>Ga0208643_1000742_pt1 | contig 20298 bp, 13 predicted proteins | sample VirMetDEL_Nov_12_FD_184516 | JGI IMG/M metagenome (GOLD analysis project Ga0208643, IMG submission 184516) | Aqueous microbial communities from the Delaware River and Bay under freshwater to marine salinity gradient to study organic matter... | ecosystem: Environmental > Aquatic > Marine >... | reverse complement strand
CCGCTTCGTGGATGGTCGTCTCAATTGCCTGCGATTTCGTACGGCAACCCGCCTCGCTGATCTGGATCGTCAATTTCCCGCGGACCTCCAGCGTTTGGCCCAAGGTCATTTCGCCTTTGCCCTCGTACCAGTCGATTGATTCCATCCACTGGAATCGGAAGTTTGGCAAATCAAACTCTTCTTGGAGCCAGCTCAATATCTGAGCGCAGCGTTCGCGACGGTTGCGGGCTTTACGCATTTCTAAATTTCCATGCAAGAGCAATTACACCAACCGCTAGTGCCACAGCAACACTCGGTTCAGGGAGCGCTGACATGCTGTTTGACCAATCGCTTTTAACGTCAAAACTAATGGCTCGCGATCTGACCAGAATTGCGGTTCGCGGCACAGAGATAACGGATTGCCAGCACTCAATGCACTCATCTACAGGTTCTGAGTGTTGCACCCACTCCCAGTTGCTAGAGCCGACTCGCTGAAATTGCCATTCCCATAATTGAACGCTTGAGGAGTCCTCCTGATGCCAATAAATAATGATATTAGGCAAAGAGCGTCTCCCTGCTTTCGACCGTATTCGTCTCGTGGTCGATGTAGATAAGGCTCTGGCTTGGAGGCTCTGGCGCAAACCCGGAATCGTATGCGTAGCCATTCGGGCCGCAGGTGCAGCCATTTTCGGAAAACGCCATTGAGCTTGTACGCATAAACGAATCAGTGTGCCGATGACCCTGCACCCACAACTTAAAATAGTGGTGCTGCTGCATTTCGGAAAGCCAGCGCCAGGGGGGCGTGCGCAAACCGCAGGCGGTTGTCTTCACGTTGGCTTTCTTTGCGTGCCCGTGGTGAAACGCGGTGCGAAACTCGCCGACCTGGCTGACGGCGTAGTAACTGGGCTCAATATGCCAATCCCATTCGGCGTAGTCGCGAGCAAGCCGATGACTGATTGCGATGTCGTAGCTGCGCCGAGCGGCAAGTCCGGCCTGCATCTGCGGAGTGTCTCGGTCATGGTTGCTAACAGATACGACGACGCGCACCGGAACGTCGAGCTTCGCCTGAAGATGACGATGCTCTTGGTGTCGCATATTGTAGGTAAGCTCCATTTCCTCGAGAGGCGTTTCGTCGACAAACGCAGAAAGAAGCCCGTCGTGCATGTCGCCATTGACGAGGTCGTCGCCACCTTGCCAATACGTGAGATGAACCAACTCGGCGTCTTTTGATTTGCGCTTCAAACTGGCAATCATCTGATCGTGACAGGCCCGAATCCGCTCGTGTCCAATCGTCGGATTGTGCTGGTTGATCGGCAGGTCAATCAGCTCTCGCCAGTGTGTGTCTGAGCTGCAAAAGATTGCGCTCAGGCGACGTTTGCCTTTGCGCTTAGGGATTCGTGCCGCCTTTGGTTCAGCCGCCTCCTGGGCGATCTCAAGCGCTTCCACGGCAGAGCGAAGTGTCGCTAGTTCTTCGTCTTGCTGTTTGAGGAAAACTCGCAGCCGCCGGATCTCGAGGCGCTCTCGCTGATTCAGATGACTGCGGATTCCGCTAATGCCGTTGCCGGCAAGCACCGCCTCGGCTTCGTCGAGGATTGCGTCGACATCGTCGTCACTCGGCAAGGAGAGCCATCACTAAAGGCTTTGCGACTTGCGGCGAAACGTCAGGACCGCCTAGGGCTTGTCGAGCAGCAAAATGCAGATGCTGAAATGCGCGACCTTCTGCAAGCCCTCGTTTCATCACTTCCAGATAAACTTCGGCCTCTGCCGGATTGTCCGCAAACCACACTTCCAGTTTAGTTTTTCGCTTTGGAGAAACTGCCGCCGCCAAAATGTCATCTGCAGTAGACACTTTTATCCTCCGTTAGACCAAGCGCACGCGCGCGCTACTTCGCGTTCCCACAAAGCAGTCGCCGGCACATGATCCTCGAGCTGGCCCGTCGCAATCTCAATCAGCACCGCGTCGTTCTGCTCAATACAGCCGACCAGTTTATCGGTCACGCATCCGACGCTGAAGCTCAGCCAAAGCAGCCCGAGCGCGCTGACGAGGCGTTGCAATCGGAGCGGAAAGCCGGCGTACAGTGCGAGCCGCTTGACGACGTTTTTCTGCCTCGGTTTCTGCTCGCGCATTCCAGAACCCCCATATCCAACTGATCCCGATCAGCGAAAGAACAGCTCCCGCAGCAAGAACAATCGCAGTCAGATCAATCATTTTGTCGAGGATCGTTGACGGCCTTACCGACATTCAGCGCGATCCAATTAAAAATGGGGGCTGCAGCGCCCAGCTTTGAGTCTGGCACAATCGCCGAAATCATCGAAGCAAGAGCAACCAAAAGCGCGGCAATCTCGACGCCAAATGGGATCGCGTTAAGCAATTCAATCATTGAGTTCTCCAAATTTATCGACCCACCAATCAGGCAGATCGCCGGGCGGCAGACCCTGCACATGGATATGTACACCGGAGCCGACATCATGCAATTTAAACCAGAGCCCCAGGCGCTTTGCCTCGTGAGCACCGTTAGACAACTGAGGTGCGACAAAATCTCGAGCCATTCCAAGCAGGTGTTTCGACTGCGGGTGGCCTCCCGCCTGGGCGTTTCGCTCCGTCGAGCGCCGGCCAGAGGTTTCCGACAACTCTGGGCATCGCCTTACCAGCTCGCGGCAAGCAGCGTCAAACTCTGATGGCGTCATCGGGTGTCGCGTCACAAAAGCACCGATTTTCTCAACAGCCGCTGCGGGTCAATGTTGTGCGGTTTAGCTACAAACGAAGGCGTGTCCCAATAGCTGATAGTGATCTCTTCCTTAGCCGCGATGCCTCGCAACGCCTGCGCTTCGTAAACATCGTCGCGCACGTTCTGCATCGAAGCGTTTGGATTGTCGCTGTGATTAATGAATCGACCAAGCTTTGTGCGAACCATTGAAGTGGTTGTGGAACTACTCACCATAATCCCAATCGAATCACCTGACGAAAAAGGACGGGTGGCAAATGCGCCGTCGCCGTGAATACTCGAGCGCGCTGTCACGAAATTCTCATCTGACATTTCATCGCCGCCTAAACAACATCTCGACCCGCTGCGTTATTCACCAGCGCCCGAATGCCGGTTTTGATCTCGTCGATGTCGCCGCTTAGGTTTTCAATCGTTGTCCCGGTTTTCGCAGACGACTCAGCCAGCGCTTTGATCGCCTCAGAGTGCCGAGCAAGCCGAGCCTCAGAAGCCTTGTGGCGTTGCTCGAACTCGGCCTCGCGCTGGTTCTGCTTGTAGAAAATACGCGCGAGTGCGCCACTTCCCGTGACGCCGAGAGCTGCCATAAGTTCAGTCATCCATGAGGTTGTGCCGGGATCGGTGGGCATCACTAGTCCTTGTAACCTGCGCGTATCACGTTATTCAAAACCTACTCTCTGACTAATCCAACGAGCCCATCGGCAATCTGTTTTGACATCCATCGAAAACCGTTATCCCCGAGTGAGTTAGGATCAGTTCCCGGATGCGTGCAGTCGATACATACGCCGTCGTCTTGCTCTGAACGTCGATACAAATCATGCGCGGCTTGGGTTCCGTTTTCCGCTTCGTACTGATCGTAAAGAGTGAACAGGTCAAGCATTCTGTGATCTGTCCCAGGCAGAAGCGTTTCAACAATTTGGTCGCGCACAAATTTAGCGTTAGGGTACGAAAAAACTCTTGCGCTTGACATGTTAGGTAGCCCGGTAGAGATTAAACACCGCAACCCATTTGCTGTTGCGTGGTCAAGCATCGCCTCGTAGTCTCGAATTAAATCAACATACAAACCGTTGCTTGTTGTCCAAGCCGCATCTGATCCACGAGATGTGTCGTTAGCTAGGTAGTCGATTAGACAAACGGAAGTAGGCGACGGAAGACGATCCTCCAAACAAGTAGGAACGCAATTGCTAGCCGCGCAGCACGGTGAATCCCATTGGGCTCCGGCTGGCTCTCCCGTAGCTCCACAACCAGCAGCGCTATTAGACACAACTGCGCTGGTTGTTAAATTTGCGTAACGAGTCAGCGGCGCAAACGATTCACAGGCGCTTGTCGTTGGATGCCGTTTCATCTGGAATATGCCTATCATGTTGCACGATTTTGTAGGCCCCGGACCAAAATCCATCTGATAATTATCGTCAGAGTGACACTCTCGCGTACTTAATCCATCAAAGTCGTAAGCCTGCGCCCCGGCGTGCGCGGCATTGTTGTAAACATTAAAACCAAACTCCTCAAGAGTCGGCCCGTAGCCTGGATAAGCGCCTGAAGCGTATTCAGTGTCGTTGTACGAATGACCGTACATATACACGTCAACCGCAATTGTTTGGTTGTCTGATTGCGCGCTAAACGCAGACAACAAGATCCATATAACCAAACAGCACTTAAAGCGCATTACAAATATGCTCCTCGAATGTTAAGTTTGTATTCGAGGTCGCCTGAGCAATAACAATTTGTTCCTGGGACATCTCCAGCGTTACATCCGCTGCCATTGCCAATAAGAGTTTGCACTAACGAACCAGACGGAATGTAGACGTTCATATCGACCGACACCGTGTCACCTAATGCCCGCGAAGCAGCGTCATCGTCTGGAATGTTAATGGTTGTACCCGTCACACATGAGTTTCCCCCGTCAACGCTAAGACAGTGCCGACACCCTCGTACAGTGCTGGAGTCAGCAATTGCGTATTGCGCGTGCATCCCTGTAATAAGCATCGCCCTGCCATCTCCAATAGTCGTGTGCGGAGTTGTGCAAGCAAAGTTGGCTACAATTTCCGTATTTCCCGCAGTCAGAACGCAGGTAGAAGTCCCAGGCACGGCGTCATTCATGCCACCTGCTATGTCAAAGTGACCTTCAAAAACAGACTCTTCCCTGACAGCTACTTCATTGATGCAATTCACCACTGCAATGCTAGTCCCACTCGTCTCAACGGTGTCCACTACAAACCGCACAAACTGCTTTCCCGGTCGAAACGTGAAAGACGACGTTGAGGTTGCGGTGTACGCAATAGCCAACGTCGAAGCCTCAACTTTGGCAAACGTATCATCGTCCGGGTCGGCTTCGTAAAGCGTCACCTGGGCAGCGGTCGCCTGGAAGAACGTGACCGACATCGTGGGGCACGATTTGATCTTCTTAGAGATGTCGTTTATCGCATCGCCAGTTCCAAAACCGATCGTTGACCGGACAGACCCTGTTTCGGTCGTTCTCGAAACATCTATATCTGCCGATGCCGAAGACGCGCCCACCATGAGCAACGCCGCCAGTCCAATACTTCTCAAAAACTTCATTCCGTCTACCTCCTTCAAACCTTAAAATATCAATCAATTGTTATGCGTTATTGGAGCGAGAAATCTCATTCCAATTTGTTCCGTCGCAGACGAGCTGCATCGTGTCGCCCACTGTCGCGGAAAAGCTTCCGGCGATATTGATGTTAGACCCGTCTGTCACAGTGATAGACCCACCGAACTCAAGAGTTACTTTTTGCCCGCTGTACCCTGCTGTGATGGTGCCGACCCCCGTCGTTCCGGTAAGCCGAACGTATTCAATTCCAGAAGGGATCACGATAGTTCCGCTTGACGCAACATCAGCCCTCGTACTCGAGGTAGGCCCGACGCGCTTCACTACGGACTTAGTTGGAATTCTCACGTCCAGCGTGACGTTCCCGCTCGCGACCGCGCTAGAGATCGTCACCGCAGTTGGGTTCGCTGAGCATAGGATTCCGTACTGCTGCGAGGCGAGCGGCTGAACATCGACTTGGAGCTTTTGAAGAGATGCGCCGGACAGGTTCGAGGAGAACACTGTGTCCAGAACGGCGACGTTCGCGCTGCTCACCCTGACCATCCTTCGCCACTCGGCGGGGCTACTCGCAAGAACCCACGTCTTGCCAGTAACTTCCGTGTGCAGAGCGCCGCTAGAGCCCGCTACTGCGTAGTCCGTCGTGGAGAACGTCCCCGTTAGCGCGGTTACGTTCCCCGAAGCAGAGTATGTAAATGGACCGCTTGTTTCTGCTGTTAGGTCGTCTCCACTCATGCTCACGATCTTCACGTCCGCGTGAGATCCTGAGCCCCCCGCATCTACGAGACGGATGTGCTGCCCCACGTTAAGAAGCCCCGGAGCAATCATGCTGACTGCGTATTGGTTGCCTGTCGTAGACCCAGGCTGGAACGAAGCTCCGTTAGTCTTCGTTGACCAATTTTGAGTGTCTGAAGCTGTCACGTCTACGACCGACACGCGATCAACGTCGTTAATCAGTATCCCGCAGCGAACCCCTGAGCCAAGAGCTGAATCTTGTCCGTTGTTGTTGTACGTCCCGCCCCGGATGTATACGTCGCTCCCCTTGTCTACAACGACACCGTTTGAACCGTTATACATAGAGAGGCAGGCGTCCAGCACTACGTCCGACGACTCAGGTGTAGGAGCGTTGGCAAAGTGGCCGTTGGCTAGATCCTGATCTACACGGAAACCGTTGTTATCGTTTCCTATCGCCGAACAGTTAGTAAGCCTCACACCACCCGACTGAATTGCGAACCCGTCCGCCTCGGCCCCCATCACGAGAGCGTTTGAGATCGTCAGGTTCCGACACGCCGCGTTAGAACGATAGTTATTAGCGACCCCTGGCACGGTCGGTCGAAGCCCCAATCCGGCAGTGCGGCACCGAACGCCAATTCCGCCAGCCGCCGCCGTGTTGTACTCCAAATTGCAGTAGATCCCCTCGATTGCGGTGTCCTCGCAGGTATGTATCGAAATGCCTTCGTCGTATCCGCCGTCTACCGACAACCCGCGCAGGTTAGACCGGGACGTTGAGTCGATTGCGAAACCCATCCCAGGCTTAGTAACGCCTGTGAAGCCGGTCGCTACCAGACCGGATGCGTCGAATCGAAGCATACGCTCGAAGGTGAACGCGGTGGCGGTAGGCTCTAGGCCGCTGTTATCCGGCGCGAAGTCCACGATCCGCACATTTTTCATGGCTAAGTTATCAGCGTCTCTGAACTCCGTCGCGTGCTGATAAATCGCCTTCCCGTTGTTGCTGATCCCCTCAAATGTGACGTTCTCAACACGACCGTTATTCGCTTCCTGATGAGTGCAGCCCTTACCGCAGTCCTTTACGTGGATGTTTTCAAAGACCGAATGACTCCCGCTACCGAAATACCATCCCGCGTGGAGGAAGTCATGGATGTAGGTGTTGCTGACACGGATGTGAGTCGGCCCGCCGACCACGCGAATTGATGTCATCACCTGAGCGGTATGCCCTCCAGTAAGTGCAGCCGCGTTGCCATCGAACTGCCCCCCTTCAACAGACGAGAAGTCCGATCCTGTCGAAAACTTTAAGATTGCCTGATTCTGTCCGCCCGTAATGCTTCTCTGTTTTAGGATGGCTAGCGGCTCTAACGTAATCTGACACTTCTTGGTAATTGTGATTTCATCCAGCATGTAAGTACCGGCAGGAAAAAACAGAGAGCCGCCTTGAGCACATGCTGCTTGCACCGATGCTGTGTCGTTCGCGGACCCATTTCCAAGTGCGCCGAAGTCTTTTACGCTGAGCATATCTCCGGTGTGGTCTTGCAGGGTTCTATTTGTAACTCCCCCGGTCGCAATAACGGCACCCACAAGATCGCTTGCCTGAGCGTCAACGTAGTCTTTTGTTACTAAGTCAGTCCCTAAAATGCCAGTTGTAAGGTTCTTGATCCGGTTGTTCTTCGCGTCATACGCACCCGATCCGTCTACGTCACCGTCTGGCAGCTGGAGAGAACGGTCTACAAGATCACGCGATCGCTTGTTGATGTTTATGCTGTTATCGAGTGCGCCTTCAAGCGCTTCAGAATCAATTGCAACTGCGTAGGACAGATCCATTGCCTGCTTCAGCTCGGTGTCAAGAATCAATGTCACCTTTGCAGACGAACTCGTTGCCGGGATGTTGCCCGCCGTAAACGTGACAGTGCCGCCGTTCTGAGAACCAACACCGCTCACCGTGTAGTGCGTTGTCAGTGTCTGAACGGTGTCGACGCCCGCCGACGTAGACAGAACGACTTTCAAATCCGTCTGTTTCAGAATCTTAAAGTTAAACCCGTAGTCGGCTTGAAAGTCCACTACAGAATGCTGCTGTCGCAAGTTTGCGTTCTCGATGGTCATTCGTCTTCTCCCGCGATCAGCTCATAAGCCGCATCGTAAATTTTGAGCATTCCGTTTGTGACGCCCTTCTTTAGAAGTAGGGTGCGAGCAACGAGCGTTGCTCTTATCAGATCCTCTGCCGTAGCCTCTTCTTCGCCACTTAGCATCTCGAGTGCTTTCTCGAGCGGTTCGGCCACGTATTGAATCATCCGATCAATTGAAGTTCCGCTTCCAATAAACCGGTCGCCATCGTCAATCAGATTTGCGATCAGATTCTTTTGACTGCTTACGCCAGGAATAAAGCCTGGGTATTGCGCAAGGTGACTTGCAACTACGGTGCGTATAAAGTTTTTGTCTTCGTCTTCGTCGTCATCATCATCGCGAAAAGCGTTGCGCATAAAGTTTTCTAGCAAGGGACTCAAGATCATTACGAGGAAGTATGCAGCCATTGCTCGCGAACGGTTGACGTCTTTCTTCTGGCGTCCACCGACCCCGCCTTGGCTTGCGATAAGCGACAAGTGACTAAACAGCGTCATCATGTAGGAATGGAAAGCCGTGAACATGCGGTTTACGTTGTTGCCCCGCATGACCGCAGCAAGGTCTTGGACGTCACCACCACCCTGCGTCAAGTTGACGATCGCGTCTGCTGCAGCAACCGCCTGGATGTCGGTCATCGGCCCAGTGTCTGCGCTTAGCGCGCCGTCCTTTGCGGCGTAAAATGCCGCCCACCAAGTCGGAAGGTCTACCCCGTAAGTTTGACTTAGCCCGATCATTTCAAGGCCAAACATAGTGGCGTCAGCTTCCCTGCCGCCCTTTCCGCTCAACCTTCTAAGCGCATCCTTTCGGTCGCGTTCGCCGGCTGCAACTCGTCGCCGCATAACGCCGGACATCTCGAACGCACGATCGCGCGATTCTTTGGGGCTTCCAAGCACAGTGCGTACGCCTAGGCCGTGATACTTGCGAGCGTTGTTCATGCCCATGTTTTGGATCAGCATTGCGTGCGTATTCAAATGACCCAGGTTCTGCATTATTATGGTCATTGTATTATATGCCAAGTAAAATACAGAGAGCCCAGTGCGCGATTCTCGAGCCAGCCATTCCAGTGCGGACGCGGTTGGCGGATTTGGGTCAACAGAGTCTTTCGCAATCGCCATCAGCCACGGGCGGAACAGGCGGAACGCTTCTAAGCCGTGGGCTTCTTTGATCGCTGCCTTGACGTGCTCTGAGTCAATCAAGCGGTCGACTTCGTTCAGCACATTGTGGAGCGCGAGATCGTGAATGACCTTGTCGAGATGTCGAGGCAACACCTCGAGGTCGAGCAAGATAGGCCCGCGGAAACCTGTCCGGCTGACGCGATAACCTGAGTCCGTCAGCGGTCGACGGAAACTCGTCTCGGACCCTTCCCATACGCCCTTATCCTGGGTGCGATGCACGGAGTCCAGCTTGTCAGGGTCGTAGACGACCGGGAAGTATTGCCCGGTGACTTCGCCATACGGCGTCGAGAGCGTGCGCCCTTCGACCTTCTCAGGCTCGATGCCGTAAGTGGCAACTGCATCTGCAGAAATGGTCGGCCATAGTTTGTTGGTCAGATCCCAAAGCGATTGCACCAACTGCCAGTCTTCGCGTGACAGATTCTGATCCAGATACGCTTTGATTTTACCCTCAGACCACGCGAGCCCTTGCCCTTGGTATCCCTCAATTAGCTTGGAGGTATTCGACTCAGTGCCAAGGTTGAGCGCCATCGAGATCAACCCGTAGCGTGACGCTTCCATACCGTACACGTTGAACTTGCGTTCTCGATATTCAGCATCGCGATCGCCAACGTGCTGTTTCAGCAATTCGCTCAACTCGGAAAGATACGCCTCGCTCATCTCCTCGCGTTTATTGACGGCCTGAACGATTGGCTCCCACAGGTAATTACGCCAGGGGCCAACAGGTCCGCCGTCGAGCTGATAGATAATCGAGTTGATGCTGCGCGTTGCAAAATAAATCGCCTGCATTGCGCGAGTGCGCTCCTCGGCAGGCAACTCCTTGTCGATCATTTTGGGGCGCTTGATGTGGCGCGTTTCCTGAGATCGTTGTCGCAGCTCGAGCGCAACCGCTTCGCGATCCTGGGCTTTATCTCGCAGATGAATCTTGTTTTCTCTACGCGCAGACGCCTCGATGCTGCGAATGCCTTCGATGACTTCCATGAACTCGTTGTACGTGAGCGATCGGTAATGCCGTCGACCTGTTTCAATGGCTTGCGCGGGGCTGACCAGCGGCTCATAACCCAGCGCGGTTTCTTCGTTGATGAACTCGATCAGCGCCGCGGCACCTTCGGCGTCACCTGTCGGCGGTCGATTGCCTACGCTGCGGCGGAAGTCGAACTTGTCGAGCAAATACCCCAAAGCGTTCCCGTGCTTTGTGCCGGGTACGGCAACCCTTTCGCGGCCAGCTTTCGTCTTGAGCTTGGCGACGTGACGCAAGTGGCGCTCAACTTGGTCGAGTGCTTTACGCGCTTCAGATTCCATCAAGATGGCGAGACGTTGCTGACGCTTAGCTTCTTGAGCGGCAGCGAGATCGCCAGACTGAAGGGCCTCAAGCGCCCTCATAGCGGCTTGTTCGGCTTGCTTGCTGAATCGCCCAGGCTTGAGTTCGGGCAGCCTGGTGCTCGATACAATGCGTCTCGCGATCTGTCTCAGCATCTGAGTCGGCGACACTTGGCCCCCGGATCGCTTCGCCATCATCCGTTCCTCAAACACAAGCTGGTCGATCGCGTCCTTTTGGTCGATTGCTTTTGCGACTGCTGAGTCGATTTGCTCCTCGGTCGAATACTCGCCGTACTGCTCGAGCATCTGCTTTTCGGTTTCCCGATTGATGATGTCCTGCGGGTGCTCTTTCACCATGAGCGCGAGCTGCTCTAGCATTTGGTTAACTGTCTCGAAACCAAACTCTACGCGCAGCACGTCAGGGTGAACGCCACCTGATCGCGTCCAATAGCCATAGCGACCACTGGGCAAAACCTTGAGAATCCCGTTGCCGGCAATGTTGCGCAGCGCGTTGCGATCCATTTTGCCGGGTGGCACGTTCGGCTCAGTGCCGTCTGGCAGCTTACCGTGCTGCAGCCACATACGAAGCCTCATCGCCGGGCGCGCGTTTACTTCCTGCTCTACTTCTTCGCGGAGCGCAGCTTTTCGAGCGCGGTACTTCTCACTCTGCCGACGCTTCTCGACTGCCCTTGCAGCTTTTTCGATTGATTCAGTTTGCGCGCGCCTGCCCTTCCGTTCGATCTCGACGTACTCTTCTCGCTCGTCATCGGTAAGGCCAAGCATGTTCTGGTCGGAGTCTCGCAGCACTTGATCCATGCCACGCTGCGCCCTTGCAAACGCAATTTCTTGGTCGGTCGCGAGCATTCGGTCTAGGACGCCGCGCACTTCGTCGCTGAGCGGCACGTCGTAGCCGAAGATGCGTTGCACCGAGCGGTAGATGCGAAGCATCCATTCGCGGAACTGGTCGAACATCGGCTGAAGCTCGCGCGTTGGCGCGTTGCCTTCAAAGAAATACGCTTCAGCCATCGACGCGAACAGTTCGTGCTGCTCTGTGCTGAACGCCTGGTCTGGGGTCATGCCCAGCGCTTGCCGCAGGATCGCGACGTCGTCCTTCAATTGCTGCGGCGCACCCTCTCGAGCGGAGTCTGCAAGCAATTCAAACAGGAACAGGTGAGAGGCTTCATGAAGGAACGTCGAGCGGTTGGAAGCACCCAGCAGTCGGATGTAGGCGTTGCCCAGTTCGCCGCGCTCAAGTTCGTCGACCGGACCCATCGCACCGCGACGACCATCTGCAAACTCTTCGGGCTGGCCTAGTTCGCCTCCAAACGTGCCCTGTGGTCGTCCTCGTCTAATCGAGGCAACGACGTTTTCGGCACCGACAACCTCAAACCCTGATCTCTCGCCCTGATTGAGATCAACATACGCACCGTCATTTAAGTCAGCGAGTTCTTGAATTTGTTCAAACTGCTCAGGGGTAGGCGTAACAACTACGTCGATCAGCCCAGAATTAGCGTCGATTCGAATTGCGCCCGCGCCCATGAAATTCATCATCAGATCAGAACCGCTAACGTCACTTACCGGCAGGTCTATCTGCCGGTGATCCATCGAACGCTGACCAGCGTCACCACCCTCTCGGCGTCCAGAAAAATCTAGGAGCGTGCCATCGGGCAAAATGTACCCGGCTTCTGCCAAGTCATCTGTTGTACCCATCGACAGTTTTGCCCACTCAAGCGCATCTGTAGGCCCCTGCCATTCATCAAGAGAGTCTTCTCCTTCGTGTGCTTCGACGACTTCTTCAAATGTTCGCCGGTCACCGTTTCGCTCCATTACTTCAGAAAACATTGAATACTTGTCTGAAGCGCGGCCTTCAAGCAATTCGCTAACAGCTTCGGTAGGCAAGTCGCCCCATGACTGCATTAGTTCTAACAGTTCGACGCGAGCATTGTGCTCTGCAATTTGTTGAGCCGAGACAGGACCGGCAGTGTCTGCGCTGAGACTTGTTTTGACAGGATCGAGAGAGACTGGGACGGGGTCTGCACCGGACTGGAACAACTCCATCTGCCCGCGCTGTGCAATCTCTGAACCCAGGTCAGCGACCGGCCCAATAATTTGCGTCGTCACCGCTCCGTGTACACCGTTGCCCATAACAGTCTTCGAGAGCGCCCAGTTTTCCTCTGGTATAACGAAGTCGTCTGGCAAACCCATCAGGCGCGCCATCATGCGGGGCGACACCTTCTTCACCGTGCCGTCTGGCATGATGACACGCGGCACACTTTTAGGTGTGGCTGTTAATGTCGGAGATGGGCCTCCAGCGTTTCGAGCACTGGCGCGCCGCTTGTCGGTCGATCCGCCCATCGTGATAATTGGCAGGCTCGCGTCAAGCTCGCCTCGATCAATCATTGCGTCGAGCCGGGTGCGTTCCCAATTCGGAATAGTTGAGTCTTCAGCGCCGTCGATCAAGTCGCTGACAACAGAAAACCAGTCGCCTGGTTCCGAGGTCGCGGGCAGCGGCGGAAGCTCGCCTTCGCGCACTGCGCGCAGGATCATCCGCTTGCGCGTCTGCGCTGCGCCGTAGTCTGCCGCGTCGTACGTGTCGACGTCGTACGTGTAGCCCTCTTCGTCAAGCACGTCGGTAATGATCTTGAGCAACACGGTGTCTGCGTAGAGCGGGACGTTCTCAATCGTTACAGCCGGTGGGCGTGCAGCCAGAATGTTTCCCGCAACTTTGCGCGCACTAGCTTCGTCTAACTCACTAACACCGCGCCCTTTTCGCGCTGCACTTAAATTCGTGCAGACAGGACTGGCGTGATACAGGTCCGCGTCTTCAATTTCGCTTGGGTCAACCTGCAGCACGTCCCGCGCTTCGTATTCTGTGCCGTTTGCTTCGTTAAACGCCGCGACAATGTCGGGCTGTATTTCGGCAGCATGTACACTTTGGTGCTGCGGAAGCATGGCGTCTACTGTGCCGATGCCCGCAAAGTCGGTCGCGATAGTTTGGAACAACTCAATCGAGTCCGACTCAATCGCGTCAATCAGCTCGGGCGTGAAGTTGATCGCGCCCATAGCACCGATGCCGTCCCAGTCTTCAAGCGGCTCGATCTCGCCGCCGTACTTCTTGGCAAGCTTCTCCATTCGCTTTGGAACAGTGGTGTTGTAGTAGTTCGTGACGCCTTCGTCGCCCCAACGATTATCGATCATTTCCGCGTCTGTCATAACGACGCCTGACAATCCCATCGCGTGTGCCTGGAGGAGCGCGTTCTTTAATCCAAGGTCGGTCCACGCTTCAGTCTTGCGGAACGGGGCTTCAGGAACCCTTCCGCGCAAATTTCTCACTGCGTCTTCTGCACGGTCAAAGTTTTGTGCCGCTACAAGAAACTCTGGATCGCGTCTAACTAGTTCACGCACAGCACCATGTACTGCCCTGTGTGCGTTTCTAAAATCAAACGGAAGTTTCTCAACGCCCATTCCTCTCGGACTTCCGTCTGCGTTGAGAAATTCTAAGTGCGCACCAAACCCGTCGCGCATTTCAACGATTACAGCATTCGTTTTATTGTCGATCGGGACTTTGATCGTACCGCCAGCGGCTGCTAAGGCGTCGAGGGTCGCCGTCTCGTCTTTTTGCAGCGCAGACAATCCTGCTTCACTGAACTTTGCGCGCATTATTCGATCAAGTCTGGCTGTGACTTCCTCGTGGACTCTGCGAGTGTCACGGGTTACATCTAGCGCTGCGTCGAGTTCCAGCGCAGTTTCTGCTGTCAGGTAACCTTTTTCTCGACCCTGCTGGTGCATATCACTTTGAATTTCAAAGATGAACAGTTTGCCGTCGCGCGGTTCAGCAAGAAGACTAACAACGACGTCGCTCGGCTCGCTGCCCCAATGCCCACTGGTAAACTCGTCTCGCGTTTCATCCGCACGTTTCGGAACCGTGACGAGGATTTCCATGTAGCCGGAGCCGGCTTCTTCGATGTATTGACCGAATAACGGCGATCCTTCTAGCTGGCTTGCAACACCACCTTCCGGTTCTGCGTCTAGCGCTGCAAAATACTCGTCGGCGAACGTGGTGCGCGAAAGCAGCATGAGGATGAGCAACTCACCCTGGTCACGCGCCATGCCGGGGTCGATGTACTTACGCCCGTTCGGGTGTTCCGCGACAAACCGAGAGCGGAACTTCTCCGCAATATCTGGCTCTTCTCGAGTCGAGAGATTGAGGTTGTTGTCTCTGAGAATCGCCGTCAGCTCAGATTGTATGTCTGCGGGGTCGCTGCCTGGACGACTCGACCACACGTCCTCGTCGATCTCGTTGGAATACATGATGCTGGATTCGTACATATTGCTTGCTTCGACAAACAGCGGAGACTGGGGAAGGTCTTCGCGTTGCAAGCCATCTATGGCCGACACTCGGACTTCTCCGTAAGGGCCACCAATGTAGTGTGGCTCGACCTGCATGAAAATATCAGTCGCAGCTCGGCTAGACACATTCGTCGCTTCAGAAGCCTCGCCGCCCAGCAGATTGACTCGAACCTGCAGCCCGCCCTCCTGCAGAAACTCGACGATGTCTCGGCGCGACATCCCGTCTTCCAGCCCTTCGGACATTTCAAGGAACTCGAGCAATCCAGAGAACTGAAGTTCGTCGTTCTTGATGTTTCCCTTCTGCGCCTGCTTCTCAAGTGCCGCGCGGTATTCAGCGGCTGTGCCCTTCTTTGGCAGAGTAGTGGAAACCTCGAGCAGCACGCTTTTCAACCCAGGCGGCAGCAGGCTTCCCTGATAGAACTCACCGTCGCCGTCCCGCTCTAGGCTCATCTCGTCATCAAGTGGGCTTAGCAGGTCAAGCAGCGCCTCGGTGTCGTCGTCTAGCGTGAGTCCCGCTTCTTCCAAAACTGCTTGCACGCGCTCAAATTCTTGTTCTTCCTCACCGAATGCAATGGACTCATCGCCAGACATGAATGGATCGCCGCGGTTCTCTTGTGCGATTGCCTCAAAGACCTTGTTGGGATCTACAAAACCGTCTTCGCCTTGCAAAGAGGGATCGCTAAATATGTTTGACAACCGGGTGCTATCTCGGTTTTCCATCTCAGACGGGATGATCTGGTCGACATTGCTTAGGCCACCCTCTTGGAACAATCCGCGAATCGACCCTTTGCCGGTTTCGGGCACGTCCAACGATCTCAGGAGTTGACCCATGTCGGAATTAGGTTCGACCCCGCCTTCCTCTGCGAGCGCGCGAAGCATCCTACGCTCGCGAATGTTTGGGCGCACTCCGTCTTCGCGGCGATAGCGCTGCAAGCGACCCTTTTGCTCTGCGCGTGCGATCAGCGACTCGAGCGAAGCGCGTAACGCAACCGGTCCTTCGGGGCCTGCTTCAAGCTGCCGCGACGGAATTACTTGGACGATCCCGCTCTCTGCTACTAGCTCACGCACTGTCTGATTGTTGCGCTCTGCGCGAACACGAACTCGACCGGCAATAAACTGCGCGTATCGCTTTGCCTCAACCTGACCAAGCCTGGGCTCCTGCAGAATGCCCGCTTCAATCTTCTGCTCAATCGCCTCAAGCACCGCGTCGTCATCGGTCAGCTCAGCGAACTCTTCTTCAGAGAAGCGTGCAGCTTCCTCCGCTGTTTTGTCTGCCTGCTCTTGAAGCTGGCGCGGCGTGAAGTCTTCTAGGCTTTCGCGTGAGTCCATCGCAAGGCTGTCACCGGCACTTGTGCCTGCGACGTACGTCACCCATTCGTCGTAAGGGATCGCGATTTCAGCGCCAGTCTCTTCGGACGCCTGGTCAGCGCCCGCAAGCGAAGGCACGTTCTCGGTGAGACTCTGCCACTCTTCGTTAGGACTGCCGTCTTCTTCTTGACCGTCCTGCGCCAACTCGTTTGCTTTGGTTCGGTCGACGTAAATGTATTCCGGCGCAGATCCTTTCGCGATCAAGTCGCGGATGTGCTTTTGAAACGTAGGCTTGTCTCGCTCGCGCAACCGGGAGGCCGACGCTTGCTCGAGCATTCCCACCTTTGCCCGCAGTTTGTCAGCCGCTTGCGATTCTGTCGCTACGTTGATTGCAGCGCCGCCTATCGCCATGCCGCCGCCGCCGTAAAAGCCTGCCTTGCCAGCGTCAATGAGCTGAGCAAGCACGCCCGCTACGTCAAAAATAACAAGCGGCTCGCCAGTTTCTGGATCGATTAAAGGACGCCCCAGGGCGTTGGTCGGCGTATAGCGCACGTCTTTGTACGTGCCGTCATTAAACCGGGCAACCGCCTCAGTGGCAGCGATTTGAATAGCCTGCTGCCCTACCTCAGTTACAGCCTCGGTAGTTGCTGCGACTGCCGCTTGACCGACTGCGCGTTGCGTTACGAATTGTTGAAAGCTCTTGTTTGTTGCAGCCTGTCTTAGAAATGCAGACGCTGCCGACTCGTCTGCAGCACCCACTATGCGTTTGACTACAGGAATCTTTGAAAAACCCAAACGCTCAAGTGCTGCCATCGGCACTGCAGCGGCCATAGATACCCACGCGCCTGCCTGCCGGTTTATTTCTTGGTCTTCGCCGACCTCGATCGACTCGAGCCCTGTGTAGACTTCGCCGGTCATAGTGCTGTAGATGTACAGAGCGCCGGCTAAACCTCCAACGACTGGAGCGCTTACTGCTACGCCAGCCGCAGTAAGCAATCCTGCAGCGGCGTATCCAAGCCCTGATGCCACCATGCCACCTGAAACAAGCGGTGCCATCTCGGCAGTAAACGACGCTAAGTTTGTTAGTTGACCAGCAGCACCGCTTTCGGGCGCGCCGTAATCAACATTCAGCTCAGCTAACTGCTGATCGTACTGGTACATGTCGTAAAAATAACTATCGCTTGCACCTAGTCCGATTGCCTCGCCAAACGCTTCACGCCCACCCAACAGAGAGCGCTTAGTGTTAACTACTCCTCTTTGAAATGACTGCACAGTCTCGCGACCCATTCCTTCAATCGTCGCCAACACTCCAACGTCGTCGCGCGCCACTTGTGCAAACGCTGGGTCGCCTAGCCTCTCGTGTGTGATCGGTGCGTCTTTGGCGACTTGCTCGAGGTTCATATCCTCGCGCTGTGCTGCGGCTTCGTAGTCCGGGCGATGCTGCTCAACAAAGCCTTGGTCGACATCGAACTGATTGGCGAGCGCGTTATCGCGTGCAGCCTGGTCAGGGTTCACGTCAGCAGTCTGCGCCAGCGAAGACTCCACCTGCTCGCGGCGCATTTCTTCTTCTAGCTCAGCGCGCTTCTTCGGGTCGTTGAATATGTCGTAATACACATTGTCGTCAGAGGGAGCTGCCAATTAGTTCACCTCTGGAATGGTCGCGCGATAATAGGCTTGAAGCGCTTTCTGATACTCAGCGAGATACTCTTTAGATCCTTCTTTCAAATCTGGATTTTGATAAGTCACTACCGCCTTTGCATTAGCTTCAGCTATTGGCCCAGGCCGGGCAACTAGTTGTGGAATATCACCCTGATCCCACGAAACAGCGGGCAATGTCGGATCATTGAAATAATCGTCTCGCGTCACAGGTACAAGCGCTCTTTGCATTAGTTCCAAAGACTCTGGATGTGTAAGAGGCTCACCTTTTTTCATCGATGCGTCTAAGTACAACAAACTAAATTTCTGTTTGAGCGCTGCTCGTTTTCTTGCTGTTTTGTATAACTTTGGGTACTTGCTTTTAGCAAGCGCCTCAAACGTAGAAAGCTCGCTGCCTAAGAACTCAAACGTCTTCGACTCTTCTTTAGTTTGAAACGACTGAAACGTTTTGAAGTCCGCTTGAGAAAGGTTTTCTGCATCTAGCATTAGGTCGCGCGATTGAAACTCTGCACGAACCTCTGGACTAGCGGATGTCGCCTGCGCGATGATTTCGTTGAAGGTATCCGGGTCTGACTGAATACTCTGGAAGCCTGTCCAGCTTCTAGACCACGTTACGAATTTAACAGCTTCTTCGGGCGACATCCCATTCGCAATAGTCACCGCCGTGCCGGGTGCAGCGATGAATGCCATTTGCGCGCTTGCATAGGCTTCCTCGGCTTCTTGCTTCTGTTCCAAACGGATCTCGTTGAAACGGGTTTTTGCGTCTGCTTCAACAGCTTGTCGAACGTGCACGTTTTTGAAGTCTTCGTTTTTTTTAAGTAGTTCACGAATTTCAGACCAACTGGCGTCAGGGTCGCTTTCAACAAGATTCGTGACAGAATCCAAAATGCGATAGCCAGCTTTCAGCTCTTCGGTGTTTTCGTTGTTTGCGCGGACTGAAGCCGCAGTCGTAAGGCGCAACCGCATTGCAGATTCGTCGGTCATTGCTCCGCGTTCAACGGCAGCATCTAGTTCTTCGTTGAATGTTTCTAGCTGCGACGGTGTGACATCTCCGGTAAGACGCGCCTGATTAATGAGAATGTCAGACGACGAGAGCAAGCTGGATCGAACCTTACCTAGCGCAGTTTTCTGGGCAGAGTTTCTTGCTTTGATCGTGCCCTTGTCCGATACATCTCCAGCCGCGCGTTCCCAATAACGTGCTCCTGAACCTGCAAAAGACTTACCCCGAGTTTTGATTTGCTCCTGAGCCCAGTCGGTGTATTCCCTTTCTCGGTTAGCCGGCAGTGTGTCGCCTTCGTCAATCTCTCGCAGCTTCGCATCTGCCTCAAGCGAAAACTTTCGGGCTTCTACCTGCGCCTCGGCTTCGCCCTGCATGTCAAAGAAGTCGATTGCCTCAACGCCTGCCTTGGCGACCTTCCCCAACCCATCCGCAATTTTGAGCTGCGCTGCAGCCATACCACCGCCGTACGCAGCTTGGATCTGCTGTACGCCTGGTGCTGCACTTTGCTGTCCGCGGACGTCAAGTTTGGGCATAGCTATCCCTTATCCTTTTAGTCATCAAATGCGCCAGCCATGTCAGCCCGCAGTGCTAAAGAACCAAGATCGCCGACAAGGCCGATACCTTGACCGATTGCAGCAATCTTTCCTGCGGCCAGACTGTTGGAAGCAGCGGCGCGTGCTTGCGATGCGGCGTAGTTCGCGCCCATTCGCACGTTCATTGCGTCGATCTCAGCCGCACCTTGCTCATTGAGGTAGGTGTCGAGTGGAGTGCCAAGGTCGGACCTGACGCCAGATGTGCCGATTGCCTCGCGCATCTTGCGCAATCGGCGGCGGTTCATATCGCGAATGCGCTCTTCTTCCGCGTAGCCTTTTGCTTGCGCAACCCTAGCCTTTTCTTTGAGCGCTTTTGCCTGAGCTTCGCTTTGCTTAATGCTTGCATCAATTTGCACGCCAGTCCCAGCAATCATTGCAGATCCCGTGACTGCAAGAATGATAAGACCTATTGTCACAGGCTCTATCGCTAGGTAGGCATCTGGAGGTAAAGGAACCTCTGGCAGCACCATCCAAGCCAGGAATGCAAGCGCGTATGTTAGGACGAGCATCATCCGCCCTCCTCTGTCTTCAGCATTGGGAACAGGCCGACAATCGTTGCCGGTTGCGGCGAGGCATGACGCACCGCAATGCGCCCATCTTTTTCGTAGCCTGACGGCAGCGTTAGGCGTTCTGTGTCGCCCGTGATAAGAGGCTGCGGCATGTCTGCAGCGTTAAAAACTGACGGCAGGAGTTGATCCATCGTGTCAAACGTGACGCCGTACTCGAGCCCTGGGCCTGTCTGATCCAGACGTACAACCATCCGGTTGACTCGCTTAGTCTT
>Ga0208643_1000741_pt1 | contig 20304 bp, 34 predicted proteins | sample VirMetDEL_Nov_12_FD_184516 | JGI IMG/M metagenome (GOLD analysis project Ga0208643, IMG submission 184516) | Aqueous microbial communities from the Delaware River and Bay under freshwater to marine salinity gradient to study organic matter... | ecosystem: Environmental > Aquatic > Marine >... | reverse complement strand
CTAACGGTGTAGTAGCTAACCTAGACTCTGTCTATCGTACTGATCCTATGAATGCGGCACAAACCAATGATGGTCTTCAGAAGGCTTTAATTTCAGAACGAACTCGCCAGAACAATGAGCTTAACCAGAGATTAGGTCGGGATGACTCCTACTTTAGAGTTGACGGGGATAGATTAGTTCTTAACGTAGACTTCCTCAGAAGTAAAATGGGTGACGTACCTCAGGGTGATCGACGTATAGCAGCTATTGAAGCAGCTAATGCCCGTATTGAACAAGTGGGTGGTCTTGAGAGTTTCTTAAAGTTGCCTCAGAATCGACGTGATGAGATCCTAGAAGGTAGTAACCTTGAAAGAATACTGGACACTAGGTTCGGTCAGACAATAAAGTTGTTCAACAACTTAAAACTGATTGACAAGAAGCTAGGAAGTCTGGTACAATTAGAGAAAAAGTATTCTAGTGCAACTGATTTGTTTAGAGGTAGTGACGAGCTTGATGCCTTTGCAAGACAGGCTCTTCAGGATGTCATGAATGATGACCGTATCTTCTCTCAAACACTTGACTCCCTTGGTCCTGACCAACCTCAGGCTAGTCCATCCACAAGCATCTCTGACGCCACATTTATGGCAACAATGAGGGCTGTACCCCCTTCCACAGAGGGTAGCCCCCCTTCTCCCTTAGGTGATGTGGAAGTACCCTCACAGGAGATGCCTATTCAAGCACCTGAGTTAGAGGGTTCAGCACCTGAAGTATTTGAAAACGTAAGAGGTTTAACATCTCAGCTAGGTCAAGATTTACCTTTAAACTTAGGTACGACAACAAGTACTGAAGCATCTGACATTACAAGAGAAAGTCAACGGAGACTAAAAGACATTGGCTTTTACAGAGATGCTGTAGACGGAATTAGTGGGGATCAAACAGACAACGCCATTAAAACATTTCAACATGAGAATAACCTAGAGGTAACTGGACAACTAGATGAAAACACAAGGCTAAAACTAGCCGAAACAGGACTATCTAAACGTCCTGAGATATCTGACTCGAATAATGCCTTATTAAACTTTATAGGTAAAGGTGAGAGTGGTGGCTATGGTGCAGCTAACGACTACAACAATGGCAGAACACAGTTTGGTGTTAAAGATAGTTATTTTTCTGAACGTTATCAGAAACCTCTAGATAAACTTACAGTTAGTGAGGTTCAAGATATTCAATCAGGTGGCTACGGTACTCGTGAAGTCTTTGCAGTAGGTGCTTATCAGATTATTCCTGATACTCTTAATGAAGCTGTTGCAGCTTTAGGTCTTACAGGTAATGAGGTGTTCGATCAGGCATTACAGGATCGTATTGCTATTGAGTACCTAGCAGCAGATAAAAGACCTAAATTAAGAGATTGGTTAAATGGTGTTGAGGGAGTAACTCGTGAAGAAGCAGCAGAGGCTTTTGCCCAAGAGTGGGCCTCAGTTCCTCTTCTTTCTGCTAAGACAAGAGTAGTTAATGGCGTAACACACAACCTTAGAAGAGGTGAAAGCTACTATAAACCTGAAGGAAATAATGCTGATGCCCACACACCAGAAGAGCTAGAAAGATTACTAGACAGTTTGCGTAGTTAAATGAGAATACTCTTACCCTTATCCCTAGTCTTACTACTTAGTGGTTGTCTATCCCCCTTCTCTTTACTGAGTGGTATCGGTGGGGGTGGGGGAGGCCCGACAGTAAATGCTAACACGCAAGTAGGTAAAGAAAACAATCAGTCAGTTGTTGACCAGAGCAGCGACATATCAGGAGAGAACGTAGAGGTAGATCAATCAACAGGTGGTTTCACAGTGGACGGGGCCATCGATAACGTCAAGGTATTGAACCAAGACATACCCACATGGGTAATAATCCTTCTAATCTTAGGATGGATGCTTCCTAGCCCTCAGGAAATATGGAGAGGGTTTCTAAAAACAATAACATTAGGACGGTATCGTGGATAAAGAAACTTGGCTCACATCAAAATCTATTCCTGTAGCTCTAGTCGGGACTATTCTATTACAGACAATAGCTGTTGTCTGGTATATGGCTGGGTTAGATAACTCAGTTGAAACTAACATGAGAGATATAGCTCGTCAGGAAATACGGATAGCTAACCTTGAGACAACAGCACAAGAACTATCTCTGATGAATGCTCGTATAGATGAGAACATTAAATCGATAAGATTAACTCTAGAAAAAATGGCTAATAAAGATGGCTAAGATAGAAAAGTCTAAGATGAAGTGCAACAAACCTAAACGCACTCCTAACCACCCTAAGAAATCTCATGTCGTAAAGGCTTGTTCTGGTGGTAAAGAAAAGATCATTAGGTTTGGTCAGCAAGGTGTGTCAGGTGCAGGTAAAAGCCCTAAGACAGCTAAAGAGAAAGCTAGGAAGAAATCCTTCAAGGCTCGTCACGCCAAGAATATTGCAAAGGGCAAAATGTCAGCAGCTTATTGGGCTGACAAGGTGAAGTGGTGATAAATGGACCCTATCACTATAGCTATGGCAAGCTTCACAGCCATCAAAGCTGGTGTGTCAGCAGGTAAAGAGATAACTTCTCTGGCTAAAGACATAGGCAGTTTGTTTGAAGCTATAGATCAGGCCAAAGATAGTCACGACAAGAAGAGAAGCAGTGTCTTTTCTAGTGCAAATGAAGAAGCCTTAGATACCTACGTCAACCGTAAGAAGGCCGAGGACTTAGAGAATAACTTGAGGGAAATAATTATAGCTGCCAGAGGGTACTCAGGGTGGCAAGAATTGGTAACTCTCAGGAAAGAAGTACGCTTAAGAAAGAAGAAAGAACTAGAAGACAAGAAGAAGAAGAATGCTGAACTGTTCGAGAAGGTAGTTCTCTGGGGTGGTATTACCCTGATAGCTCTGTTCACCTTTGGCTTTGGTCTTTTGTTTCTTATGTACTACATGGATAAACTCTAACCAAAAGGAATTTAACTTGTCAAGTCCTAAACCAACTAACCCTGCGTTATGGAATCGTGCAAAGCAAGCAGCACGTAAGAAGTTCAAAGTATACCCATCAGCTTATGCTAATGCTTGGGCATCCAAGTGGTATAAAGAAAAGGGTGGTAAATGGAAGGGCAAAGACAACAGAGTTAGGAAGGCGTAATGGCTAAGGGTGGTCTAGGTAAATGGTTCGGTGAGCAATGGGTTGACGTTAAGACAGGTAAACCCTGCGGTAGAAAGTCAGCCAAGAAAAGTAAACGGCCCTACCCTGCTTGTAGACCTAAGTCTGTAGCTGGTAGTATCAGCAAGTCAGAGGCAAAGAAAAAGACAGGGCCGAAAAGAGTTAAGTGGTCAACGACAGCATCAGGTACGAAAAGGAAGGGGGGCAAGTAGCCCCTCTTTTACGTTTCAGTACCCCAATCATAGCAGGTGTAATCCTTTACTAACCAACCACGATCTTCTATAAGTTTAATCCCTACACCTATACTGTCTATGCATTCATCTGCTGTCTGATACATTTCAGGACCAGTAAATGTTTTACAAATCCCGTTATTTATATGACAGGCTAATATCAAAGCTGCTAACATTAACTCTTTCCTTCCATTTCATTTATAAGTTTGTCTAAGTACCAACGTGCTTTCTTTAGATCCTCAACAGGATTACCTTTGTATCTAAACCTGTGTAAGTACTTCTTAGTATTGCCTTCTAGGTAGCCCATGAACATAGTAGCTTCCATGTTATCCTTCATGTAATCAATGCATTCGATTGACCCATCCCCGTAGTGTGGCGGGTTGTTTACGTTATCTGTTTCGAGTGTATCCAATTTACTTAAATCCCATTTAGCCATTTGTTTATCCTCAAGGAACTGTGATTAGTTCAGCTTCTGTAAAAGGAATATGAAAGAACAACTCACCCTTGCGAATATATCTACCCTTAGCAGGTAATACACAGTCCTTTGTCAGTAGAGTATCCTTGATACGCCAGACTTTCTTTAAGTCAGACCGAAAGACATAGAAGTTTAGGACACCATTCTGTGTACCAAGTTTATCTAGTAGTCTTTGTTTACGTTCAGGGATACGAATCTCTTTCCACTCTAAGGGCCAGTCTTCTTTCCATCCTGTCTTCACTTCAGCTTCATTGAAGTATGTGTACTCTCCTTTCTGAGACACAACATCAACACTATAGTTCTCTTCGTTGTTGACAATCTGATGCCCCTTAGATTCTAAAAGGGACACCAGTGCCAGCCTTGCAGGTGCATCATATGCTTCATACAATGCCCTGCTAAACTGTTTTCTTACAGCAACCACTAGAGTAAGATTTCTAAGGCTGCTATTAAAGTAACGATTACGGCGTAAACTTCTAGTCCTGTCATGTTAAGATCCTTCTTTAGCTTCTAGTGAAATTCTTAGTTTATTTACGATGGCGTCATTAGCTGCTTGTAAACTACTCGACTGATAGTTTAACTGCATCTGTATATTATTGTTGTATTGAATCTCCCGTAATAGTTTATGTTGGTCTTCTGTAAAGTCTTCTGTTTCATATTCTTTTTCATCTAAGGTCATAGTAACCATATCTAACTCCTTATGTTATGTCAACCATTTCACATACATCACCTGTACATGCCATAGTCTGACTACCCGCAGTATTGTCTTGTTTCTCATACTCTTTTAGTTTAAAGAAGTCAACAGCTTTTGGCATCTGACTTAAACTTTCTTCGTACTGTTCCTTAGTTATCTCTTGGTAAGGTGCTTGTTGGTAAGTATGTTCGTTGTAAGGCAAGAAAGATACACCTGACATTTCATCGAAGTGTTTATAGACAAAGGCTCCTACCTCAAACCATTCATCCTTTCGGACATTTATTGTTACACTAGGTTTATGTTCACACCAGTGTCGTTGATACATAAGCCAAGTCTCTAGCTGTTCAATGGCTGTCATATCCTCTGTGACAACAGCACCTGAGGGTGCCTTGATAGGGAAGGAGAAGACAGTTGTTTGGTCTGGCTTCATGACACAAGGCTCGTTAGGAATACCTTGGTCAGCCATGAACTGGGTTAGTGGATCTTTACTGTCACCCCTGACGGTTCTAATGTAGTAGTTAGAATGACGGGCATGTATTCCAGAGGCTGAGTCAACGAGTTGGCTGACCGTTCCACTTGGTTTGACACAAGTAATAGCAGTAGAGGGGTTGATACCAAGACGCTTAGACAAATCAATGTTAGTTTCAACTGCAACCTCTCGTAGTTTTTCAAGCGTCTTAGACAACCCATGGTTCTGTGTTGTTGTCAGAGTGTTGTCCATTATCCCCGTAAGGGACACTCCAAGCAGACGTTCATCTTCTGTGTTTCTTTGCCACACTTTTCGCAGGTATGGAAATTTAGTGTAGGTGGACTGAATGGTTCCCAGAATACTTGCCATACGGACCTTGCGTTCAAGATCATCATAAGAGTCTGTGGCACGGATAACAACTTCCGTAAGATTGCAGAACTGATACGGACGCAAAATGATTTCGCTGCAAGGGTTGGTCCCGAAATCCCATTCAGGATCACGCCGCCCATACTTAGCAGCTTGTTTCTTAGATGCTTCACGATTAAATACTCCTCTCTCACCTGATCCAGATTCCACAAGCGACATCCACTCACGCATAAACGACAAACTGTCAGGCTTCTCTGAGTATGCTACTGAGTTATTAGCTAAGGCACGTTGAGGATCATTCTCCCACCATGCACCTGACTTAGCATGACGCATACGATCATCTGACAGGTTAGACAAAGAGATCATAGCTGATCGACGTACACCACCAACGACAACAACCTCACCTATCTTGCACATAATGTCATGGCACTCAAGACTAGACAGCTTTCTACCCTGAGAATCCTTGAAGATCTTAACGACAAAATTAAATAGATCGATCAAGGGTGCAGGGCCACTAGCTCTACCACCAAATGTTTTCAGCCTAGCACCAGCAGGACGTACCTTTGACACATCCCATTGAGGGATTTCACCAGCCCAGAGGAGAGCAAGAACTTGACGGAAAGCTTTAGCCCAACCTTCTTTACTATCCTTAACGACGATTGTGGTATCACTGTTAAACAGTTCGGGAACTTCTGGGAGTTTACTTATGAACTGACGTTCAACACTGAACCCGACACCTGTACCACACAAGAGGATGAACATAGCTTCGTCGAAGGATTTAGGATCATCTACGGGTAGATAAGAACAGTTATACCCTGAGGTATTATCACGTTCTAAAGCTGGACCAGCTGTCATCATAGCTCTCATGGATGGCATGATCTCTAGAGACAGGATAGCATTGCGTAACTGATTGACATAGCTGTCATTCCCAAGGACAGGACGAACAACCTTATCCATGTAGCGTTCTACTGTCTCATCCCAAGTCTCACGGCGTCCTTCTTTCTCCAACCATCTAGCATAACGAGATGTGTGAATAAAGGCTTGATAATCTGTTGGTAGGTAGTTACTCATCCTTACCTCTTCCTCTCATTGTTTTGTCTTCTTCTAACCAGATCATTCGATCTATGTCAGCCCTGATAATGCCTATATCTTTTAACTCTTTGTCTGTCAACTGATTTAATTGTTTGATTGCTAGTCTATGTGAACGCCAAGTTGCAAGGTAATTAATGTATCGCCAGAACCATGTCATCTGTTGTCACCTGACCCAGCAAGGGTTCCTCTTTCCATACGTCCTTGTAACTTCTGCAAATTCTCAGCCGCAACATCTGCCATGTCAACATTCAAGTCACGGCACAATGCAGCTAAGTACCACAGACAATCACCTAACTCAGCAACTATAGAACTGTGATCTAACTCACCATCCCTGATAATCTTCTTAACCTTGTTAGCTACCTCTCCAGCTTCAGCAGCTAGACCTAAGGCTGGGTACACAATCTGGTACTCTTGTTTATAGATTGCTGTCTGTGCAGCCTCATCCATGTAATAGTTAAAACCCATATCTTCCTCTTCATCTTCAAACCAAAAGTCTAAATCAGGATCGTTAGTCATTCTTCCCATTCTGCCCATGTCCTTTCTTCATTAGATACATCTATATATTTATTAGGATCGATCAAACCTTCTTCGACTAACAACTTTACCACATGCCTTATAGATATATCGTTCTCTTCTAGTAGCCAAATCAAATCAAAATCTTCGGCCAAGGTATCAAGTTTACTCTCATAGTCAAACATTGTCAAGACCTTTTCTCCTTAATCCACTCAATTGGAATGGTTTCTTTTGCGTATAAGAAGTTGTGTCTGTCGCACCAATCAGCATAGGTAGACTTAGCACCCTTAGCTAACTTAGCTTTAGGGTTACTGAAGACAAAACGAATGTCATATTCTGGATGTTGTTCTTTTACCATGAGATGTTTTACCCTATCAGACGGAATAAACCTTCCTTTAGTTTCAATTATAATTCCATTCGGTAACACAAAGTCAGGGGTGTACGTTCTAAATCTCATGTCTTGCCATTGAATCTTTAGTGTCTCGTACTTGAATTTAACTTTGTGTTTCCTTAGGTACTGTGCCGTTCTCTTCTCTAGTCCTGATCTGTAACGCATTTAGGTGGCTCCCATAGTTGTTCTGGGTAGCGCCTTAACCACAGAAGCCTAGCATTCTCTATCACTCTGTCCTCTTCACCACCATACTCTCTCAGGCATACCTCGTACAGATCTTGTTCTGTCTTGCAGTCAGCCACCATTCTTTCAGCTTTAGTTGGACCGATACCGTATAAACCTATGATATTATCTGCCCTGTCACCTGTAAGTATTTGTTTGTAAAAGAACTTCAAGCCACTAAACTCGTCGACAACCAAAAAATCTCTCTTGTTAGGGTTGTAATGTCTGCATGGAATCTGAAGCATGTCTTTGTCAATGGAGACAACGACTGACTCAGGTCCACCCTCAGTTGCAGCTATAGCTATAAGATCATCAGCCTCTTCACCTTTAGATACTTCCGCTTCCCAGTTCTTTGACATGTGCTTGCGGATACCCTGAAGGTGGTGGGGTTTTTCTACGTCCTTCCTGTTGCCCTTGTACTCATGGCTGACAGATATGTCATACCGAAAGTTGCCCTTACCTGTCAGGTATACCTTGTACTTTTCTATGTTATACTCAAAGGCTACCGCATCGATAGACATCTGAATGAGATCGTCAACCTTATCTGTGGCGTCAGCTAACTCCTGATCCTCACAGGAGAATGCTGCACGATAGGCAAAAGGATCTCCATCTATAAGTATCATTTACCGTAACCTCGTAGAGCCTTCCATGACACAGGGAATAGGTCACACATCTTATCACTGATGTGAGATGCTACCTCTCGTGTCTCAGCTTGTGTGTCAGGTGCTCCACGTAACTTACACATATCAGCAAAGGCATCCAAGCTACCTGACCAATACCACTCAGTCATCATAGACTGTGGTAGTACCATACGTGCTTGCTCAGGGCATACACCTTGACTCAGAAGTTCTTTATATAAATCCAAGCATGAACCTATCTCTCTGAAGTCTGACCATACGTCTACACTGCCCTCACTACCTTGTTTCTTGTCAGGGCTACGTCCACGCCATACATCAGGTTCGTAAAACTCAGGCTTGTTATCCACATACCTACGACTAATCTCATTCCAACGTAGGAACTTATGCTTGACTAGCTGACGTGCCACAAACACAGGTGCCTTGACATGGAAGCTTGCAAAGCAATGCCCGAATGGACTGATGTGATTGTGTTCAGCTAAGTAATTGATAAGCTTCCTGTCTTTAAGCTTCATGTGTTGCTTGAAGCTATAGGCATCTGACTCTTCGTAATCCCATTCACTTTCTTTACCAAAGCTTACTCTTGCAGCGTTTACCACTGTCAAGTCGTTACCCATACTACCTTTGTACGTTACTTCAATCATTTATAAAACCTATTTAAAAGGACAGGGCCATTACAGCCCTGCCAAGTTGGAAAGGAACTCTACGCAGCTTCATCTTCTCGTTCAGGGATAGGCACATGCTCCAAGATCTTAACTGACACAAGGCTTGTACGTGCATACTCCTTACCGTCTCGTCCTTGGAAGGTTGAGATAAGGTTAGTTACCTTTGCGACTGAACCATTACCGATAGTACCCTGAATGTCTACATCCCAAGGCTGTCCATCTTGATCCACAACCTTAGGTGCACCACCCGCTTGGGTAATCTCTTTACCGTCACGGTTAGTTACCAAGTGTTTTCGTTCAAACTTTAGTACTAACTCACCGTCCATCAGTCGCTTCTGATTAGGTTTCTTCTGTGACTTAGCAGCCTTGAGTTTCTCGAAGTCTTCCTTGCTCAAGATTTGATTGACGGTGTATGCACCTTGACACTCTTCATATGCACCATCGAACCCAACCATGTCACGGTTGTCTTCAAAGATCTTAGCCCATTCGATTGGGCCTGTGGTTACTACTTCTTTATAAGCCAATGTATAATCTCCTTCTGGCTGTTTGTAAATACTACATAGTTTATTATAGATAGGTTGTCAAGTGTAAAGATAAATTAAAACAAAAAAGAGTATTCCGTATGTCATTAATGAGTGTCTCTCCAGTTCCTACCTATGTCAGTTGAACCTGCAAGGGGGCATCTCATGCCAAAGTTTTTACCTGTATCAACAATCGACTGACGTTGGATCTCACCTAGCAACTCAGCATCACTGTACTCACCACATACTTCTGTCTGCCATTCATCGTGAGGCCATGTGACTAACTTGAAATCAATCCACTGTCTCTTGGCACGGTGCACCCACTGCAATGCAGCATGTTTCATAATGGTTGACTCACCGTTCTGTAACATGCCAGCTAGTGTCTTGTGTTCACTAGGAACCTTTACCATGCGTCCATCTAAACCTGTGAACCAACCTCGACTAGCTATTAGAGGTATACGTTTCTTCTTTAACTTAGCTAGACCCTTAATAGAGTTCATGAAGTTATCCACTGCCTGTGCCGCTTCCTTTGAGCTTACCTTTAGTATCTCAGCTATCTTAGCATTACCTGCACCTAGAAGGAAGGCATAGATGAATGTCTTAGCCATGTCTCTTGTGATGTGTGACATACCCAAAGCCTTACGGTTCAGGTTGTGTATGTCAGTCTCATCTTCCTTCTTACCTGACACAATAGCATGGACGTATTCCTCTGACCCCATGAGGTGAGCAAGTATTCGTAACTGAATACCCTCAGCATCTGTACCGACAAGCCATGAACCCTCAGGTACACACCACAATGCACGGAACTGACCGTCATACTTAGCCTTCACCTGTTCAACGGCTGTCTTAGCTTCACCATGAAACTCAGCAGGGATGTTAGCCTGATTAGGGTTACGGTGTGCCATACGCCCTGTCCATGCACCAATGTGTACAAAGCTACCATGAATACGCTTGTCATCCTTAACGTGCCCTAGCCACTCCACCAGTGAGCTTCTACGTCCTTCTAGTGTCAACCACTCAGCTAACCGTTTACCCCCTTCAGGGGCGTCCTCAGGGAGTGTGTTAAGGTTTGCCTCAGATAAGGTCCATCCGTACCTAGCAAACTTACTTCCACGATCTTGCTTGTTCTCTTTCATAAATGATATGTCCTTTTGTCTTATCGAAGGGTTGCCATCCAGCTTCCCATAGTCTTTCTATTCTTTGTTTAGGTGATGATGGTTTAAACTCTATGTAATCATAGCATACCAGTTCGTTGGGGTACACTGACTTGTCCAATGCAGTTGCAAAGTATTGTTGGTTGGCATTGACAACACTGGAGTATAGGGTTCCATCAGCTTTCTTTCTATACTTGATACGATTAACCTCGACAAGCTTAGGTGGAAAGTCTTTCTGAAAACCTTTCTCAAGTTCTTCCATGCGTACACAGATCTCACCTAGTAATTCTTCTGCCCTGTCCTCGTCGAAGTAGAAGCCATTGTCTGACATGTTCTCGCATAGAATCTGTATGTCATGCTCACACCGTAAGGCTTCTTCCCATTCGGGTGCGTGTATTATATCCTTGAAGTGATGGTATAGTTTAACTGTAACAACTACGTCCTGTACGCAGTACTCAATCATTTCATCAGTTAGTTTCGAGTAATCATTGAAGCCTAACTTAAAGTCACCTAACCTTTCACCCCATGTCTTTAGACTGTGAGGCTTCTTCTTATTGTCAATCGTATAGTCAACTGTTCTTGACACAATGAGAGTGTCAATAACTTTCTTCATAGGTATGATCTCACCTAGTAACTTGTTGATTACTGGTACATCAAAGCCAATACCATTGTGAAACACAAAGTTATCAATATCGAGGCAGTACTTAGCAAACCTATCCCTTTCCTCAGGTATGGTTGTCAGGTTTAGGAACTGTTCCCGTTCACCTGTGACAACATCTTCTGCACAGATAACCCAGATCTTAGAAGGATCTAAGCTTTCCGTTTCAATATCCATTGCGACTATCTTAGTCATCTTCAACACCCATGATGTCCTGCCATAAGAAAGTCAGTACAGTTATAGGCCAGACTGTGCTATGGAACAAGGCTCTCGTTTTATTTACTTCCTCCAGCTTATCAAGCAGATGGAAGATTGTCTTAACGTGTATGTAATGCAGGTATATACCTAGGAAGTACAGTGTCGCTGCACCTGTAGCCATGTAATCAAAATTCATCAGGTTTCTCTCTCAAAGTAAATGTTACTGGATCAAAGCTTAACTGCCCAGCATATCCAGTTGGCCCGACAGGTCTATTCTTTGTGACAAGAAGTTTAGTTGTGTTCCTCTCGTCGATATCTTCTGCCATCTTGTCACGTTTCAAGTCAACGACAACTGATGCACGTTGTTCTATCATACGACAGTACTTGACAGCACCATCATCGTTGGTGTGACCAATCGTAACGATACCTACCCCTAGTTCGGCTGACAGTTTAGATAGCCTGACAGCAAGATCAGCTAGGAATTGTTCCTTACCTTCCTCAGCACCCACACCTGCACTTATGTCTTGGATAGGTTCAAAGAATATATAGTTCACACCACATGCCTGAGACAGATACCTGATGTGGGATAGAATGTCAAGGGGATCGTCCTCATCATTCATGAAGAATTGATAGAGCCTTTCATCCTTGGTTAAACTTGTAATGGATTCTTGCACACGTTTATCCATCTTCTCAGTTGTGATAAGATCCTTGCGTGTGACATTCATCTGCATCTTGTATGATGCTAGACCTAGGATAGACCGTAACTTAGTCTCTTCCATGTGCCAGATAGCAAGCTTTATCTGTGGGTAGCATGTAAGTATACGCCACTCAAGGTAACGCATGAACTCAGTCTTACCTATGCCTGTCTGTGCCTTGAACAATGTGAAGTGTCCTTGCATCAGACCTAAGCACATGTCATCGAACTCTCTGATACCTGTCTCGACAAACACATGATCCTCAGCCTTGTTATATAGGCTCAAGAACTGATCAGGTGTATTGATTACATTGTCAGGTGTATACTTCTTAGCATTGAACCAAGCTGACTTGAACTCTTGGGCTTTACCTGCCTGTAAGAACTCATTAGCATCCTTATACTTGTCATGTGGTACACGGTACACCTTGTTAGGGTACATCTTAGCTATCCGTTGGGAGATAGCATTGCCAGCCTCATCATTGTCAATAGACAAGACTATCTTATCGAATGATGACAACCACTCGTGTACGTTTTCCCATAGCTTACGGCTAGGGTTAGCTGATGGTAATGACACAACAGGGTTAGAATACTTAGGGTTGTGCAGTATCTGATACACTGACATGGCATCCAGTTCACCCTCAGTTATGGTGACAGTCTTAGATGTTCCAGCATTCCATAGGTTCATGCCGAATAGTTCATCAGTCTTAAAGTCTTTGGCGCTGAACTCTTTAGGGAAGTACCGTGTCTTCACACCACCTGAGGGGTAGACATAGTTCTGGTACTGTTCTTTGCCTTCACTGTTCAGGTAGGTATGGCAGTTATAAAACTGCATAGTGTCAGCAGTAATGCCTCGCATACCACGATAGATAGCTGTCATCTTTTCCAAGGGTACTACCTCAAGTTTATTATACGCTTTTGCTACCATGTTTTCTATCTTATCCCAGTCTGTTTTGGCTGGCTCTCTGTGACCACACCCAAAGCAATAGGCATGTCCATCTGAGTACCTAGCTAGGTTATCTCTTGAACCACACTCAGGGCATGGTTCTTTGCTGACAAAATGATTGTCTTCATATGTCTTCGTTTTCATCTTCTGTTACTCCACTTCCATCACACATGTAGCACAGCACTTTCTCTGTGTCAAGGTAGCCTATGTCTCTATCGAAACTCATTCGCTTGGGTACGTCAACCTCAAACTCACCATCACCTTGACACTCAGGGCAAACTTTATCCGTCATCTTTACGCACCCATGCACGATCATCGTCAGGTAACACACAAGGAAACCAAGGGCAAGACCCAGAACCATCAGGATCTTTCTGAAACCTTAGGTCAAGGGAACTTTTTAACTCATAGGAATGAGTACGCAATGTACGCAAGTCAGATAGGTTTACATCTAGCACTTCACCTGCATCATCTAGCATAGTGTTTAGAGCATTATATAAATCACATAACTCTTGCGCCTCAGTCCGTGTCAGTGTCGTATGTATATTTTTATCTGTCATAATATTTTTCCTCTTGACAAGTATGATATTCTTCGTATAATAGGGCTGCGTCCTGCGCAGGGTACAACCCTTCTATATATTCTTGATCATCGTCTGTATCATAGTCTAATTCCAAGAACTCTTCAACGTCTCTTACGCATTTTATTATTGATCTTATCACCTTCTATACCCCACTTCCAATTCTTATAACACTTCCAACAATGATCCTTTCCTAACACCGTGTCAATAGCTGACACAATATTATATTTATTTTTTATGTACCACTCAAAGTTTCTGGCGCTGAATGTTTGGTAAGGTTGTCCACCTAGTATTGCGTTAAGTGTTACTGACAACCCTAGCCCTATGTTATATATATACTTAGGCATCTAAAAGTTTGTTAGCTGTCTTGCGGATCTCAGCCTCAAGAGCTAAGTGTTGGTCTGACAACATCTTAAGCTTGGCCTCAAGTCTTTTCTTTTCTAGCTTGTGCATAAGCAATTTGTTTTCTTTCAGAACCTGAATACGGTATGCGATACGTTCAACGTATTCATTCAAGTCATGGGCTATTTGTTCCCGTGTCTTGGTATAGTAATGTTCTTTTATATAGTCATCCATGTTGGCATAGTTGTAAGTGAACATTGAAGCCCTTTCCATATGCTTTACATGGCGTGTGTATAGGTGTGGTTTAATAGCTTTCACGATAGGTTTAGTCATCTTCTTAGTTCCTTTCTAAAGGTTAATATTTTTTTACTTTTTCTACGATAGTATCGATCATGTTATTGAGTGTGTAACATATCCGACAGTCTTTGCATTGCTGACCTGTACAGTTTTGCATCTCCTTTCTATCATCTTCTTGCACGTTGTTGAACGTCTTGTCAAAGCCTTTAGGTGGCTTGGACATTATGTGACCCTTCTTAGGGTTTGAATAGATCAAGTTTAGATTAGCTGGTTTGTCATTAGACCTTAGCCATCTATTAACAATGTCTACTCTCTTAGTCCATAGTGCAAAGACGCACCACGGATTATCCTTGACAATAGCCATGAGGTTTTCCATATGCTGCATGTTTATCAGTTCACCATGAGCATTGAACCTAAACATAGCCGCAGTTATCCTAGGTATTTCATGCAGTTCTAGGGGTCTACCTGACAATAGGTCACTGTTGCGTTGCAATGCGGGTTGCATATTCTTGCGGTATGTCCTGAGCATTGTGTGACTATAGCAGTCACCGCATATGTTCTCGCCTGTCAGTTTACCTTTGGCGTGTTGTTTGATACAGTAATCGTTAGTCGCTGTATTGGTCGAGATAGCTTGAAACTCCGCAAGCTTACCCGTCATCTTACTGATATGAACTGCTGGTTTTGCCATCTTCTTAGTTCCTTTCCAAAGGTTATTTAGTCATTTCATTTATCAAGTCTTGGCTTACTACCCTGCCAACATCTTTACCACCTAAGTATTTGTTGATGTGTTTAGATGTGGTGGGGGAATAATTCTTATCTGTACGGAATGCACCTTGGTCATCCCACCCCGCAACTGGTGTTTCATAACTGAACAGAACTGATGTGCTGTTGATTGTCAACTCTGTCATGTTTGAACCTATTTGTTTAAGTCTCATCTTATTTTTCCTTTCACAAGTCTAGAATTACCCTTGAATCTTTTTAACAGTTTGTCAACCTTTATTCTGCTGTTGGTTGAATAGTAACTGAACATGAAGCCCTCATCGTCATATAATTCTACGGTATATGCCATCACAAGTAATGCTCTTTGATGACAAGAACCTTGCTAGTTATGTCTTCTGAATACGATGTATTCTTAGACACAGTTATATCGTAGTATGGAAAAGGGAACTGTGCGTTAAGATCATCCACCAACTGATGTAGAGTGTGTTCATGTTCGTGGTAGATCCTGAAATAAAATTCGTAGTTGTATTCTTCACTACGATATCTACGTTCTTTTGTTCTCTTGGCTACGTTTATCTTAAACTTTTCCATTAGCTTATTCCTTCTGATGTATTCAGTAAGACACAGCCCAACCCATATGTCAAGCATAAGTTTAGGTTGGCCTAAATTAGCTAGGCTGTGTTCTATCTGTTGGCGTCCCTTTCTGTTGTGTCTTTCTTAGAGTCTGTTTTATTTTCGTTTGTTAGTCAAGTCTTTATTTTATTTTAAGTGATAGGGCTTTTCACCGTATCCGTCGAGAGTGCTCAAAGTTTAAAGGATCAAGGCGGTTATGCTACTCTTTAGAACTTGTCTGCTGTCTTTCGATGATTAAAGATTGACATAGGGGGACGAGAAAGACAATGGCAATAAAGTATAGGGTAGATAGTCCATAAGTATAGGTTATCTGTTCATGGTTTGTTCTATTTATATATTATAATGAGTACTATCTAAGTGTTATAGTATAACATCTCACATGATACCCTAAAGGATATATTAAAAAATACTAAAGGCTCTAGGGATTATACGTTGGTATATACTATTAGTATCAATGGGTTAGGATATTCTCTAAGGTGGTGGGTGTATTTCCGAACGGGTATATTTGTGATCACAAAAGGGATATTCCAGCAAGTAATCTCTATTTGTGATCACATTTAGGGTGGGGGGTTACTTTTTGTGATCACATGCGAGGGTCGATGCGGGGGTTAGGGGGTGCCTTATGTATGTACAATGCGTAAAGAAATTTTCTCAGTAAAATTCCCAGCATGTAAAATTTATCTGATTAACTGACAACAGATAAAACAAAACCCCCTGCTAGGAAAACAACCTAGAGGGGGTGAATCTGTACTTGATTACTTAAAGTAATTACTTAAAGTAAGGGATATATATTATAGTTGTAGTATCCCCAAGAGGGATAATGAAATTATACATATTAATTTACCCTGTGTCAATAGAAAAAGAAATATAATTTAATTTATTTTATATGTTGACAATATTAGCAAAGGTGTGCTACTATTACAATTAAATCGAATCACTATGGAAACAACCATGTTTACATTTGAGCAACTTAAAGGTCCAAACGGCAAAGTAAGAACTAAAAGTTTATTCTATGAACTATCTTACTACGATCCAAAGCATGCTATCTTTACAACTAAAGAACAGGATATAGTTGCTCACGGTGTAAAGTATACATCACTTCACCAGCTATACTTGTCAATGGTTCCTCACGATCCAACTGAGTATGACTTTGCTCAAAGGGTCTTTGGTTCATGGGATGTATGGGATACGATAACTAAGGCTCCTCAGGTAAAGCCTCATGTTACTCGTTGGAGAAATGAAGTTGAGATTAAAGTTAAGTCTCAGGCTATACAAGCCATAGCTTTAGAGATGAAGGAGGGTGGACGTAGTTCTTTTTCAGCAGCCAAACTACTTCTAGAAAAAGGTTGGTTAGATAAAGACAACAGTTCACAAGCTAAGAAGAAATTAGCTGTTAAAGAGCAAGAAGACCAGAATAAACAAGCTTTAGCTCTTTTGTCAGAAGATGCTCACAGGTTAGGTATTAAGGTAAACTAATGGCAAAGAAACCTACACTTACTTCTATTAGTTCTGGCTATGCCTCGACTACAACCCTTAATGACAACTTTACAGCTTTAAGAGATTCCTTTGACAACACTTTGTCGAGGGATGGTTCAACCCCTAACACAATGAACGCAGACATAGACCTTAACGGAAATGATCTGTTAAACTTAGGGGGTATTTACGTTAATGGTCAAAACGTATTTAATCTCCTAGACAATGTCACAATTAGTACATCGGCCCCTTCAGGTGGTAATGACGGTGACATTTGGTTTAAATTATCATCCTAGAAAAGGAAGTAACTCATGTCTGCTTTATCAGATCACGCAGAAAATCTAATACTAAATTTTTTAATGACTTCGGGTACAGCTACCCGTCCTACCGCATGGTATGTAGCTTTATATACAGTAGCTCCGTCAGATTCAGGTGGTGGAACTGAAGTTTCAGGTAATGGCTATAGCAGACAAACTGTAGCTTGGGATACAGCCACAGGAACAGGTGGTACAACTGATAACACAGGTGTTGTGTCATTTACAGCAACAGGCGGTAACTTTGGTGAAATCGTAGCTATTGGTATTCATGACGCTTCATCAGGAGGCAACTTGCTTTGGCATGGAGCTTTGTCAGCTAACAAAACTGTAAACGATGGGGATACCTTAGAGTTCGCAGCAGGTGCTATTGACCTAACTATTGCATAAGGGTTTATAAATGGCCGTTCTTAAAAATAGGGCAAAGATGTCCACCAGTACAACGGGTACTGGAACCATTACGCTTGGCAGTGCTGAGAGTGGTTATCAGACCTTTGCTGATGCTGGTGTAGCAAACGCAGATGTAGTAAGGTACGTCATAGAAGATACGGGCGGTGCATTCGAGATAGGCACAGGCACCTATACAAGCTCTGGCACTACCCTTACACGAACTGTAAGCGAAAGCAGCAACTCAGACGCAGCTATTAATCTTAGTGGTTCAGCTACTGTATTCATTGGTGCTACTGCTGAGGATATACAAAACTTCGTAGCCAGCACTGGTACAGCGACTGCACCTAATGACAGTGTAAGTATTGCGATTGGTGGTCAGGCTGTGGCGTCTGGTACAAATTCCATTTCGTTGCAGCGATCTAATAGCTCTGGCCTCGATAGTATAGCTGCGGCCATAGGTAACACGACAAGTTCTTATGGCGCTCACGGCTCTAATTCAATTTCGATTGGCGCTCTGTCAAAGGCTACAGCCCTTGCAGGAACGGCTGTTGGCTATGGAGCCAATTCTACCCATACAGGGTCGAGTGCTTTTGGAACTTCGGCTACTACGACAGCAAATAGTCAGGTTGCTTTAGGCGGCTCTGGGTACACCGTAAGAATATCAGGTGCATATAACTTGCCTACATCTGATGGCACTAACGGACAAGTATTAACCACAAACGGATCAGGTTCTGTTACCTTTGCAGATGCTGGCGGTGGCATAGGAGGCAACACAGGCGTTGACTTTAACGATAATGTTAAAGCAAGATTTGGAACTGGTAACGATTTTGAGATTTATCACGATGGCACAACTAACAAGTCTCACATCACGGAAAGTGGAGCAAGTCATCTAATAATACAAGGTCAAGAAATACAATTTGATAATGCTGCTGGTACTAGTCTTTTAAATATGAGCGCAAGTCAGATTGAGATGTTTCATTCTGGGAATAAAAAGTTAGAAACAACGTCATCTGGCATTCAAACTACTGGTACAGTCAATGTAAACAATGCTTACACTCTACCAACCTCAGACGGCTCAAATGGACAAGTGCTTACTACAAACGGTTCTGGCGCTGTCACGTTTGCAGATGCTGGCGGCGGTGGTGGTGCTGACCTCTATATTGCTAATCCTGTAAGCGCCACTGACCCAACGGCGGGGGGTGATAATGCCGTGGGTATTGGTGATGGGGCAGATGCTACAGGCAATGATAGTATTGCCATTGGTACAGACACTATTGCTGGTTTAGAGAGTGTGGCTATTGGATATAATGCTGCTAGTGGTACTACCACAGGTTCACGCAATACTTCGATTGGTAGATCTGCTGCTATATATCTGACAACGGGCAGCAACAATACTGCTGTTGGCCGTAGTGCATTACAGGGTTCAAACCTAGACAAAGTTACTGGCAGCGATAATACTGCTGTAGGTAACGGTGCAGGATCTAAAAATGCAGGCGGTAATAATAATACATATCTTGGTACAAATGCTGGTAATGCTATTACTTCAGGCAGTAGTAATACATTTATTGGATATAATGCTGATGGGGCAGCAACGACAAGTCAACAGACAGCATTAGGTTATCAAGCAGAAACCGCTGGTACAGGTGCTACAGCTATTAATAATTCATACGCTTCAGGAACCGACAGCTTTGCAGCCGCCATTGCAACCAATAGCAGCAGCTACGGCGCTAGTGGTTCTAACAGTATTGCGGGCGGTGATTACAACAAGGCTACTGCAACTGATAGTTTATGTTGGGGTGGCGATAGTAATGTGGCGCAGAGCGGCGCAAAATCTGCTGTAGTTGGTGGATGGCAAAACAATTGTAGTGGGGCTTATTCATTTATTAGCGGAGGCCGAGGTAACAAGATTACAAGCGGCAGTTATTCTAGGGCTGGTGGGCTTCAAGCTAATGTAAATGGAACAGGTATAGACACATGGTCATCAGGACGGTTTAGCTCTGATGGTGATGCTCAAACATCTAAAAGAGTTTTAATAGCAAATACAACGGATGCTACCGCCACTGTTTTAGGGACACAAAACATCAACAGCCTTGCTGCTAACCAAGTGACATTACCAAACAACTCAGCATTCTTTTTTAGCGGTACGTGCATTGCAAGGGAGCAAGCAGCAGACGGTACTGACGTAGGTGCTTGGGAGTTTAAAGGTGCTATTCGTAGAGAGGCTAACGCAGGTACAACAACCTTAATTAAATCAACTATAGATGACTTTAATGTGCCTACTGGGTGGGCTTTGGCTTTATCTGCGGATACAACTAACGGCTGCTTAAAAATTCAAGCAACGGGCGTAGCAGCGACAGATATTCGTTGGGTTGCAACCGTACAAACAAGCGAGGTTATATACGCATAATGGGCGCTATTAATATAAAACATACGGGCAGCGGCTCAGATATAGCACTTAGCTCTGATGGTACTAGCCTACTTCTAGATGGTA
>Ga0208643_1000738_pt1 | contig 20350 bp, 23 predicted proteins | sample VirMetDEL_Nov_12_FD_184516 | JGI IMG/M metagenome (GOLD analysis project Ga0208643, IMG submission 184516) | Aqueous microbial communities from the Delaware River and Bay under freshwater to marine salinity gradient to study organic matter... | ecosystem: Environmental > Aquatic > Marine >... | reverse complement strand
CCAATTGGGAGATTTTTTTTACCCATGAAACATGAAAATCCCGGATCTGGTCCTGTCTTTGATCTCTTTGGCAATGAGATCTTGCCATTGCGCGATCGGCGCGGCCGGCCCAGTTACAAGAAAACAAAGGAAAATCAAGACTTTGTGGCGGTGCGGGCCGCCGCCGGATGGACGCAGGCCAAGATCTGCGAGGCCTTGGGATGCTCTGAAAAGACGCTGCGGGCCAATTTTTCCCGAGAGCTGTCAGACGGGCTTTTGTTGGTCGAGGGGGTTTGCCTAGATGTGTTGATGCGCGGCGCGCGCGCGGGCCATGTGCCATCGGTCAAGGCGCTGCAAAGCCGGCTCGATCGAGTGGCGACAGGCGCGCCAAAGGCCAAAGAGAAAAAGCAAGAGGCCCAAAAAATCGAGGCGGTCCTGGGCAAGAAGGAAAAGGCGCTCGAGGATGCCGGCGCGCCGGCTTCTGAATATGGCGACCTATATAGCCGGATCCGGCCGCAATGAATTTTGCCTGCCCGAATTGGTGGGAGTTGCTGCAAGCGGGCAAAACGCCGATCCCTGATCTCGATCTTGATCAAAACTTGGCCGATGTGGCGGTGCAATTGTTCGACAAATTGGTGGTGCCGGATATTCCTGGACAGCCGACAATGGCCGAGGCGGCGGGCGAGTGGATCCGCGACATTGTGCGCGCGGCCTTTGGCTCGATCGATCCCGAGACCGGCGCGCGCCTGGTGGGCGAGGTCTTTGCCATGGTGCCCAAGAAAAACGCCAAAACCACAAACGCGGCGGCGCTTGGCCTGGTCGCGCTGCAAATGAATACAACGCCAAATATCGAGGGCGTGATCATTGGGCCAACGCAAAACGTGGCCGATAAGTGCTTTTCGCAAATGGCGGCGATGATCGCGGCCGATCCTTGGCTGAAAAAACGCTTTCGGGTGGTCGAGCATAAAAAGCGGATTGTGGATCTGTTCCCAGATCCCGATACAGGCCGGCCGCTCAATGCGGTCTTGGCGGTCAAATCATTTGATCCGGCGGTGTTGACAGGGACGATCCCTGCCTTTGCGATTGTGGACGAATTGCATGTGATGGCGGCGCGCCATTATGCCAGTAGGGTGATCGGCCAGATCAGGGGCGGGATGATCACAAATCCGCAAAGCCTGCTGATCTTTATCACCACGCAGTCAGAAGATCCGCCGGCGGGGGTATTTAAGGCGGCGCTTGAATATGCGCGCAAGGTGCGAGACGGGATTATCGCGGAACATGTGCGCCAATTGCCGGTGATCTATGAATTTCCCGAGGCCATGCAGTTGGACAAAAAACAGCCATGGAAAGATCCCGCGCTTTGGCCGGCGGTTTTGCCAAACCTGGGCCGCTCGATCACGATCGATCGCCTGATCCCCGACTATCACAAGGCGCTCGAGGACGGGCCGGACGAATTGACCAGATGGGCCTCGCAGCATTTGAATATTCAAGTTGGCATGGGCGGGCATCTGTCGGGCTGGACGGGTGGCAATTATTGGGAAAAGGCGGCGGATCCAAAGCTGACACTGCGCGCGCTGATCGACAGCTCGGAGGTTGCTTGTATTGGGATCGATGGCGGCGGCATGGACGATCTTTTAGGCCTGGCGGTACTGGGCCGGCATAAGGTCTCAAAACGCTGGCAATTGTGGTGCGCCGCCTGGGCACATGAAATTGTGTTGGAACGGCGCAAAAACATTGCCGAGCTGTTGCGCGATCTGGCGCGCGAGGATGCTTTGACGATCTGCAAGGATCCAACGCAAGACATTGACGAGCTGGTGTCGATTGTTTTGCAGGTGCAAGAGGCGGGGCTTTTGCCAGGCGCGGCCGGCATCGGTCTGGATCCAGAAGGGGTCGCGGCGATTGTGGACGCGCTGCAAGGGGCCGGCATCCCCAGCGATACGCTTGCCAGTGTGACGCAGGGCTACAAGCTCAACGGTGCAATCAAGGGCACCGAGCGCAAATTATTTGACGGATCTTTGCGACACGCGGGACAGCCTTTGATGGCCTGGTGCGTGGGCAATGCCAAAACAGAACCTCGGGGGAATGCCGTGATTGTCACCAAAGCTGTTTCGGGGGCCGGCAAGATCGATCCCCTGATGGCCGCCTTTAATGCGGTCTATCTAATGAGCCTCAATCCGGCGGCGGCGCGGCCGGATCTCTCTCAATTTTTTGACGCGCCGGTGATGGCGCTATGATCGGGCGCGCATTGGCCGCCGCCTGGCGTGGGTTGCGCAACGAGATCACGGTCTCGGATGGCGCATGGGAAGGGTTGAACGCGGCCGGATCCTGGAATGGGACCGGCAAGCTGTCAAAAGCGGGCGCGGTGGTGTCGCCCAGCTCGGCGCTGTCGCTCTCGGCGGTCTGGGCCTGCATCAAAAGTAATTCGGAGCTGGTCGGATCTTTGCCGGTGGCGGTCTATGAACGCCAGGCCAACGGCGGCAAGGTCCGGATCGATCCCGATATTGCTGAGATCCTGACAAAATCGCCAAACCAAACCCAAACGGCTTTTGAGTTTTGGGAAGGGAACTCGGCGCAAATGATGCTGCAAGGCAATGCCTATTGCGAAAAGATCTTTATCGGGCCGCGCCTGGTGAGCTTGCGGCCGATGTTTAACGTCACGCCAAAACGCCGCCGCGATGGCCGGTTTGATTACCATGAGAATTTCGACGGGAAAACCTATGTCTTGCCGCCCGAGGCGGTGTTTCATTTGCGCGGCTTTGGCGCAGGCGATGGCCTGGGAATGTCTGCGATCCGCTTTGGGGTGCAAAGCCTGGGATCCGCGCTGGCGGCGGATGAAACCGCCGGCAAGGTCTTTGCCAATGGTCTGATGGCCTCGGGGGTTCTGAAATCCGGCCAGGTGTTGACGCCGGCGCAAAGAGAGCAATTGCAAACAATGCTCTCGGCCTTTGTCTCGAGCAAAAACGCCGGCAAAATTATGACGCTCGAGGCGGGCCTTGAATATCAGCAATTGGCAATCAATCCCGAGGACGCGCAGCTATTGGAGACGCGCCGGTTTAATATCGAGGATGTGTGCCGGTGGTTTGGAACGCCGCCGGTCGTGATCGGCCACGCGGGCCAGGGCCAGACGATGTGGGGCACGGGTGTAGAGGCAATCATGCTCTCTTGGCTAACCTTGGGGATCAATCCGCAATTGCGCCGGATCGAGGGGCGGATCTTGAAAGATCTTATTCCTGCCGACAAGCGCGGCCGGTGGTTTGTGGAATGGAATCGCGAGGCCATGCTGCAAATGGACAGCAAGTCGAAAGGCGAGTTCCTGTCGAAAATGACAAATGCGGGCGTGATGTCGCGCGATGAAAGTCGCGACAAGCTCAACCTGTCGCGGCGCGGCGGGGCGGCGGATGATCTGACGGCGCAAACGGCGCTTGCGCCGATCGAAAATCTGTAAAGGAAACACAATGTCAAAACGTAAATTGCCAACGGCCAAGATCTCGGCGCGCTCTGGGGTCTCGGGTGATATTGCGCCAGGCGCATTGCAACGCTGGTGCCCAGAAGTGCGCGCGGCGGCCGAGGACGGGCAAGCCTCGATCTCGATCCTGGATCCGATCGGGGCCGATATTTGGGGCGATGGTGTGTCGGCCAAGCGCATTGCCGCCGCGCTGCGCGCGATCGGGGAAAATCCGGTGACAATCAATGTCAATTCGCCTGGGGGCGATTATTTTGAAGGCCTGGCAATTTACAACCTGTTGCGCCAGCACCCCGCAACGGTGACGGTGCAGATCCTCGGGATCGCGGCCTCGGCGGCATCGGTGATTGCGATGGCCGGCGATGTGGTGCGGATTGCGAGATCGGGCTTTTTGATGATCCACAATACCTGGATCGGGGCGGCGGGCGATCGCCATGCCTTGCGCGAGGTCGCGGAATGGCTCGAGCCTTTTGACGCGGCGGCGGTCGAGATTTACGGCGCGCGCACAGGCCTGGCGGCGGATGCTTTGGGCCAGATGCTCGATCGCGAAACCTGGATCGGCGGCCAGGCCGCGATCGATCAGGGCTTTGCGGATGAATTGTTGACGGCCGATGTGCTGGAAACCGGCGCGGCCGGCGGGGCAAATGCCAGCCTGCGCGCAGAAAAAAAATTCGACCTGATCGCCGCGCGCGCGGGTCTGACAAATTCGGCGCGCCGCTCTTTGCTGCGCGATCTGAAAACGGGAACGCCTGGCGCGGATCCTGCCGGCACGCCAGGCGCTGCCGATCTCGAGCAAAGCCTGGGCGCTTTGCTGACTGATTTTAAAAACTTCAAAACATCCTGAAAGGGTCCGAAAATGAAACATTCAAAAATGCCTGGCGTCTCTCTGGCCGCCATGATCGCAACAATGCCGCGCGCCGCCATTGGCGCGCCGCGCATGGAAGTCGCGGGCGGGGTCGAAAAACTCTTGGCCGATGTGCGCCAGGAGCTGACGCGCGTGGGCGATGATGTGCGGCGCACCGCCGAGGACGCGCTGAAACAAACCAAAGAGCAAGGCGCGCTGTCGGCCGAAACCAAGGCGCTTGCCGATCAGGGCCTGTCAAAAATGCACGAGCTGCAAAACGTGGTCTCTACGCTGACCGGCAAGCTCGAGGGCCTCGAGGCGCGCAACACTGATCTCGAGCAAGCTCTGGCCGGTGCCGGTGGCAAGCGCGGATCTGCGGCGCAAAGCCTGGGCGCTGAGATTGCGGGATCCGCCGAGCTGAAAAATTGGCTTGCCGGTGGCGCGCAGGGCGGCTTGACGCTGCGCCCGACAAACGCAATCACAACGGCCGGCGGATCTGGCGGCGGTGTGATCTGGTCTGGCGAGGATCGCGCAGTGGCGGGCATGGCAATGCAAAAGCTGGCAATTCGCAGCCTTTTGACCGTGGCAACCACGGAAAGCGATGTGGTTATCTATTCCAAACAAACCACGCGCACCAAAGCCTCGGCAACGGTCGCAGAAGGCGCAGCCGCGCCGGCGGGTGAATTGGGCTGGACGCAGGCCGAGGCCAATGTGCGCAAGATCGCAGAAGTGATCCACGCCTCGGACGAGGCGCTTGCCGACAGCGGCCAGTTGCAATCGCTGATCGACCAGGAATTGCGCTATTCTCTCGATCTCGAGGAAGAAGAACAAATTCTTGCCGGCAACGGTGTCGGGCAGAACCTGTCCGGCCTGATCACGGAGGCAACAGCCTTTTCGGCGGCGGCGGGGCTGGCCAACGCAACGCGCATTGACCGGCTGCGCCTGGGGCTTCTGCAAGTCGCGCTTGCAAACTATGCCGCCAACGGTGTGACGCTCAATCCGGTGGATTGGGCCGCGATCGAGCTGCTGAAAGATACGCAAGGCCGCTTTATCTTTGGCAATCCCAATACAAGCGCAACGCCGCGCCTTTGGGGCCTCGATGTGGTGCCAACGCTGTCCCATTCTGCCGGCGAGTGGATGGTCGGTAACTTTGCCATGGCGGCCACGCTCTACGATCGCCAGGAAACCGAAGTGCTGATTTCGAGCGAGCATGGGACAAACTTTGTCGATGGTCTGAAAACAGTCAAAGGCACAAAACGCCTGGCATTGGCGTGCAAGCGGCCGGCGGCGCTGGTGACGGGTGATTTCACTTTTGCCTAATCCTGATCCTGATCGGATCTGAGCAAAACAAAGGGGGGCCAGGCGGCCCCTCTTTTTCAAAAAACCTTTAAAACAGGAGGGCCTTCGATGCTCTTGAAAGTGAAACGGACACAGAAAACCGCGATCGGGCTGTTGCGCACAAATGTGGCCTATGAGTTCGATCTGAAAGATCGCGCGCAGAAAGAGACATTTGACGCGCTCGAGGCGCGCGGCCTGGTCGAAAAAACCACGGCAAAAGATCTGGCAAAAGCGGCCGGCAAAAGCGGCCAGGTGGCAGATCCAAAAAATGAGGGTGCAGGCAAGTGAGCCAGTTGGATCTTGCGGAGCTGAAACGCCATTGCCAGGCGGTCGAGTTTAGCGACGACGATGCTTTGCTCGGGGATCTGCAAGGTCTGGCCGAGGCCTTTGTGCAAAGCTATCTGCGCCGAGATCTCGATACGGAAATGCCTGGGGCCTGGCCGGCCGAGGTGATCGGTGCGGTCAAGTTTTTGGTGGCGCATTGGTATCACAATCGAGAGGCGATGGCCGAGGGGGCATCGATCGAGGTGCCGTTTGGGGTGCGCGATATGCTGGCCGCCTGGCGGGATCTGAGTTGATGGCGCGGCTTAAGGCGGGCGATCTCGATCGGGTGGTGCAGTTCTTGCGCGGCGCGGTCTCGGATGATGGATTTAGCCAGGTGCAAACCTTTGCGCCGCATGGGCAGACAATCCGCGCGCGCAAGATCGAAGCCTCGGATGCGGAACGCTGGCGCGCGGCCCAGGTGCAAGCGACAATCTCGGCGCGCTTTGTGGTGCGGCGATCTGCCTTTGCCGCCGATCTGTCGGTGCAGGATCGCTTGATCTGCGAGGGGGTAGAATATGAGATTACGGGCCGGCGCGAATTGGCCGCCGATCCCAAACGCTTTTTTGAGTTTTCCGCCACGGCTGAGGCCTCTTAAATGGTGACGATGAAAACAACAGGCTTTGCCGATCTCGAAAAGGCGCTCGAACAATTGCCGCAAAAGGCGGGCAAACCATTGCTGCGCCGCGCGCTGAAAAAGGCCGCAAAACCGATGGCCGATCTGATGCGGGATCTTGCGCCCGATGGCCCAGGCCCAGGCGATGATCTGAAAAGCTCGATCACGGTTGCGGCGCGCTTGAGCAAACGCCAGGCCGGCCTGCACAAGAAAATGTTTCAGTCTGACAAGGCATCGGTCGAGATGTTTGTTGGACCAGGGCCGGATCCGGCGGCCTGGAACCAAGAGTTTGGCAACGTAAACCACGGCGCGCAGCCGTTTGCGCGGCCGGCTTGGGAGCAGGACAAAATGCCGCTTCTCGATCGCCTGGGGGTCGAGCTTTGGGCGGATCTCGAGCGCAGCCTGAAACGCCAGGCCAAACGCGCGGCCAAATAGGCCGCCGGTTAAATCCGCAAAGGATGCAGCATGGAAGAATTAATACGCGCGCGGCTTTTGGCCGAGGCGGGGGTGACGGCTTTTGTCGGATCGCGGGTGAATTTTGGCGAACATCCCCAGGGCGCGGCTTTGCCTGGCCTGGTGCTGCAAACGGTCAGCGGGATCGATGGCTATAACATAAGCGCGCCCGATGGTGTGAGCCAGGCGCGGGTGCAAGTGGATTGTTATGCGGTGTCCTATGGCGCGGCAAAACTACTTTCTCGGGCTGTTTTGGCCGCGTTAAGCGGATGGAGCGGCGGCGGGGTGCAAGGTGTCTTTCACGCGGGATCGCGTGACGGTCGCGAGGGGGGCACAAATGAGGCGGCGCGGCCGTTTCGGGTCTCTTTGGATTTTAACGTAACTTATCAAACTTAAGGAGGCTCAAAAATGAGCAATCAAATTATCGCCTATGGCGCGGCGGTCGAGCGGTCGATCGATGCAGGGTCAACATGGGTTGCAATCCCCGAGTGCAAGGGGCTTGCCATCCCGATGGTCGAGACCGATTTCCAGGATGTGACTAGCCTGGACAGCACAAACGGCTTTCGCGAATATATCAAGGGCTTGAAGGATGCTGGCGTGATTTCGGTGCCGTGTGGATATACGGCCGCCGGATACGAGCAACAGGTCGCAGATCAGGCGCTCGATGTGCCGGTGATGTATCGCACCACGCTGAAAGCGGCCCCAGGGGCCGGCGCTGGTGATGTGTTTGAGTTCTCGGGCTTTCCGACGCCATCTGTCGAGGGCAGCGATCTCGGCGCGCCGGTTGAAATGACAATTTCAATTCGCACAACGGGCGATGTGACCTGGACGAAAGGCGTCTAATCATGGGCAATAAAAAGCGCGGCGCGGTCTCTTTCGAGGCGCTTGATGGATCTCACACATTGGCGTTTACCATGAACGCGATGTGTAAATATCAAGATCGGGCGGGCGAGACGCTGATCGAGGGGGTTGACGCGCTCAACACCAAATCGACAGATATATTCCGGATGCGCCGGCTTTTTTGGGCGGGCCTGAAAGGCGACTATACCGAAGAACAGGCCGGCGATCTGATGGATGATCTGGGTCTGCAAGAGGCGGTGTCGCTGATGATGGATGCCGTCACGGCCTCTTTCCCTGATGATGCGGCATCCGCCGGTGCGGCCGCGATCGGGGAGGGATCCGCCCAGGGAAAGCCGAAGGCGGCCACGCCGCCCAAGGGCTAGACCTGGTTGACAGCTATCTAGGCCCATGGCTTGCCGAGGGCCTAGATTATGATCTCTTTTGGTCGCTGGTGCCAAAAGAGATCATTTTAATTTTGGGCGGCGCGCAAGAAAAGGCCGCGCGCGCTTATGAGGCCCAGGCGCGCCAAGATCACAATCTTGCGGTGCTGATTTCATACGCTTTCCATGATCCTGGCAAAATGCCGGATCCGGCCGGCCGATCGCCTCAAAAACCACAGGCGGAAAACGCGGCGCAAACTGAAATGGTGCGGGGCTTTTTTATGCTGATGGCGCAAAGGAACGACAAAAAATGAGTTCGGTTATTGGCAGTCTGCGCGTTAACCTTGGCCTCGATAGTGCCAAATTTGAACGCGGCGCAAGTCAGGCGCAAAAACGTCTCAAATCGATGCGGTCGCAGTTCCTGGCGGTATCGGGCGTGGCGGCGGCGCTGGGGGCCTCTCTCTCGGCGGTGGCGTTAAAAAGTGCCGCCCAGATCGACAATATCGCCAAATCGGCGCGCCGGCTCGACGCCTCGATCGGGGCCTTTAAGGCGCTCGAGCTGTCGGCGGGCGAGGCCGGTGTGAGCCTGGCAAGCCTGGCCGATGATATTCAGACCATGAACAGAGAGCTTGCCACAATTGGCAAGAGCGGCAACGGCAAGCGCGCGCTTGATGCTTTGGGGCTGTCCCTGGCGGATCTGTCGGGGCTTGATGCGGATGAAAAGATCGCAACGATTGCCGATCGGGTGCAGGCCTTGGGCCTATCATCTGGCGAAACCACGGCAATTCTGCGCGATCTTGGGATCCGCAATCGTGAAATGGCGCTGTTGATGCTGCAAGGCGGCGCGTCTATTCGCCAGGCGCGCGCGGATATTCGCGATTATGGCCTCGAGATCTCGGCGGTGGATGCCTCAAAAATCGAGGCGGCAAACGATCAGATCGGCCGGCTAGGCCTGATTACGCAATACGCGGGCCAGGAGCTTGCGCGCGCGCTTGTGCCGGCCTTGGGGGCCATGGCCCAGGCCATGACGGACAGTCTGCGCGAGGGCGGTCTGTTGCGGGCCATGATCGATGGCTTTGTGCAAAATCTCGGCACATTGTCGGCTTCTTTGGGCGTTTTGACGGCCTATCTTGGCGGCAAATATGTGGCGGCGCTGGTGGTGGCGAAGGTCGGCACATTAAGCCTGGCGGGGGCCTTTGTGGCGCTGAAAGCGGCGGTGCTGGCGACAGGGTTTGGCGTGATGGTGATCGGCGCGGGCTATCTGGTGGCAAAATTTACGGAGCTTGTGCGCGCCTCTGGCGGCTTTGGCGAGGCTTTGGGCCTGGTGGCCGATGTGGCGCGCGAGGTCTGGGGCCGGATACAGCTCGGTGCCACGGCGATGGGGATGCAGGTGCAAGCGGTCTGGTGGCAGATCCGCGCCGCCGTGATCGAGGCCTCGGCCGGCATTGCACAAACGGCCGCCGAGGTGGTCAATTCGGTGGTCAGTGTCTATGTGGGCGCGTTTCGCGCCATTGTGGCGGTATGGGACAATTTGCCAGCGGCCTTCCGGCGGATCGGTGGCCTGGCGGTCAACGGATTGATTGACGCGATCGGCGCAGGGGTCGCGGGTGTCATTAGCGTGATGAATACGCTTTTGGACGCGGTAAAACTGCCGACAATCCCCGCGCCGGATCTCGGCGCGTTTAAGGTCGAGGTTGGCGCGGCGGTTGATGTGGCGGGCGCGGCCAAAGAGGCTTTCGCGGGCGCTTTCTCAACGGAATTTGTCAACGTGGACGGCTTTGCGGATGCGGCCAGGGAGACGGCGGCCGAGCTGCGCGCGGGCGCGGATATGGCGCGCGATCTCGGCGGGGTGCTGGCCGATGGTGTGACAAAGCCTCTCAAATCGGTTGAAAAGCTGGCCGATACGGTCTCGGACTATAACGAGGCCGCCGAGGAAGGCGCGGAAAGCACAAAAAAGCTCAACACAGAATTAGAGGATCTCGGCGGCGGATCTGGCGGATCGAGCGGGGGCAGTGCGGGCAAGGCGGGCAAGGCGATCGAGGCCGCCAAAACGCAGGCCCAGGGATTCAAGGCCGCGATGGACGGGGCCGGCAAAACCGCCGAGCAATTGGGCACCGACAAAGCAAATATTCTGATCGGCGGGATCGATGGCGCGGCCAATGCCTTTGGCGATTTTGTCGCCGGCGGCCTGAAAGATTTCAAGGGGTTTGCCAAAGCGGTGATCTCGAGCTTTGCCGGCATGATCTCAAAACTGGTGGCGCTGGCCGCGCGCAATAAGATCCTCGGCTCTTTTGGGGTGCAGATCGGCGGATCGGTCTCGGGCGGCGGCGGTGCGGCTGGAACGCTTGTGCAAGCGGCCGGCGGCGGCGGGCCTTTGGGCGGGCTTAGTCAACTTTCGGGCCTGAGCGGGCTTTTTGGCGGTGTGACGGCGGGCGCGCAGGCGGCGCTTGGCCTGGGCGGTTTTACATCGGCGGGCCTTTTTAACATTTCGGCAAATGCGGCAACGGCGGCTGCGACAGGGGTTAGCGCGCTTTCCGCAAGCCTGGGCGCGGCTTTGCCGGCGATCGGGATTGTGGTCGCGGCAATTTCTTTTTTCAAAAAGAAAGTGACTGAGCTGGATCGGGGGATCAATTTTGCCGCCGAAAATATGGCCGTGACGATTGAGGGCTATAAAAAGATCAACACTAAAAAATATTGGGGCCTTTCCAGTAAAGACAGTTTTGAGGCATTTGACGGGTATGATGATGGCATCCCCGCGATGGCAAAAGCTGTCAATGCCGTGCAAACGGGCATCATGGACGCAGCGGCGGCTTTGGGCATCGGTGCCGAGGCATTTGACAAATTTACTTATGAGTTTCAGTCCAGTTTCAAAGGTATGACTGAGGATCAAATCCAGGCGGAGCTTACGGCCAAATTTAACCAGCTCGGGCATGATTTTGCGGTTCTTATTCCTGGCCTGGAGGGTCTGACCAAGGAAGGCGCGCTTGCGTCCGATACGCTTTACAGTTTGATTGAGAGCCTCAATAGCGTCAACGCGGCCTTTGATATGCTGGGCTTCAAAATGCTTGATGCCAGCCTTGATGGCGCGGCGCTGGCGCAATCTTTCGTCAATCTTTTTGGCAGTATGGAAAGCGCGAACAGCGCGATTTCCGGATATTATGAGGCATTTTATTCTGACAACGAGCGGTTGACGCGGGCCTCGGCGGATCTCGGGGCCGCGCTGGCCGAGCTGGGCGTGATCATGCCGGCCAGTACAGAGGCCTTCCGGAACCTGGTTGAACAAGCGGAGCGCGCGGGCGATCTCGATCGCGTGGGCAAGCTCATTGGGTTGTCAGACGGTTTTGCGGCGGTGCTGGGCGCGCAGGGCGCGCGCGATGATACGGTGATTGCGGCCCAGGCGGCGGCGCGCCAGGCGGCGATCGAGGATCTGCAAGCGGCCTTTGAGCGCGAGGGCGCGGCAACGCGCGCCTCTTTTGAGGGGTCGATCAAAGGGCTGCAAGATGGGTTGACGGCGGCGCGCGAAAAGCTGGCGCTGTCAAGCTCGATCGCGGCGGCGCTCGAGACGGCTTTGCGCAACAGGATTTTTCCAAGTCAGGAGGCCGAGCGGCAATCCCTGGACGCGGCCTCGGCCTATCTGCGCGAGATTATGGGCGCGGGATCGATCGGGGATCTCGAGGCGCTGCAAGCGGCGCTGTCGGTGGTGGCGGATCCTTCAAAGGATACTTTCCAAACGCTCGAGGAATTTAGCCTCGATTTCCTGAAAACCTCGGCCGTGATCGAGGAGCTGAAAAAAACAGCCGGCTTTGCCCTATCGGCTGACAAGCAAGCGGTGTCTTTGCTCGAGCAACAGATCGAGGCGGCGCAAAGCCAGGCCGAGGCGGCCCAGGCGCTTTTGCGCGATCAGCTTAATGCGCTTTTGGGGATCTCAACAGAATTTCAGTCCCTGGCATCTGCGATCGCCTCTTTCCAGGCTGCGCCGGCGGCGCGGGATCCGGCAAGATCCGGATCGGCGGGCGGCGGCATCGGCGGGATCGCGGGCATTTATGAGAGCGTTTTGGGGCGCGCGCCGGATGCGCCAGGCCTGGCCTATTATAACGAGCTGGCCAGCGGGGGCTGGTCGCTGCCTGAGATCCGCGCGCTGATCGCGGGATCTGATGAGGCTTTGGGCAAGGTGGCACCGCCGGCCTATCATACGGGCGGCCTGGCGGGGCAACGCGCGGATGAATACTCGGCCACGCTGTTGCGGGGCGAGGAAGTGCTGGCCCCATATGATCCGCGCAACCGATCAAACCTCGGCGCTGTCACGGCGCGCAGTGATGCGCTGATCGCGGGGATCGAGACCATGACGGCCGAGATCCGGCACATGCGCGAGACAAGCGGGCAAACCCTGATCTATGCCAAGCGCACGGCTGACGGGATCGAGACGCTCGAAAACGATATTTTGACAGGGGCGGCCTGATGTGGATCTTAGAACCTCTTGTGATCGATCCGGCCCAGGTGACGGCCTCAAACATCCTCGAGGATGAATTTGCGGCCTGGGCGGCGGGGTCCTATGCGCTTGACGCGGTGGTGATCCATGATCACTCGATTTTTCAAAGCCTGGTCGCGGCCAATACGGCCGAGCCCGGCACGGATGCCGCAAAGTGGTTCCGGCGCTCGGCCTCAAACAAATTTAAGCCTTTCGATCAGTCCAATGTATCGCCGGCCCAGGCGGCCGATGAAATTACATATACCGTGGTGCCAGGGGTGCGCGTGGATATGCTGGCCTTTGTGGATCTGTCGGGCACGGCGGTCACGGTCGAGATCTTTGTGCCTGGTGTGGTGGATCCGGTCTTTTCGGAGACAAAATCGGCTTTGCGTTCTGAAAATCGCGGGACGTTTTACGATTGGGCTTTTGGCGATCGAGAATACCGAGGAACGCTGATTTTTGGGCACATCCCGACATATGCGGATGCGGCAAACGCCGAGATCGAGATCACGATCGCAAACGCCGGCGGGACGGCCGAGGCGGGCGAGATCCTTTTTGGCAAGGTCTGGAAAATGGGTGTGACGCTTTATGAGACTGCGCCCAGGCTGCGGAGTTTTTCGGTCGATACGCGGGACGATTTTGGAAATGTGGTGTCAACCAAACGCCGCGCAACGCGGGCAATCTCTTACCGCTTTGCGCTGGCGACACGGAATGTCGATTACACGCTCGGCCGCCTGCAAAACCTGACTGCGACAAAATTGCTATTCCTGGGCGGTGATGGGATCGAGCGGCTCGGAACCACGCTTTTTGGCACGTTCAAAGATTTCTCAACGCCGATCGAGGGGCCAAACGGCCTAACGGGGCAAATTGATGTAGAAGGATTTATCGGATGACTAGACCAACGCTGAGTGCGCCAGTGACGCAGATTCCGCAACTCGGGCAGGATGCAGAAACATTTGATGCCAATATGAACAGCTTCCTGCCTGAGCTGGTCACGATGCGGGATGAAAACACGGCGCTTTCGGTCTGGACAGAGGCCCAGGCCGATGCGGTGGCGGCGGCGGCCTCGGCTGTCGCAGAGGATGCGGCGGCGGCGGATGTATCTGCGACAGCGGCGGCGGCCTCGGCGGGTGAGGCCCAGGCGGCGGCGGCGGCGGCGGCGATTACGGCAAACGTGGTGCCATGGGTGGCGGGCGCTTATACGCTTGACCAGGTGGCGCGATCGCCGGCCGATGGCGCGCTTTATATCTGCATCCTGGCGCATACAGGGGCGACAGATCCAAGCGCGGATCCGACAAATTGGGCGCTTTACCTGGGGAGCGCGGCTTATCGCAATATGGCCTCTGCGGGTGATGTGGCGGCCCCCGCGGGCAAGGCAACGGTGCCAACGGTCGAGGATGTGCAGGCGATTGTTGATGCAAGCGCGGTGCCGTCTTTTCAAATCGGGGATTTGTTGACGACGATAAGAGACCCAAGCGCAAGCGGGTTTTTGGCGCTGGATGGCGCGGCGCACCTGAAAGCCTCTTACCCGACGCTGAACGGCATTTTGGGGACAAAATTTGTCGATGTGGCGAACGGTGTTGCGCGGGTGCCGGTGTCGCCTGCCTTTTCAGCAACAAGGAATCAGTCGGTTGAATTTTCGCCAACAACCGATCATGTAGTTTTTCTGTCGTCAACGGGCACTAAACTGGAATGGGGCAAGGTGGATGCGGCGGGGGCCTTTACCGCCTTGACGGCCCCTGCAACGCAGCCGGCAGGAACGCCAGCAAAGGATACGGGGGGCTGGTCGCCTGATGGCGTTTACTTTGCGGTCCCGTCTAGCACAACGCCCTATATCCAGATTTATAAGCGGGTGGGGGACACGCTCACAAAGTTGGCCGATCCTGCAACATTGCCGACAGGCACCACAACTTGCGCGGCTTGGTCCCCAGATGGCACCTATTTGGCAGTAGGTGGCAACACGGCAGCTAATTTTCAGATTTACAAAAGGTCTGGGGATAATTTCGACACAATTATTTCGCCGGACGTGGGTTCGGTGGCCGGCGATCTTTGGTGGGGGGCGGATGGTGACTGGATCGCCATTCCAACAGCGTCTAACTTTACAACGTACAGCTTCGTGGCCGATACCCTAACGCGGCTCTCAACTACGGCAGGAAGCCACGGCACATTTTCGAGCAAATTGGCAATTTCGCCAGACAGGCAAACGGCGATGTCCATATTTAGCGCGGCGTCATATCAATATTTTCGTTTTTTGCGCCGTGTCGGGGATAGCATTGTTGCAGAGCCTAACGCCCAAGATCAGTTTAGCCAATACCAAACGCAACAGGGCAAATATTCGCCGGATGGTGAATGGCTTGCTTTGCCTGAAATGAGCCTGTCGGGCAGGGTGTTGTTCTATAAGGTTGATCCCGCAACGGGTCTTTTTGTTGATATGACTGTCAACGCAGGCCCTCAGCGAACTTCAGCGGGCATAGGGGCCAACTATATCTATAACGCAAGTTGGTCGCGGGATAGAAAGTTTGTTGCCACGGGTGGTCAAACAACGCCGCATGGCTGGATTATTGACACGCAAACGATAGACATGGACACGCAGTTTTCATTGCCAGCGATCTCGGCTGAAATGTCAAACGATGGATCCATTGCGACATATATCAAAGCGGAGGACGTATGATGCGGACCATTTACAGCCTAGACGAAAACCGCCTGTTTTCCGGTGGTGTGAAAGAGATAGGGCCAAAAGAGGGAGTGCCGCGCGGCTGGATTGTGGCGGATGCACCGCCGCCCGAGGGGGCGGCGCAATGGGCCGGCCGCGCCTGGCGGGTGCTTTCGGCCGCCGAGCTTGATCGGTTCGGGCCTTATCAGGATCTGGCCTCGGCGCGCGGCGCGATGCTGGGCTTTATCAATGCGCTCACGGCGCAGATCACGGCGCAATATCCTGCGGCCGAGGTCTCGGCCTGGCCGGCCAAAGCGGAGGCCGCGCGCGCGGTGGTCGCTATGACGGCGCGCCAGGATCAGCGCAACATGATCCAGGCCGAGGCGGATCTTTTGGGGGAAAGCCTGGGCGATCAGGCGGCCGCCATTGTGGCAAAGGCGCAAACATTCGAGGCGATTGTGGCGCAGGTGAGCGGCTTGCGCCAGGCGGTTGACGCGGCTTTGGTGGCGGCGGAAACCTCGGCCGATCGCGCGGCGGTCCTGGCCTCGGCCCAGGCCCAGGCGGCGGATCTTGCGGCGGCCTTTGGGCTTGCGGTGTGAGCAATTACACCGCGCCTGGCAATTGGTGCCGGCCGGCGGGCGGGATCTCTTATCTGTCGGTTTTGCCGCTCTCTTGGGAGATCGGCAAAAAGGGCAGCGGTCTTTTGGTGACGGTGCCGGCGGGGGTGGTGTTTGATGCCTCGATCCCGCGCGGGATCCGGTGGCTTTTTGATCCCCATGATCGGCGCTATTTGAAGGCCTGCGCGCTGCATGATGAATTGTTGCGGCGCGGATGGTCGCGGATCGATGCCGGCGCGGTTTTTCATGGCGCGCTCTTGGCCGATCAAGTGCCGGCCTGGCGGCGGGTGGCGATGTGGCTTGCGGTGTCGCTGTTTAAATACGCCTGAGCGTGAATTTTTCTAAAACGGTTTGAGGCTGGGCGCGCCTGGCGGGAGGGCGGCTTTGTCTGACTGGACAGATACGGAGCTTGCGGCGCTGCGCCGCTTGATCAAAAAGGCCGAGGGGGATCCCGATTTTTCGCCCGATGAAATCTCGGCGCTACGGCTGATGGCGGATGCCTTCAAGGGGATGCGGTATTTTGGGCGCTTTGCAAAATGGCTGATCTTTATCCTGGCGGCGATCGCCGGCGCGATCACGGCTTGGGAGCAAGTGATCGGAAAGGTGAGGCAATGGCTCATATAGTGATCTCAAAAATAGAAAGCCGGTTTACTCTTTTTCTGTCGCTTGTGGTTTTGCTCGGGGTGGTTTGGGTGAACCTGCCGGCGGATCCTTACAAAAATGTGCGCGTGATTTCGATCGATCGGACGCCGGCGGGGATCGAGTTTTTTGCCACATTTGAAAAAACCGAATGTCGGTTTAAGGCGCTCGAGCTGGTGGCGGGATCTTTTGGGGAAACCTCTTTTTTGCCGTGGCGCGATCTTGACGGATTGCCGCCCGATTATGATCGCAGCGCCGGCGCGCATACAATGCGGATTGCCTTTGATTTTGGCGCGATCGATCCAGACTGGATCGAGATCCGGACGCGGCATGATTGTGCCGGTAAAAAGGTGGACAAGGTTTTTTACAGAATAGAGCTGGGGGCGGTCTCGGGCGATCAGGCCCAGGGCGCAGATCTTTAAAGGGGCAGGCGGATGAAACTTGTAAGCGGCGGCGGCGCGGTGGCGCTGCGATCCTATTCGATGTGGTCTATGTATCTTGGCCTGGCCTGTCTTTTGATCCCGAATGGTCTCTGGGCGGCATTTGAGATCGAGGCGGATCCTTATGCGATCGGCGCGGGCGCGCTGGTGTTTTTTGTCGCGGGCATTGCGGGGCGGGTGATCGATCAAGATCAAAGCGGCCGCCTGGTGCGCGCGGTGTTTTTGGCAATCTTTGTCCTGGGCGGGATCCTTGCCGGCGGCGGGCTTTTTCAGGCGGTGGCCGAGGATTTTGTCCTGCCGGATCCGCCGGCCCAGATCGAGGCCCAGATCGAGGGGCCGATCGAGGGGCCGATCGAGGCGCGTCTTGTGCCGGTGATGGCGGATCCGCCTGGCGGCGCGGGTCTGGCAGCGGGGGGGCTGGCAAGTGATCGAGAGTTTCTGGCGATCGCGGTGCCTTTTGTCGCCAGGTGGGAAGGGCTGCGCCTCGAGGCCTATCGCGATCTGGTCGGGATCTGGACGGTCTGTTATGGCGAAACCAAAGGAGTGCGCCCAGGCGATCGCTATACGCGGGCCGAGTGCGAGGCGATGCTGGCGCGCGAGATCCTGGACTACCGGCGCGGGCTTCATGTTTATTTTTTGCCGCAAACAAAAGCGGCGCTTTTGCCGGCCGCGCGCGATCTGGCCTTTGTGTCTCTGGCCTATAACGCGGGCATTGCCGGCGCGGGCAAATCAACAGCGGCGCGCCGCTTGAACGCGGGCCAGGTGGCGGCGGCCTGCGAGGCGCTGACCTGGTGGAACAAGGCCGGCGGCAAGGTGGTGCGCGGGCTTGTGCGCCGGCGCGCGGATGAATACGGGCTTTGTATGCGCGGTGTCGCGTGATCGCCCAGGCGCGCGCGATCCTGGCGGGTCTGGCGCTTCTGGCGGTCGCGGGGTCGGTCTGGGCGGTGATGGATCTGCGGGCGCGCAATGCGGGCTTGCGCGCCGCGATCGCGGATCAGCGGATGGCGATCGAGAGCCTCGAGGCTGCGCGGGATCTGTTGCGGATCTCGATCGAGATCTCGGATCGGAACGCCGCGCGCCAGGCCGAGGCGGCGGCGTCTTTAAAACTTCAACTTGAGGCGTATCAAAATGGCAATTGCGATCCGAGCGATCCCGCTTGCGCTGTCGATTACATTAACGGCATCCTGCGCGGCCGAGAAAACCGTTTACCGTGACCTGGTGCCACATGTGGGCCAGGAGCTGCGCGCGCCTGTCGCCATGCCGCCGATCACGGCCCAGGATCCGGCGGGGCGGGCGGCGCAGGGTGTGACGATCCTGGTCGCGCATGTGGGCCGGCTCGAGGGTGATCGGGCGGCGGTGGATTGCATTTTGCGCGTAGCCGAGGCGCGCGCGGCGGGCGGGCCTCGGGCGGCCTGCGCGCCGGATCTGGACCGGCCATAAAAAAATGCCCAAGGCCGAGGCCTTGGGCAAGTCAGGGAGGGTAGTACCAGGAATGTCCCCAATGGACAGGCCCAGTATGCCCATAATTTGAGGCATTGCAAACAATAAAGGGCGCGGCATTTTGGAACGGATCCGGAACAGGGTGCGCGGATTTTGCGCGGATTGCGCGGAATTTGTCGATTAAAACGGCGCAAAATGGTGGAAAACCAATGAAAACAGGGGCTTAACCTTTATGGCTAATTTTCAAAAAAAAGCATTGTAAACCATAGGCTTGCAAGGCATAACCGGCCGTGGAGACGTGGCCGAGTGGTCGAAGGCGCTCCCCTGCTAAGGGCCGCGCCAAACCCAAAAATCCCCCCAATATCAAGACCTTACATGCCGCGCGCCGAGAGGCTGCGCGGCTTTTGCGCGTTGGCGCTTTATCCTTGACTAATCAATGAGGCATTGCCCATTTAAACGTGCGGGGCCGATCCTGGCCGGCGCGTCAAAAAGGGAAACCCCAATGCGAAAACCCAAGCAAACAATCACAATCCAAACCGCCGATCCAAACATGTTTTACGGTTTGATCGAGGCGCTCGACGCCTGGGGCAAAGAACAGGCCGCCACGCAAGACGACAGCACGTGGGTGCTCGATCTGCGCGATGCCTGGCAGCAATTCCAGAAAAACGACAGTGTGGATTTTATCACGCGCGCGGGCTTCGGGGAATATCGGCCCGATGGCGATCCGCAAGAAACCCTAAACGCGCTGTTGAGCGCGGCCGGTGCGGCGCGCGATCCCAAAGAGGCGCTTTGGTATGCCAAGGCCGCCAAAATGTCGGTGGAATGTTTTTATGCGATTGAAATGATCCAGAAATCAAAGGCCGCGCGCCAGGCCCAGGGCGCGGCGGATCCGGCGGGGGATGCGGCATGATCGAGGGGCTGAAAAAAACCGGCGCAGTGCCGGCCGCGCGGGTGGTCTGCGATATGAAATGCGGGCGCGAGGAAGTGGTGCCTTGTTTCTATAAAGGCCGCGCCAAACCCATGATCGGGGAGCCGGATCAAGGCCAGATCCATAAAAAAATGACCAGCATGGGCTGGTCGCTGGTGAAAGGTGTCTTGCGCTGTCCGGCCTGCGAGGCCAAGCGCAAAGCGGCCCAGGCGGCCGAAAAGGTGTATGCGGCGCGGGCGGTGCCGGCGGCCCAGGCGGCCCAGGCGGCCCAGGCGGCCCAGGCGGTGCCGGCCGATATCGCCCCCAGCAAAAAACAGCGGATCCAGATCATATCGATGCTGGCCGAGGTCTACGATCTGGACGCAGGGATGTATGCCGGCGGGGAAACGGATGAAACGGTCGCCGGCGCGCTCGAGATCGCGCCAGGCTATGTGGAGCAAGTGCGCGCCGCTGAATTTGGCCCCGCGGGCGGCAATGAGGACATTAAAGAGCTGCGCGCCGATCTCGAGGCCTTCAAAGGGGACGCGGCCGAGGCGCTCGAGGCGCTGGCGCGCCTGAATAGGGATCTGCGCGCGCGTATTGAGCGCGCCAGGGATCTTGCCGATCGCCTGGGCCGGATCGAGAAAGCCGTGGGCGCGCGGGTGATCAAGCGCGGCGCGCCATGACGCAAACGGTATTGACGCTTTTTTGGGCCTCAAAACTGGCCGAGCGCGATGCCGCTTTGCGCCTGGCCTGGGCGGCGCTGCGCCCAGGCGCGCAACAGATCGAGAAAAAAACCGCACAAGATGCGATCGCGGCGCTGTTGCGTGATCTGCAAACACACACAGAAAAGGACTAATTATGTCGAGCTTGAACCAAGTGGCGCTCATTGGGCATCTGGGGCGCGATCCCGAGATCCGGAGTTTTCAAACAGGGGGCAAAGTGGCAAACC
>Ga0208643_1000734_pt1 | contig 20425 bp, 30 predicted proteins | sample VirMetDEL_Nov_12_FD_184516 | JGI IMG/M metagenome (GOLD analysis project Ga0208643, IMG submission 184516) | Aqueous microbial communities from the Delaware River and Bay under freshwater to marine salinity gradient to study organic matter... | ecosystem: Environmental > Aquatic > Marine >... | reverse complement strand
GAGTACTCCATGGATCGGGATATGAGATTCAGAAGCAGCAACCTGGAGACCACCACAATTTCTGTTAGAGTGCTGGACGTAAATAAAATCGATAAGCTAGTGAAATAAGTATTGACAAGGTTCTCCCCCACTCCAAACTTTTTAAAATAAAGGAAACTATTATGAAATTTATTAAGAAATCACTTAAAGTTTTAACTGCTATTTTTGTAGCCCTTATAGTGCTAGGCGCTATAGTAGGTCCTGGCGATGGATCACAACTTAATAAAACCAGCAGTCTTACTATGTATGAGAGGTGTAAAGCTAGTTTGTCTGATGAAGAAAAAGGTAAAGAGTTTATTAATAACAGAGATTATTGTAGCGAGTACAAATAACCCTTATACTTCGTAGACAGAAAGTAAAGTCGAAACGCCTTCGGGCGTCCACATGAACTAATCTACATGTGCTGATGAGACAGATTCTTAACTTAAATAAAAAGGTAATTATTATGAAATTTATTAAAAAACTACTTAAAGCTTCAATCTACACTGTTATCGCTATTTTTATAATTGGAGCTTTAGCACAATCAGGTTCATTTAAACTGGCAAGTGGCACATATGACAATTGTGTAGATCGGTTGTCTTCTTCACAGAAGGGTGCAGACTTTATTAACAAGACAGACTCTTGTGCTTCATACAAATAAAGGAGGATTTTCTTATGGACAAACCAGCAAGCTCTCCCTGTATAAGTGCCTGTAGAATTTACAGAGACGCCTGTACAGGTTGTAAAAGAACTTTAAAAGATATTAAGATGTGGTCTAAGTACAGTGAAGAAAAGCGTAAAACTATTATGAATAACATAAAAGGAAATAAGTGATGGATATTAAATCTTTGTCTTTAAGACAGAAAGCTAATCTAATATTCACCCCAGACCAATGGGCTTCTTTGACAAAAGAGCAAAAATCGCTTATTTTTAATGCTCGAAAAATAGTTAAAAATAAACCAAAAAAGTGAGAAAAAGTACGTATCTAATATGGAAGAATTAAAAGTCATACTAATCAATGTTTTAAACCTTATGAAAAACCAAACTAAAATCCTAAAGGAAAATAATATGAATAACTTTAAAATGAAAACACTCGCAGCAGTATTAGCCCTGGCATCTTTTGGAGCTCAATCAGCAATTTTACCTAATCCAGACAGTGCTACTAAAATCGGTTCAAAGGGAACGTTCGTAACTGAAGACCGCTGTTTGTTTACCAACGTAACCCCCGCGGTTATGGCCTACGACGGCAAAGGCACCTGGATCGTTACAAAGGTTGGTACAATTGATATCGAAGCTAAAGGCCAGAAAGTTATCGCGGTTACACCTGTAGGCACCTTAGTAGACAGCAAAACTGGTAAGACAGTCGCCTCGCAGATCAAGTATAATTATAAACAAGCAAAAAATGCCACCGTAGATAACGCTGATAATATTGTAGGCGTTGCAAGTAAGACTACAGACGACTTCTCTATATCAGTCATCGACATTGGCGGCATCGTCTGGAGCACTGAAACTGAAGCGAAATCCGGTGTCTTTAACACGACTGACGAATTCAACACTAAGTTTGAACTTGGCGGTTACGCTGAAGTCGATGCGACTGCGGTAAAAGAAGAAGTAGAGTACTTAATCCAACATGATGTCGAGTGCATACAATGAAAATCATTTTAATCGCAATGGCCATGGTCTGCTCTAGCTTCACGCTAGGGCACTCCATGTCTCCTTCAAGCCAGGTAGTACAAGCGATTGGCAAATATCACGAGGAAGCTTACACGATCAGAAACGACTACCCTTTCCCAGCAGTGTTTGAGATATTTGTTTGGGAAAAAGATCGGACTAAGTCGAACGATTGGAGAACGATAAAAAAGATCTATAAATTGCTTCCAAATTCAGAAAGACATGTTGTAATAGAATTCAAGGCTACAGAGCAGAAGAAGCTTTTGGTATGTTCACGGTTAAAAGGAGTAGGACGAGATGAAAAACAAACTGACATTCGTAGCACTATTTGTTCTAGGCTTATCGTCAATAGCGCAAGCTGAAGAGCGAGTTCAAATCCAGAACGCATTTGGTAACAGCTGTAGCTCAGACAAATCCTCAGGTAAATCTTTGGAGTTCAGCACACAAGTTGATCCCTTTACGCAAACTGGTAGCATGCGCATGGCTTACAAAATCGAGCTAGGTCGCGATAATAGTCGAAGCGTTAACTGTGTTCAGATGTACGATAACTCGCTTGCGATGGAAGCCATTGAGCTACGAAAGGCACAGATCGAACTGACCATCCTTGAGCGCAAGATGATCCAGGGTAACAGTAGTAGTTCGTATGGCGATGATTGGTAATAGTATTATCTTTGAGTTTAAGAAACACCCACGCGCAAGCGTCTAGCCCCCTGTCCTTACAGGTTTTATACAACACATTGATGGCCCTCGGGCTGTTAGTGTTTTGTATAAAACCTGTAAGGACAGGGGGCTAGACGTTTTTTTTTTTTGTTAAACCAACTAGGAGCAGTAAATGCCGAAACAACGCCTTATAGACAGCATGGCAGAACGCCTGATAGACACTAAGGACGGGAGAAATAACAATAAGTGGTTTCCAGAATACCTTGAAGAGAAAGGGATGGACTGGGATGAAACTGTAATTGAGATTGTTGAAATGACTCTTGGCTCAGTGTTAATGGCGTTAAGAAGTAGATCCATGCTAACTGAAACCGCAATAAAGCTTGGTAATAAAGTTAGAAGAAACATTGGAGTAAAAGAAGATGATAAAAATGAAACTAGGATCTCTTTGTATTTTGGTTTAAAGATACTAGAAGCTTATTGTAATAAAGACAAGCCTCAAGCCAAATTTAAATTATTAGGCATAGAGAAAATGCATCAACGCGGAAAGGACACTAGCAGAACTAAGAATGCTACCTACCACCTTGATATGCTAGATGAGACTTTGTTTGAAGAGTTATGGGCTGAGTTAGATGTGGCTTCGTTAGAAGAGAGTCCTAGGTCTACCGCCGCACCTGACTGGGAATCAGGCTATCATGTAGACGGGCATACATTAATCCGTAGAGGTAACTCAAAAGCCCTAGAGCAAATCACTAAGGACAACTGTCCAATAGTGCTTAATGCTTTGAACAAGCTTCAAAACACAGGTTACGTTATAAATCATAAAGTATTCTCTGTGTATAAAACCCTTTTAAAACAACAAGATAGGGAAACCGTGTTCTCTCGTGAGTTTGTTGTGGATAAGGATTCGCCGTTTAAACATCAGAAGGAGGAAAGAAAACCAAGTAGAGAGGGTATGTACTTGGAGGCAGATGCGATCCTTGCGATTGCAGAGGGCTTCCTAGATAAGAAATTTTATCACAGGTACAATTGTGACTTCAGAGGCCGTATATACCCCGGGTCTTCATATCTACACGAACAGTCGTCTGATAATGCTAAAGGTTTAATCTTGTATGACCATGAGAAACCCCTAGGAGAAGAAGGTGCTTACTGGCTTGGTGTTCACACAGCAAACTGCTGGGGTGAAGACAAGTTAACACTGGATGGCAGAGCTCAATGGGTTCAAGATAACATGGATGACATATGTGCTTACGCTGAAGACCCCTACACTAATAACGGGTGGACTAAAGCAGATAAGTCGTGGTCATTCTTGGCTTGTTGTTTCGAGTGGGCTAACATACAGACAAGGTTAGAGTATGGAGGCAACATAGAAGAGTACGAGAGTGCTTTACCTTTGTTTATTGACGGTTCTAATAACGGTGTACAACATCTGACAGCTTTGAGTCTTGATGATACTGTTGCTCACCTTGTTAACCTTGTGCCTACTGAGATTCCCGGAGACGTCTATATGTTCGTCGCGGAGAAGACTTGGCAAGCGCTAGCAGAGTTGTACGAAGAGATCTCACCTGAGTTAAAAGCTAATGCTGACCGCTTTATTAAAGAAGTAACAGCTATTAAACTTAAGATGGAAAAGACTGTAACCAAGGAAGACAAGAACGCTGTATTTGCTGAGCTTGATCAGTGGCGTAAGGATAATCGTGAGCAAACTAAGGGCATGTTTGTCCCATTCTGGATGAGACTAGCCACTGACAAGAAGCTTCAGCGAAAGACTGTGAAGCGACCTGTGATGACTCTTGGCTACGGTGTTACTAAGATGGGTGTAAGAGAGCAAGTATTTGATGATACTCGAACCCTGTCTGAAGAGCTTAAGTTCAAAGAGAAAGGATGGGTTAACCCCTTCGGCGACTTGTTGATGGACACCACACTTTCTAATATGAAGGGACCAGCGGCCATGCTTGACTTGTTCAGAACACTAGCTGAAAGAGCTAATGATCAAGGTGAGTTCTTGAAGTGGACTGTTCCTGTAACTGGATTCCCAGTGGTCCAAGCCTATGAAGCCACTAAAGAGATACAGCTAGAAGTTAGGTTTTGCAAAGAAGGTAGCAGTAGACCTAAGTACAAAGGCAAAGGTGAAGCGAAAGCGCTTTATAACCCACCTAATACCCTGCGACTTACTATACGTCCGTATGAAAGAAGAAAGCTAGAGAAGAGAGCACAGAAGACAGGTGCTGCACCAAACTTAGTTCATTCATTCGATGCGGCTCATTTAACATCTACCATAGTAGCTTGTGACTTTCCTGTTACAGTAATTCACGACAGCTTCGGTTGTCATATAGGAGACATGAGTGATATGTTTAGAGTAGTTAGAGAGACCTTTGTAGACTTTTACACCAGTGAACCACTTGAAGATGTACTAACCCAAGTAAACGCTTTAGAGCTTTTACCACCAAAAGGCAACTTAGACTTGAATGCGATAATGGAGTCTGATTTCGCATTTTGTTAAAAGTGACACCTTCTAAAGAAGAAACCCAATGCTAACATTAATGCCCATAAGGGACATTATCGTTATGTATATTTAAGACTAAAACACTTACATAAAACTAGGTAATGAATATCTCATTATCAAACCTCAAACACTTAAAGGAAATACCCTATGTCAATCGTAATCCGTAATGCAGAACTCTTCTGGGCTAAACTTGATCCAGCCTCTCCAGTAAACCCTTTCAACGCTCCTCAGCCACATTGGGAAGTTCAAATCCGAACTCGTTCAAAAGACGAAGCAAAGACTTGGAAAGAGAGTGAATTAAACGTAACCCCGAAAGAAGATGATGATGGTCTGTACTATCAAGTAAATCTTAAAGCTAAAGCAGCGATGAGAGACGGTACACCTCGTAAGCCACCTACTATTGTAGATGGTCAATTAATGCCCCTAGACGGTACTATAATTGGTAATGGTTCTATTGGTAATGTTCAGATCGATCAATATGAATACACAATGAATGGTAAGACCGGTACTGGCTCAAGTATTAAAGGCATTCAAGTAACACGCCTTGTAGAATACAAGTCTAAAGCTGGATTGAGCTTTGAAGACGAAGGAGCAACTCAAGTTGTTGTGCCTGTCGACACTGACTCTGATGACGATCAATGGTAAGAACCTTTCAGCCCCTGCAGATTAACTTCTGTAGGGGTTTTTAATCAAAACACAAGGAAACACTAATGAGTCGCGAAAAAGAGAAAACCATTACAGAACTTTTTAACACCTATGAATCTACAACTGTCAGCGAGATTCCTGTAAGCTCAGCTATGGCACAAATGGCTCTTCTTGATATTCTTGAAGAAGATGAAATTATTGCTGATTGGAGGTTAGTAACTCAGGACGGTTTAAACCCGACTGATGATGATGAACTTGTAAGTTTAGTTGTATTTGGATGGGGCGAACCAGTGGAGATTGATGAATGATTAGCGAATTAGAAAATTATGAAGGTAGCGAAAGATTCCAGTTTTATGTAGATAACGGAATCGCTTTTAACTTGTATGCTTGGGAGATCGACCCTGATCACGTAGAGGAATATGCTAGTGTATGTATATCAGTCGGTCGTGAAGACTTATTACTACCAGAAGAAGATTGTTAAGTGGAAACTATTAAATGGATTGCAACATCCCTAATCATATTCAGTGCAGTAGTTGCTGCTTTTGGTTATATGCCTTACAACTTCTTGTTAGGTTCTGTAGGTTCTTTATTCTGGATCTATGTAGGCGTAGCTCAAAGTGATAAACCTTTAATAGCTTTAAATTCATTTATGGCAATATTGGCTTTAGCCGCTTATTTTAATAATTGAGGATTAATATGAATACTATGAAAACAAATTATGTATATTTAGCAGGTTCAATGGAAGATGTATCAATTAAAGAAATGAAAGGGTGGAGAGAAAAGTCTACTACCTTTCTTTCTTATAGGATGATTGAAACCCTTGACCCTACTCGTCGTGTAGCTTTCCACGAGCAAGTAGGTGAGTTCTTAGAAGATGAAGTTAAGTCTATGAACATCTCTAAGCGTATTTTTAAACAAGACTTACAAGATATCGCTCAATCCACAGTTGTATTAGCGGATGTAAGACGTTCTTCAGGCAGAGGCACTGGAACAAGTATGGAACTTATGTATGCCCATATGAAGAACAAAATTATCATAATGATTGCAGATAAAGATGACAAGCCACACCCGTTTCTCGATTCAATTTACACTGAGAAATTCTATGACATCGATGACGCACTTGACGCCGTCGCATCCTACTATACTTAAGGAATAATAAAATGCCATATATTAAATCCGAAGATCGTACTAGCTTTAAATATTTAGTAAAGGAAATTGAAGCTTCACCCCCTGAGACAGCAGGCGAGTTGCAGTACTTAATCGCCGTGTTAATTAAGGAAATGTTTGCTAACTCAGAGATGCGTTATCAAAACTGCAATGATATCCTAGGCGCACTCAATGGAGCAAACCTAGAGTTCTATCGCAGGTATGTAGCACCTTATGAAGACCAATGTATATTCGATAATGGAGATGTATAATGACAGACATTGCTGACTTCTATGAAGCGCATAAAAGAAACCCTTATCACCGTTATGAACTACAAGATTTTATAGACAATCAAAAGGATACTGATATGAAAATAAGTGTAAAAGATAGTGTGTTCGGTAAAGCAGCTCGTCAGCTAAATGATGCAACACCTGCTGAGTGGGATGCTGCAACTAAAGCGCACAGTAAACCTGTAGGTATGGATAAAGCAGCAAAGGGCCTCCGTGAACTTAAAGGTTCAGTTAAATGGTCAGAGACCTTCGAAGACCCTGTTGTTCAAAAAGAGTTTGATGACTGGGCTAGAGGAGTGAGCATGGGTGATAAAGATATGACATGGATGTATGCAAAATCCTTGACACCTGAGTGCCCTTATGGCTCTGATGGTAGTGACCCTTTAATGGAAGCAGATAAAGATATGACATGGATGTATGCAAAATCCTTGACACCTGAGTGCCCTTATGGTTCTGATGGTAGTGACCCTTTAATGGAAGATTTTAATGTAGAAGCTGAATTTGATAACAATCCAGAAAAAGATGTGGATCATTATGTATCGGGTAAGCACTATAATGATGTAGTCCCTGGTATGCAATATATGCAAATGATGCAACATATGTTAAATGGCAAGTCAGGCGTTGAAGCTCACTTATTTGGTCAAGTATACAAGTATTTAATGCGAGCAGGCAAGAAAGATGACTATGAGCAAGACATTCGTAAAGCTCGGTGGTACACTAATTGTCTGGTTAAGTTTGTTCAAACAGGAGAGATTCATGTTGAAAACAACGACTGATAGGTTTGATCTAGAAACACAAATAATGGATTGTTGGTCTATTATTAATGATATAGATCTGGTGTTCCACGCTGAATTAACAGACTGCGATAAGACTGCAAATGCTTTGTTAGGTTTGTCTTCTATCGGAGAACTGAAGTTCAAGAAGCTGTGGAAGACTTATGAAGAACTAGTACACCAAGGTGCATTTAAATGAATAGAAGTAAAGTGATTGCCGATACAGTTGTTTCTTTGTTTCAAAACCAAACAAGAGCTACTGATATTACCTATAACATAACTCGTTCAGAGACTATCTTTCATATGAAACTAAATGAAGAGATAGTGCCTAAGTACCTCGATTGGGTTGTGGGTCATCATGTAATTAAAATAGGTAAGGAGGAAGAGAACTTGTATGAAACAAATATACAAGGTGAGTTAATTATTTTGCATATAATATAGGAGACATAAATGAAATTAATCTGGGATATAGAAGCTAATGGTTTGCTTTCTACACAAGGAAAGAAGCTTGCAGCAGATAACATATGGATGGTAGTTACGAGAGACCTTGAAACAGGTAAAGAGTACATCTTCTGTGACCACTCGGACACAGCGGAACCACTAGCGAAAGCGTGGGATCATCTATACGCGGCCAAAGAATTAATTGGTCATAATATACTTTCATATGATTTGCCTCTGATGAAGAAGCTGCTTGGTTGGACTCCCAACCCTAAGACTATTCTTCGAGATACAATGATTATGTCACAAGTGCTTGACTATGACCGCTTCGGTAATGGACGTCACGCGCTTGCTTTATGGGGCGAGTACCTAGGGCAGAAGAAGCCAGAACATGAAGATTGGCTAAATTATAGTGACGATATGTTACATCGATGTCGAGAAGATGTTGGCATCAATGAAAAGGTGTATCGCCTATTAGCAAGGGAAATGACCTTCTACACGAAGGACATGGAACCCGACAAGAAAAAGATGTTTTTCACATCTATGCGTAATGAGCACGAAGTTGCAAAGCTTACAGCGGAAGCTCAAGCAGGCGGCTGGGTGTTCAATATTGATGCTGCTCGCAAACTTCAGTTCGAAATGGAGTGCGAGATTGAAGATATTGAAAATGAAATGAACCCTAAGATGAAGATGAAGGCTAAGTGTTTAGATCGAAAGACGAAGTTCCCTGAGTTCAAGATAAATGGTGGCTATATGGCCAGAACATCTTCTTGGTTCAAGATAACTTCAGAGAACGGCCAGACAAGCGCCCGAATGGTAGAAGGTGAATATAATCGTGTTGAGTTTATATACCCCGATATCACATCAATGGATGCCATTAAGCTCCACCTTTATTCTATTGGATGGGATCCTTTAGATTGGAACTGGGAGAAAGTTGGTAAGGAGTTCAAAAAGAAGTCACCTAAGCTCTGTTCTGAGTCACTGGCTTTGTTAGGTAGAGATGGCAAGCTAATCGATACTTATACTACAACCAAGAGCCGCCTCGGTATCTTAAATGGTTGGATTAAAAACGTAGATGATGATGGAAGACTGCGGGGCGATATGTTTGTTATTGGAACCCCGACTGGTCGCTCTCGTCACAAGATTGTCGTTAATGTTCCCGGTAGTGATGCTGCTTGGGGTAAACAAATGCGCTCTCTGTTCGGTTGTGAAAGGGGATACAAGGTAGTAGGTGCCGATAGTTCTGGTAACCAGTTTAGAGCTTTGTGTCATTACATTAAAGATCAAGACTTTACAAATGAGGTAATCAATGGAGATGTACATCAGAAGAACGCCGACATCCTTGGCTGTAAACGTAACACTGCTAAACCGTGGATTGGTAATAGGTCCACGTTAAATTATGTGAACTCAGGGAACATCTCGTAAGAGACAATCCTGAGCCAAGCCAAGTTAGGAGTTTTATTATGTCTTACAAAGAAAAAGAATGTAAAGAATGCAATTTAGCTTTTGCTCCTTTTGTTCATAATCAGTCTGTATGTGATGGTTGTTCTGGAAAAGACCGATTAAAACCCTGTAAACTTTGTGATACACTTTTTAAACCTACTACTGTGCGAGAAGATTATTGCGGCATAGAATGTCGTAACGCTCAGAGTATGATAGGTAGAAAGAGAGCAGGATACTATACGAAGAAAGCTTATCTAAAATTTAAAGAAATAGATAAGTGTCAGATATGTGGTTTAGAGGGCTTTACTATGCAAGGTGGTCCTCACTCCCAAAAGCTGTGTTTAGACCATAAACACGGCACTGACTTTGTACGTGGTAAATTGTGTCACAATTGTAATAGGGGTTTAGGTCTGTTTCAAGACAACCCTGAGTTGCTGAAGGTAGCAGCAACATACTTGGAAGGTGCAGAGACTATCCGAAAGGAGTACACTCAAGTGAGTGGAAGCGCATAACACCGAAAGGTGATGATATAGTCCGAACTATATGGTGACATATAGCAGTTCATAAGAGAACGGGAGTGGCTTAACGAACCACTTTGAACATTTGCTATGCCTTCCTGTTTGGAGCAGGACTCGAAAAATTGGGTCTCATCCTTACAGGAGTTAGAAACAAGAAAGCTGGCGGAGAATCCCGTGCCAAGTTTGCAGCAGCAATTCCCGGCTTCAAACGTCTCACGGATCGCCTTATGGAAATCGTCAAGATGTGCGAGCACCGTAAGGAACGGGCAAGCATCCCAGCAATTGACGGTAGACGTATATATCTAGACTCCGGACACAAGGCTCTCAACTACCTGCTTCAAAGCATGGAAGCTGTGACTTGTAAAGGTGCCTATGTATATGCTATGCACAAGATGAGAGCAGAGGGCATTGATGTACGCCCGATGGTTCTTTATCACGATGAGTTCCAGCTCTCAGTACGAGAGGATCAAGTGGAACGAGCTATGGAAATAGCCGCTGAATCATTCAGAGAAGCACCTAAGTTGTTTGGTGTTACTTGTATGGATGGCGAAGCAATGTCAGGTGATAATTGGTATGAAACTCATTAAGGAGAGCGTAATGAAACTAACAAGCAGGGTATTAAGTGATGAATAGATTAATTGATGATAACTACGATGCTACCGACATCAGTGTCGGCACCCTAAAAGAAAGGCCAAAAATATTAAGCAGTAGAATGCGGACACCTGACGGGACAATACTGGAATCAAAAAATCGTCACGACTATGTTACGCATACAGACGCTAACGGCAAAGAGTATATGCTAGATGGTGGGTTCGACTACGTTAGATGCTCCGCTAACGGTGATGAGGAAATGCTAACTGTCACCTCAGACGATAGTCATGGATTGATAAGAGAGGTGGTCAAGTGGGGAACTTATGGCAAGGATGGTGACGAGCCTTTGAGATATGTCACAATTGCTGGCTTAAACCCATATCACCTTAGGGCTATCTTAGACACACAGCAATGGAACATGCGCCCAGCTTTGTACAAAGTAATGCAAGATGAGGTTAAGTATCGTGACGAACAATTTAACGGTACCTTAAATACAGAGAGTAAAGGAAAAGCATCGTGAAGAAGAAAAAATATTTATTTATTGTTAAAGCAATCGGACTATTTTTAATATCTCCTATCTATATTCCAATAGTAATCTTATGGGAAGAACGGAAAGAAATAATTAATTTTTATTCTGAATGCTACAAAATTTTCAAAGGAACACATCCTTACTTTAAGAATTTAGAATAAACCAAATTAAGGATACTTATGCATTACGTATATAAAATTACTTCAAAGCATAAAGGTCACATCGGTTTTAAATTTTACATAGGATCCACAACTGACATCCTTGGACGTACTAAGGCTCATAGAGCTTCTAAACGTTACGAGGATGCCGAATGGATTTCACTAGAAGCCATATCTGAACACCGAACTCTCGGTGGGTGTCTACGCGCTGAATTCGAAGCAATCGATAAAGAGCTAGGCGGTACTAAGAAAGATGGTAACAGGGAACACTTTGAAGGTCAATGTTTAAACCGCTCCACCACCGCCTGTGCCCCGCTCGGGGAAGGTCTCAGCCTAGCTTACAATAGCAGACGGCTCTTCTTTATAAAATAATAGGTCTATAATATGTTTAAAAAACACTACACCAAAGCAACTGAATCTGCTAAAAACTTTTACAACTCTGAAGATACTCAAAAGTTTATAAACTCCAGCAAGGACTTTGTAACCACTAGTATGGAGAAGCCTGTCGTTAAACACATTGTTTATGCAGGTGCAGCAGGTGCATTCATTGGTGCAGCCTTACCGGTACTTTCCGTTGGACTCTGCGCAACAGCAGGTGCAACAGTCGGTGCTTACAAATATGTAACTAAATAGGAAACATAATGAAATTAACAGATGATGAAATCGTAGTAGAAGACATGATGGCAGAAATGACCGGCGAGTTCACTAGTGTTTATGTAGACAGAAGTTACAGAGTTGCAGCCTCGTATTCAGCCAAAGTGCCCGATTATATTCTCCGGCAAGGAGTAATATCAATGGATTACGATAATGGTAATCTGCTAATAAGAACTCGCACTAAGAACTCCTATGAGTTAAAGCTAACAGGACTGGGAACTCCTCAGTACCTTGATGAGCGCTCTATACACGTAGAGGAGTGGGATACTCAAAAGGTAATCTATGAAGATTAGTAATCTAGATGTATACCAAGCTGAAGCAATTTCTTTCGCTACAAAACACCCAAGTCTCGACACTCTATTTATTGGCTTATCTGCCGAAGTAGGAGAGCTGTGTTCTGAGCGTATGAAAGAGTTAAGAAGTGATCGTAAGAACCCTAAGCAAGAAGACGTAGCAAGCGAGCTAGGAGATGTATTATGGTACGTAGCAACTATTGCTTCTCTCTACAATATCCAGCTTTCTGACATCGCCACAAATAATGTAACTAAACTAAATACTCGAAAGGAAAATAATTATGACCGTTGAAACTAAAATTGCATCCCTGATCAAGAACAACAACCGTGCCGCACTGATTCGTATGGCTTCTAAGTACCAAGAGAAAGGTATCAAGAACATGAATAAACGAGACTTGGCCACACTTGTTGCTAGCAACGTTGTCGAAACTGAAGTTCAAGTTAAAGACCGTGAACAAGCTATTGATAAGTCTACTGTAGTAAAAGATGAAGCACTTGCAAAAGCATTAGCACCAGACCCATTTGATGGTGTTGTAGCACGAGTCAAGAGCTTCTTCAGTAAGATCTTCTCGTAATGCTGTTAATTGTTGACGGTGATGTAGTAGCTTTTCGTTCTGCTTGGAACAAGAACTGCTTTGAGGACGCTGTAGACAGGTTTGAAGAAATGATTGAAGAGATTAGAGAGCGATGTTTTGCTACTGAGGTTAAAATAGCTATTCAAGGTTCTAATAACTTTCGAGTTGATTTCTTTCCTGACTATAAGAATACCCCTAATCGCCATAAGTCTAAAGCAAACAATCCTTACTTCATGGACATGCGTAATTATCTAATTGAGGAAGGATTAGCAGAACCTTCAGATGGTATGGAAGCAGACGACTTAGTCCATATATGGGCCAAAGAAGCTCGTGATGCTGGCATACCTTTCGCTGTAGCTTCAATCGATAAAGACTTGTTGTGCATTGAAGGTACTCATTATTTAATTCATAAGAACAAGTTTGTGTATATGACTGAAGATGAGGCTGACATTCACTACTGGACACAGATACTCACTGGTGACGGTGTAGATAACATCCGTGGTCTCAGAGGCATTGGCCCTAAGAAAGCTTTAAAGATCTTAGAAGGTCATGCTATTGGTGAAAGGAAACAAGCGGTCATTAATGCCTATTATGAAAAAGTAGGGGATAAGTGGAAGGAAGAGATAATGCATACAGGCACGCTCATCCATATTTTACCTACCCGTGATGGACACTTTAAGTTGGAGGATGATGATGGCCCGACCAACATTGAAGAAGAAAGCTAAGTATGTACCTAAAGATACTAAGCTCAAGGAAGAGCTCGGTCATTGGAACTATACAGGCAAAGACAGGAAGCTTGCGGATTCATTCGGGTTTATATACTTGATGGTAAACAAGAAGACTGGAATGGCTTATATAGGCAAGAGGCAACTGTGGGCGTTTAAAAGGAACTCTATGACGAAGACAGGTGTTGCTCTGTGGCGCTTGTACAAGTCATCCAGCTCGCATGTAAAAGCTGCTATCAAAGGTGGCGATACGTTCGAGTACCACATTCTTGGTGTGTTTGAGACAAGAGCGTGGTTATCCTATACTGAGGCCTATCTACAAATGGTTTTACAGACAATGACAGAGAGGGACACAGAAGGAGAGCGTATGTGGTATAACAACCAGATAGCCGCTATTCGATTTGTCCCTAAAGAGTCTAAAACTGAGCATAAGGAGATGGAGACTTGCCTAGCTAAAGCCTATAAACTTTTAAATAAATAGAGGATAATAAATGAAGAAGCAACAAGAAAAGTCTAACTTCTTAGGCCATAGTGAATGCGTTGCTTGCGGTTCAAGTGATGCAGTAGCTGTCTATGAGTCAGGCCCCGCGAAATGCATGGCCTGTGATGCTATCCACAAGAACCCTAATGAAACCCCTGAGGGATTCACAGCTGTCGCACCTAGCGGCTCTAACTACTCAAAGGTGTCTCTCGCTGAGATAGACACTTATTCTACAAGAGGCTTCAAAGAGCGACAGATCCCTAAAGACATATGTGAATTCTTTGGAGTAAAGGCAGGTGTAGATGTTAATGGCAATGTTGATTCTCACTATTACCCTTATGGTGTTGATAAGACTATAGGCTATAAAGTCAGAACATTACCTAAAGACTTTCGTGTAGTTGAAGGTATTGAGGGTCTCTTCGGTCAATCCAAGTTCAATGGTGGTAAGCGATTAATTATCACTGAAGGCGAACTAGATGCTATGGCTGTAGCTACTGCCTCCATGAAGAAGTACGGTCAAGTCTACCCTGTGGTATCTCTGCCTTCTGCGAGTGGTACTAAAGCTCTGCTTGAACAGAGAGACTGGGTAAGACAGTTTGATGAAGTAGTATTGATGCTTGACAACGATGAAGCCGGTAAGAAAGCACTAGACAAAGCCTGTTCTATAGTCGGTATTGATAAAGTAAAGATAGCTAAGTTAAAAGAGAAAGACGCTAACGATGAGCTAATCAAACATGGTTATATGGATATCCTTAAAGCAGTCTGGGATGCTCAACCGTGGTCACCCTCTGGTATTCTCCAAGGTGATACTCTGTGGGATAAGTTCTTAGAGCGTGAAGCAACAGAGTCTATCCCTTACCCTCCTTGTATGGAAGGTGTTAATGCTCTAACTAAAGGTATGCGATTCGGTGAATTAGACTTGTTTACCTCTGGTACAGGCTCCGGTAAGAGTACGATGATCAAAGAGATTGTCTTGCATCTTAAAGAAACCACAGAAGACAAGATAGGCATGATCTCATTAGAAGAAGGCCCGGGTGATACTGTAGAGAAATTTATCGGTATGCAAATGAAAGTTAACTTAACGGAAAAAGAAGATGTATCCCAAGAAGACAAAAGAGAAGCTTTTGATGCTGTGTTTAGTGATCGGAGTATTGTTCTTCTGGATCATCAGGGTTCTGTATCTGATGGTTCCTTAATGGACAAGATTGAAACCATGTGTCTTATGGGTTGTAAGTATCTGATTCTCGATCACTTGACAATTGCCACCTCTGAAGTAGAAGGCGATGTCAATAGTGCAGTAGATAAGGTAATGAGTGACCTTTTAAAGATTTGTAAGAAACACAATGTGTGGCTAGGTGTTATCTCTCACTTAAGAAAGACAAGCGGAAATGGAACTGCATTTGAAGAGGGCAAGCTACCATCTATGGATGATATTAAAGGCTCAGGCTCTATCAAGCAAGTCTCATTTCAGATTATCGCATTTGCTCGTAACATGGTAAGTAACGATGAAAGAGAAAAGAACACTATTAAGATTCGTGTTCTAAAGTCAAGATACACAGGTAAGACAGGTAATGCAGGTGGAGCTTACTATGAAGCAGAGACAGGTCGTCTTGGTTATGTAGATGGAAGCACTTTTAATAAAGAACCAGAACTCTAAGGAAATAATATGCCAGAGTACAACATAGTTAGCTTTAAAGCCCTAGTAACTTCAATGATCATTATTGCTAGATACACTAACTTAGAGTCTAATCGGACTAATAAAATTTACAAGAAGTTAATTCAAATACACGATGATTCTAATCAATGTGTAAGCCCTTGGGATGTTAACTTACTTGAAAATGAACCAGATCTGTTTGACGCTGAAAAATGTTTAGACCTGTGTGATTCACTTAAAGGCTTTGGTAGCTGGAAAGAAACAGGTATACAAAGAGAACTGCAGCAGTTTCACGCGTTTTTGCTTGATTACTCTGAGCGCTTAATTGAACGAGAAGAGGCTGCTAAACTCATAAAAGAGGGACCAAATATGTCTTTAAAAGAAGCATCGAAAATAGTAAATGATTTCTTAAATGGACCTTACATTCAAAACTTATTAGTGTTCCGACCGGGCATACTGAGAAAGCCTACTGGCAGTGTGACTCACATAGCTCGCACTTATGGCACTTACGACCCTGCGGGCGTAGGTGAAGCTCTCTTAAATTCAGGTGCTTATGATTACTACATGCGTAGTGATGCTATTATCCAGTGGTTCGGTGTAGAGTTAAGCTATTTCTATGATTACTTAGTTAGCGCTGATAGACCAAGTGATACTTTTGATACTGGAGATGAAATGAGCTTCTTTGCTTTCGATTCATTTATCAATAGTCTTGCAGGTGGAGGTGGTTCAGCTGCAGCTACAGAGAAGCAATGGGCTTTAGGTGAAGATGTTAAAGTAACTCTTGAAGGGGAAGACATTCCCGGTATTGTTTTAAGAGTAAATCCTGTTGAGTTTAACAAAGAAGAAATAATCTACATGGCTAAAAAGATTATAGCCACAAGAGAACGTGCAAACCGAGACTTAAAGTTTACACAAGAAGTTGAACCTGTAACTGAAATGGTCTTTGGTAAAGGCATTGTCGTCTCACTAGTCCCTGATGAGGTTCAAGCTGATTTAGTCTCAGAGCCTTATGATGTTTCTATTGTTAACATTGAACCTTCTGCTGAGAGCTTGGTAGAGAGAATGAAGTCAATAATGGACAAACCTATTGCAGACCGTCCAAAGACTATCACTGGATTGTTCTATGGTGTTCCCGGTACAGGTAAGAGTGCGCTAGCTAACCACATTGGTAGAGAGCTAGGTATGAAAGTAATCAAGAAGACCTATGGTGAACTGCAGTCTAAGTACGTAGGTGAAGGCGAGAAGAATCTACACAAAGCCTTTGAAGAAGCTAAAGAAGAAAGGGCTATCTTGTTGATTGATGAGATTGACTCTATGGCAGGAAGCCGCCATAGTGCTGATCGTCAGCATCAGAAAACCTTTACAAATCAGTTGCTTACTGAGCTTGATGACTTCAATGGCATCTTCTTCTGTACTTCTAACTTCATGGAAGGCTTAGACCCTGCTATACTTCGTAGACTATTCTTGAAAACTGAGTTTAAGTTTATGAATGAAGAGCAGACTGAGAAGTGTTTCCAAATGTACTTTCCACAATTCAAGAAAAGCAAACTTGGTCTTTATGACTTTATGACTCCGGGTGATTTAAAGGTAGTGCAACAAGCTGCTCTATTCGAACCCAAGAAGCCTACCATCAAGCGCATTCGTGAGATGGTTAAAGCTGAGATTGAGCTCAAAAGACGTACAATGCCAGAGGTGTTAAAGGCTGAAATGAGTAAATCATTCCAGTTTTAAAGTGACACCTTCTAAAGAAGAAACCACATGCCCCTACTTCCGAGTAGGGGTTCTTTAACCAATATAGGCAAATCCCTATGAGTAACTTCCACAAACAAGAAGCCTTCATGATGGACATTGCTGCTCGCGTAGCACAACAGTCGTATGATAGCTCTACTAAAGTCGGATGCGTAATCTCTAAAGGAGACCGCATACTTGGTTATGGTTATAACGGAACCCCCGCTGGTTTCGATAACGAATGTAAGAACCAAGAGGGTCGAACCCTCCCCACCGTGATACACGCTGAGATCAATGCACTCGCAAAGATAGCGCGTTCACACTCCTCCTCTGAAGGAGCAATTCTATACACTACGTTGTCTCCTTGTGTGCATTGTGCTCTTTCAATTATTCAGTCAGGAATTTCTACTGTAGTTTACAGAGACTTATTCCGGCTATCACCCCACGAAGGTATCGCTGTGCTTCAAGAAGCTGGCGTTACTATTAGACAATACTCCAAGGATTAACAATGACATACCGCCCATTTACAGCTTACGAAAATTTTATCTACTTAAGTAGATACTCTCGTTGGCGCGAAGAAGAAGGCCGCAGAGAGATCTGGCCTGAAACAGTAACACGAGTTATAAACGCTTTTAAGAAACAAGTAAATTACAATGAAGAAGTGCCTTGGGAAAAGATTGAGAACGCTATCTTAAACCGAGACGTTGTGCCATCCATGCGAGTGATGATGGCGGCTGGTCCTGCATTAGACAACAATCACATTGCTGCTTACAACTGTTCATTCTTGGACATTGACAGCTATGATGCCTTCCCCGAGGCACTGTATGTTCTCATGCATGGTACAGGCTTGGGCTTCTCTGTTAAAGATGAGTCTATCAGCAAACTTCCTAAAGTATTACAATTTAACGGTAAGAAGATTCACTACAAAATAGCTGATAGTAAAGAAGGCTGGAGAGATAGTGTAGGTGTTGCTTGTGATCTTATTAGTCTAGGCTATGAAGTATATTTTGATTACAGCGCTATTCGACCTGAAGGTGCCCGCTTGAAGACCTTTGGTGGTCGCGCTAGTGGACCTAAGCCTCTGATGGAGTTGCACCAGCATCTTGTTAAGATCATTGGTGGAGCAAGAGGTCGGCAGATTACTACAGTAGAAGCTCATTCTATCGTATGTAAGATTGCTGAAGTTGTAGTAGTAGGTGGTGTTAGACGTTCTGCTTTGATTAGCCTGTCAGACCTTTCTGATGATGAAATGGCTAAAGCTAAAGCAGGAGAGTGGTGGATTGAAAACGGTGAGTTCGCACTAGCTAATAACAGTGCAGTATATTATGGTAAACCAACTGAAGCGGAGTGGGCAAAAGAATGGGAAGCAATAAAAGCGTCAGGCAGCGGGGAACGTGGTATTTTCAATCTGGACAGCGCAAAGAAAAAGTGCCTGGAGATAGGACGGGATCCATCCGTGATGGGAACGAACCCCTGTGGAGAAATCCTTCTTCGAGACGGGCAGTTTTGCAACCTAAGTGAAGTAATTATCCGTCCAGAAGATACTATGGTTACACTCAAAGAGAAGATTAAGATTGCCGCTACCATCGGTACTATCCAATCTACATTCGACAAACTAAATGGTTTAAGACAGAAGTGGGTAGACAACACTAAAGAAGAGAGATTGCTTGGTGTGTCTATGACAGGTATTATGGATAACAAACTTACTAACGGTAAAAGTAAAGGTCTTGAAGGTCGCTTAACTGAATTGCGTAACCTTGCTAACTCTACTAACGTTCAGTATGCTAAAGTTCTTGGTGTTAACCCTTCAGCCGCAGTTACTACTGTTAAGCCTTCTGGTACAGTTAGTCAACTATGTGGTGTGTCAAGTGGTATTCACCCTGCTCACTCAAAGTCGTATATCCGTAGGGTCCGTAATGATAAGAAAGACCCACTAACCCAGCTGTTGATTGATGAAGGAGTGCAAGGTGCTACAGACTTTTACAACCCCAATGCTCACGTGTTTGAATTCGGAATTAAACGTCCAGATTCTCTTACTCGTGATGATTTGTCTGCAATCGAATTTCTAGAGATTTGGAAAGCTTACAAGATGTTTTACACTGACCACAATCCGAGTGTTACAGTTAGCATCCATGAAGATGAGTGGAGGGGTGTAGGTGATTGGGTCTTTGAAAACTTTGAGATTGTAGGTGGCTTAAGCTTCTTACCGTATGACTCGGGTACTTACAAGATGACCCCCTATGAGGCTTCAACTGACTTACCTAAGCCAGTCAACCCTGATTTCTCTAAGTTAGTTAACTATGAGAAAGAAGACAATACAACTGCTGATCAACAGCTATCCTGCACCGCCGGTGTTTGCGAAATTTAATTAACTATAAAAGAGTAATACTATGAATCAATTATTTACATATAAGCTTAAGTTTTCTAAAATCAACAATCCACGAGAGACATTCGTGGTCCAATCTGAATCCGTTCGAGGCATTATTGGTCCCGAGGGTTTTCGTGAGCTACTACTCACGGGTGTAGAACAAGGCGGTCGGTTCCTAGAGAGCTGGCGCAGTCTTGTAAAACCTGTCAAACAGCGTAAGTGATCCACACAGCCCCTGTCTTCGGACGGGGGTTTTTAATCGAATCAGGAGAAAAGCAATGAGTGACCAATGTGAAAATTGTACAAATGATGCAGAACCGTTACACATTTGCCCTTATAATGAAGCTGTTGAATGTGATTCTTTAACGCTTTGTAATTGCTGCGATGATTGTGAAAGTGAATGTTGTGAAAACATATAGAGGAGAAGAGGAATTAGACGATGAGCATTAATGACGCAACACCAGCAGACTGGGATAGACTACGAAAGCAACACCCGCCATTAGAAGTGACTAAGCCTACAATAGATGAGTCAATGATGAAGGTCTATCTTGATGCAGCCCAAGA
>Ga0208643_1000731_pt1 | contig 20452 bp, 14 predicted proteins | sample VirMetDEL_Nov_12_FD_184516 | JGI IMG/M metagenome (GOLD analysis project Ga0208643, IMG submission 184516) | Aqueous microbial communities from the Delaware River and Bay under freshwater to marine salinity gradient to study organic matter... | ecosystem: Environmental > Aquatic > Marine >... | reverse complement strand
ATAGCTTCAACGGGTAATGCTACAGACTTTGGCGATATGACTGAAAGCAATGTTACCTATAGCGCCGGTACAGGTAACGCCCACGGAGGACTTCAGTAATGTCTGATAAACGCTATCTTGGCAACATCATCACGCAGAACCCGACAGCGCCTGATGGGGGTTTTGGAAACAGCGCCGCGAAGGGCGTGTGGTCTTTAGAAGAACAGCTTGCATATCAAAAGGCGGGCCTCTGGCCTGTACCGGGAAATTTCCCCCTGAACGTAGAAGATGTGTTCAGCACCTATTTGTATGAAGGTAATGGCTCTACACAAACAATCACCAACGGCATTGACCTTGATGGCGAAGGTGGTTTGGTTTGGATAAAAGATAGGTCAAGCGCAAGTAATTATCACTCTTTAAATGATACAGAAAGAGGCACAACTAAATATCTTTCATCAAATAGAACGGACGCAGAGGGTACTGGTGATTTAACGGCGTTTAATTCTAATGGGTTTGATGTTCGTTATCAGCAGACTGGATACATAAATGAGTCAGGTGGAAACTTAGCCTCTTGGACATTCCGCAAAGCCCCTAAGTTTTTTGATGTGGTGACTTATACTGGGAATGGGACTGCTGGCCGTACTGTAAGCCATAGCCTTGGTAGTGTGCCGGGGTGTATTATAGTAAAGCAATATCAAGCAGGGGAAGCTCGTCCTTGGTCTATATACCACAGGGGTATAGATGCTTCAGCCCCAGAAGATTATCGTATAAGTTTTACAACAGCAGCAAGAGTAGATGATGCAGGTCAATGGAATGATACTGCGCCTACATCTACAGTATTTACTGTAGGTGATAGCACTTATGTTAATAATAATGGAGAGTCCTACGTTGCCTACCTATTCGCCCACAACAACAATGACGGTGAGTTCGGGCCTGATGGTGATGCTGATATTATCAAGTGTGGGAGTGTTTCTTATCCTGCAAGTGGTGATGTAGAAGTAAATTTAGGTTTTGAACCACAATGGGTTCTGTATAAAGATGTTACTCATAGTGGTAATAATTGGTGGATTCTTGACACTATGCGTGGATGGAACGCTCAGGAGACGGGTGGTACTTTTTCAAGCACGACTGGTGGGAACGCAAAGGCTTTATTTTCAGATACTTCTGGTGCGGAAGTGGAATATGATTACGGGGCTTTAACCTCAACAGGCTTTAAATTGCCAAGCAATTTTAATTATGGAGACAATAACACAGACTTCATCTACATAGCCATTCGCCGTGGTACTGCTGTGCCTACGAGTGCAACTGAGGTGTTTGATATTAAAACTTCTGTAAACACTAATCCTGCGTTTACATCAGATCACGTTATTGATCTAGCTATGTTTACCCATAAAACCTCTAGCGATAATAGGTATTGGTCTGCTAGATTAGCATCTCGTGGGTATCTTTTCAGCAACGCCCCTAATGCTGGACCCACAAACCAAGCCGCATTTGATTTTGGAGACACACAGTTTGGTCACTATAATGCCACTGGTTTAGGGACTAATTATCTAGGTTACTTCTGGAAACGTGCGCCTAACTACATGGATGTCGTTGCATTTACGGGAACAGGGTCTAATCAAAATGTATCACATAATTTAACTGTTGCGCCAGAAATGATGTGGATAAAAAGTAGAGATGCAGTCCATTCATGGGCATCCTATCATGTTGCTTTAGGGAACACTGGAATAATTTATTTAAACAGCAATGAGGCAGCATTTAGTCTTTCTGGGGCTACTGTACTTAATAATACAACACCTACCAGTTCTGTTTTTACGGTTGGAACAAATAATGTTCTTAATCAAAGTACAAAAAGCTACATAGCCTACCTCTTCGCCTCACTAGCTGGCATATCCAAGGTGGGTTCAGTAACGCATTCTGGAACAACAAACGTGGACTGTGGATTTACGTCAGGCGCTTCTCTTGTTATGTTGAAACGTACAGACTCAACAGGAGATTGGTACTGGTGGGACTCTACAAGCGGTATAATTGCGGGTAATGATCCTTATTTTATACTTAACGGACAAGCTCCCCAAGTAACAAACACGGACTACATAGACCCGCTTTCGTCAGGCTTCACGATTACCAGCAGCTTCACTGCGGGTGACTATATATTCTACGCGATAGCATAAAGGAGCCTACAATGGCAAAAATTCGCATAAGAGAAACAGGCGAAGTAGTCACTGAGACGACTTTTCGCACTCGCAACAAGAAGGTCCGTCCAGTTCTTACGGCGGGCATAAGTAAGGAGCGTCTGGATCAGCTTGGTGCTGACCCTGTATTGAAAGGCGCTCCCGCAGAGCCGACTGCACCGTATGAATATTCTTATGAGTCTGGTGTTGCGCAGGCAGATGATGGCGTATGGTACACAGTTAATTCTGTTGGCCCTGTGTTTACCGAATACACCGACGATGATGGCAACGTGCAAACAGTTGACGCTCAGACAACGGCTTATCGCGCTCGTGTCGATGCAGACACCGCCGCAAGCGCAAGGTCTACAAGAACATCGCTTCTTGCTGAATGTGATTGGACACAACTATCCGACACTGCATTAACCACGGAAAAGAAGGCTGAGTGGGCTACATACCGTCAAGCACTTCGTAACTTGCCAAGCGCCTCTGGTTGGCCTCATACTCACACGCTTCCAGAGAAGCCTGAATAATGCCAAAAGATACAGTAAAAGAAACGGCACTCGCCACGGTAGACCTTAACATTCAGCTTCCAAGCGCGAAGCCTGAGTATAAATCTATGCTGGCTAACATTGCCGACAAGGCTCCTGCAATCGCGCAGGCGTCTAGTAACTTCTACAAGTCGCACTCTCAAATGATGAGCGTAACGCTAGATGTTACTGCAATCACGCCTATTCGTTCTGTGAAGCATACGCTTGCTGAGATCGAGAAAACCAAGTCAGCTTTGCAGGAAGGCTACTTCCGTATGAAGAAGGAAGAAGTCAAGCTCAAAAAGCTGGAGCGCAAGCTAGAGAATGAGGCTGACGATCTTGAGCGCGAAATGCTTGAGATAAAGATTAACGAGAAAGAGGCTAACGCTGCAAGCTCACGCGGCTACGTTGAGGCCGCTGTTCGCAAGCTAAACTTCTTCACCAATCAGTATGACAACCTGATGAAGAAGATCGGCAAGGATGAGCTTACTGAGGCTGACTATGAGCTTGAGGAAATTAAGTACCACATCATGACCTGCATGAAACAGGCGCTCAACTCTGCCCGTCCACGCAATGGCGTGATCGACGAAGGCAACATGATCTATCTGTTTGATCTTGGGATCAACGCAGCACAGGCACAGCTTGAAGTTATGTCTTATCTTAACTGGGAGAACGAACTTATCAAGGAAGGCAAAGCGCCAGAGCATCACCACACGGTTCAGTGGTTAGAGGCTTGCGCTGATAAGTGGGCACATTGTCCAAGCGCCTTTGCAGAAAGCCGTGGTTTTGCTATACTGGACGAAACATCTTTAACGAATACCCCACAGCTAGAGGACAATTCAGATGGCTCATAAAGTTGTAAAGTATCGGCTTGAAGCGAATGGCACCATTCCAACTTGGCTAAAGTTTGGCGTTCCGCAATCAACGGGCGGCATGTATGCGGTTGCAGATAGTGGCACTGCATCACCGCAAGATTGGATTATGGTTGGCATTTCAGCGGATGGTGCAGACACTTCTGGTGCGATTGAGGAAGTCACATCTAAAGCAAACTTGCAAACGTATCTGGCAGCGCAAGCATCAGCAAATAGCTGGACAGATCCAGACCCCGATGATCCTGATGCAACTGTTGCCTTTGACGCGGCTGCACATGCTCAACGTGTTTGGGATGATCTTGACGCCCTGAACGCATAAGTTCAATTGAACTAATTGAGGAACTGACATGCCCCTCCAAAAATTACAGTTCCAACCGGGAATTAACAAAGAAACAACGTCCTATGCAAATGAGGGCGGTTGGTTTGATTGCGACAAGGTAAGATTTAGGCAGGGGTTCCCAGAAAAAATTGGCGGTTGGGAGAAGATAGGAAACAATTCTTTCTTGGGTACGTGCCGCGCTTTGCATCCTTGGAGGACGTTAAATTTAGATCTATTCTTAGGGTTGGGTACTAGCTCTAAATACTATATTGAATCAGGTCAGGGTTACTATGACATCACCCCTTTAAGAGTTACTACAGCGGCAGGTGATGTTACCTTTGCTAGGGTGAGTGTGGGAGACGCAACTCTTACAGTGGCAGACCCTAGTCATGGTGCAGTAGCTGGAGACTTTGTAACCTTTAGTGGTGCCGTTAGTCTAGGTGCAGACATTACCGCTGATATACTTAATCAAGAGTATCAAATCGACAACATTGTGGACTCCAATAGCTACACGATTAAAGCCCGTGCAGTCGCAACGGTTGATTCCATAACTGTTAATGGTGTGTATACACCTACCCTTATTACAGCCGCATCTGGAGATAGCGGCAATGGCGGTAGCTCTGTCGTAGCCGCTTATCAAGTAAGTATCGGGCTTAACTCCGCGGTATTTGGCACAGGCTGGGGCGCAGGAACTTGGGGAAGACTTACATGGGGTAGCGCGGCGGCGATTACATTAACAGACGTTTTGCGTATCTGGACCCATGATAACTTTGGCGAAGATTTAATTATAAACGTCAAAGATGGTGATATATATTTATGGGATGCGTCAGAGACACAGGCTCTTTCTACAAGGGCTACGTCTTTAGCAACGAGGGCAGCGGCGGCTGGATTTACAGGCGCACCCACAGTGGCAACCAAGGTAATTGTATCTGATGTTGATAGGCACGTTATAGTGTTTGGCGCAGATCCGTTTACAGACATTGGCACACAAGACCCCTTGCTTATAAGGTTTTCTGACCAAGAGAACGCTATTGATTGGACACCCACAGCCACCAACACGGCGGGTGATCTTACCTTGGGGTCAGGATCGAAGATAGAAACCGCCGTAGAAACACGGCAGCAAATTCTGGTATTCACAGATATATCTCTCTACTCTATGCAGTTCATTGGGCCACCCTTTACCTTTGGGGTGAATATGATTTCAGAGAACATTACAATACGCGGCCCTCTGGCGGCGGTAGCTGTAGATGATGCTGTATACTGGATGGGCAAGAATGAGTTCTACGTCTATAACGGCGGAGTGCAGAAACTTCCATGTACGGTGCGTGACTTTGTGTTTTCTGACTTTAACGAAAACCAAGCTGGGAAATGCTTTGCTTCTCTTAATTCTGCATTTTCTGAGGTGTGGTGGCACTACCCTTCCGCTCAGTCGGAAGAGATAGACAGGTATGTTGTCTATAACTATGTGCAGAACATATGGTATATAGGCAGTTTGAATAGAACGGCGTGGATAGATCGCGGTGTGTTTAATTTACCTATTGCTGCAAGCACAGATTACTACCTATACAACCATGAGACAGGTGCAGATGATGGAAGCACTTCTCCTGCACAGGCAGTTACGGCTTTCATAGAGTCCAGTCAATTTGATATAGGCGAGGGAGAGCGGTTCAGTTTTGTTCGCAGGGTTATACCTGACCTTACGTTCAGAAACTCTACGGCAGCGGCACCTGTGGTAAACTTTACTTTGCAATCTAGGAACTTTCCCGGTGGAGCTTACACTAATACAGACGTTTCTGCGGTAACACGGTCTGCCATTGTTCCTGTGGAACAGTTTACACAAGATGCACATATAAGACTTAGAGGTAGGTCTATGTCTTTAAAGCTGGACTCATCTGCAACAGGAGTGGCGTGGAGACTTGGCGCACCAAGGATAGAGATTAGAACGGATGGTCGCAGGTAATGTCAAGAAACCTGTCCATACCGTACTTTCCAAATGCTCCACAGAACTACAGCCAGCAGTATGCTTCTGAAATTACTAGAGCGTTTTCTCTGTATGCACAGCAAATTCAGAATGCTGGAGAGGGAAGAAATACATTTAGCGTGTTTACAAACTTACAGACAGATGATTCTGGTTTAGAGACTGGGGCTATCTTTAATCATGGTGGATATGTTAAGGTTGCAGAAATAAATACGCCTCATCTGCGTGGATCAGCCGGTACTGGGCAAGTCGGAACAGTTTCAATTACCATTTCATAGGTGCTATATGAGTGACACAATTATTAAAATGGATGACGGTGGCAGGTTCTACCCTTCTTCATCAACGGACAGTGTGCAGTGCAATAACTGTGATAATATCGTGGATACACCAGCGGAAATAGCTTCGTATCCAGACGGTAATTGCCCAGACTGCGGAAAAGCTTGGACAGACGCCAAGCAACATACAAGCATTACGGTATCCATGCCGCAAGCTGCAAGCGGAGGGACGGGATAATGGCTATACCAAATTATGGCCCACCTAGTACAAGTTCTACATTTGGAACTAGAGTTAAAGGTGATTTAAATCAACTTGGAAGATTTATTAAAAATGCGCCTCGCAATATAGTTCGTGATGTTAAAATGGGTGCTGGATTTATGAAGCCAGACGAGGGCTATGAAGCACGTACACAACAATCATATGAAAAGCTGCAAGAGAGAACAGGTATTGGTCGCGGAGCAACTAGTATTGGTAGTGGCGCGGAGCTTACAGATGCCATACGCGCTGCTGGAATAGACCGTAAAGCATTCGGGACAATGAGTGACGCTGATAAGCGTGATGCTATGAAGTATAACCCAAGGCTAAGGGATGCTTTCTCTAGGCATAATAGTTCAAGCGGCTTTGATTTTGATGGCAGCGGTAGCGGTAGCGGTAGCGGTAGCGGCGGTGATGACATAACCTCTCCAGCAGACATGTATGCAGAAAATAAAAGACGTTATGATGAGTACATGGCGAACAAGGCTGAGGCTGATAGAAAATCCCAAGAAATGGATCAAGCCCGTAGATTTTATGAAATGCGAAACATGGGTGCTGGACGTGCGCCGCCTCAGATGCAGGGGATTGGTGGGTTTAGAAACCCTTATATGCCTCGACCAATGCCTCAGAACCAAGCAACCAGCCCTGCGTTTAGATATGCTGCACAAAATTACGGTCGCTTGGGCGGGCAGCAGCGCATGTATGATCGCCCTATGGAGATGATGAGCCAGAGGGAGAGGCAGGGTGTTAGAGATGTTCGTGACCGTGGGGGTAGATTTTATAAGCAACCAATGCCTCAACCAATCCCTCTGTATGGGCCGGGGCCTCAATATTCTCAACAGCCTCAATATTCTCAACAGCAAGGTATAGCTCAACTTCTACAGAATGCTTTAGCTAATAAAGGCGGTGGAAGAACAGCACCACAGCCGCAGATGCCAAGATACCAAACAATGCCATATCAGGTCGGTCAGGGTGGACTACCAAGTATAAGCGGTAAAGGTGCTGGTAGAACAATGCCACAGGATCGTGGAATGAGAGGATTTGGTGGAGATCCAAGATTTAAAAGGATGATGTAATATGTCAGCTAAAAAACTTGAAGATCAAAGCAAGTATGATGCGTATGACATGGATGATGATGGGGTCGTGTCTGATGCAGAGATGACAAGAGCAAAAGAGATCCGTGAAACTGAAGATGCGCTTAGAAAACATTTGGCGCAATTACGCATGGCGCGGTGGACATTAGTGGGTATGGGGGCATTCACGGCTGCTATGTTTGCAATGCCCGTAGATCGTATAGAGGCGTTGAGCGATATATCTAATTTGTTTTACATCTCTGGCGCTGGAATTGTTGGAGCTTATATGGGAACTACAGCTTGGATGAGTAGGAAATGAGCATTTTTACAGCCGCACTAGGGCCGATAGCCGATTTAGCTGGATCATGGTTACAAGGCAAAGCCGCTAAGAACGCTGCCTCTGCGGAGTTGAAGCTCACAGAGGCCAAGGCGAAAGCGCAGATACTTTTGTCAAAAGAGACAAGCGTTGCCGATTGGGAACGCATCATGGCAGAGGGAGCTAAGTCAAGCTGGAAAGACGAATGGTTCGTAATTGTCCTGTCTATTCCCTTGATTTTAGCGTTTATCCCCGGTGCAGAAGGGTGGGTTGACCGTGGATTCGAGCAGCTTTCCAAAGCGCCCGACTGGTATTTTTACAGTTTAGGTATTGCCATAAGCGCAAGTTTTGGTGTGCGTGGGGCACAGGCATTCTTTAAGAGGAAATAAAATGACTTACAAACTAGGTAAAGGTAGCTTGGCAAAACTTGAGGGCGTAGACGAGCGCATGGTTGCTGTTGTCAAACACGCTATCACGGCGACGAAACAAGACTTTTCAGTTATCTGCGGGATGCGAACCTTCGATGAGCAGCGAGAGTTGGTTGCTAAGGGTGCCAGTCAAACGATGAAGAGTAAACATTTGGACGGTATTGCTGTTGATCTTATGGCCTATTGCTCAGGCGATAGATGGGAGTTGAACCTCTACGATGAGATAGCTGATGCAATGGCAGAAGGTGCAAGAGCCGTTGATGTGCCTATTCGTTGGGGCGCAGCTTGGACTGTACCGAATATTGCACAATGGGATGGTGATATGGAATCCGCTATGAACGACTATATCGACACCCGCCGCTCACAAAATCGGCGTCCGTTTATTGACGCGCCACACTTTGAATTGATGATATAAAAAATAAATGCTAAAGTTCTATTGAACTTCTGGAGATAGTCATGGTTCTGCCACTTTTATTAGGTCTTGGATTACCCGCATTAGGTGCTACTGCTGCGTCAGGAACTTTCTTGGCAACGATGGCAGGTGCGCTTGGCCCCGTAGGAATGGGTGCGTTGGGTACTGGTCTAGGCTCTTTCATACAGACGGGAGATCTGGGAGAGGGAATACAAACAGGGCTTACATCTTTCCTTGGGGGTAAGCTTCTAGGTGGATTGACTGGAGGTTCTGGCGCAGGTGGAGAAAACATATCTACAGCCTACGGGGGGGCTAACTCAACAACGGCCTTGGCGAAGCCCGGTTTCCTTCAAGCTGCACCTAGTCTAACAGATACTGGTGGACTATTTGCTTCTCAGGGTATGCAGCAAGCGGCGGCGGGAGCTTTTGCGCCGGGTGTGATGCCTTCAGCGTTCATTGGATCTACAATGGCTGGAATTTCCGCTGATGAAAGAGCGGCTAAAGAAGCGGCTAAGAAAAGAGAAGCCAATAAAACGCAGGCTCCACTGCCTAATCCTATGCGAACAACCTACAATCCTACACCATATTATGACAGCCCCGGTGAGGGAAGTTACTTTCAGTACCAAAGACCCCCAAGACCTGATGGATCTCAAGTGGAGTATCCGTACACCTACGCTAGTGGTGGGCTAATGGGGCTGCGGCGAATGCAAGAGGGCGGTATCGTCTCAGAAGAGATGAACGAGAAAGAGCTTATCGAAGAGGCTGTGGCTGCTATTAAGGGTGAGTCAGATAACCCCAAAGAAATTTTAGGTATGTTCTTACTTAAATTTGGTGAAGAGCAACTACGCAGTCTTGTCGGACGGGTGCAGTCGGGAGAGTTAGATGACACTGTTGCTCGTTTTGAAGAAGGTGACAAAGGAATGGTACGCGGCCCGGGAGATGGGTCTGGTGTAGATGACATGGTTCCTGCGACACTTGAAGGAGAGCAAGATGTTCTCTTGTCTGATGGGGAGTTCGTTTTGAGGAAAAAGACCACTGATGCTTTAGAAAAGGCGTATGGTGGTGGGTTCCTTGATGTTATTAACCGTGCCGAAAAGGATGCTCCAGAGAAACTTCAACGAATGGTGGGATAGTGAGAGTTAGCTTGGTGCCCGCAGAGGCAGTAGGTCATGTATGGAAGGATGTTGAGAGAGTATTAGAAAAGAGCGTAGATACAGTCAAAGACAAAGCCGAAATAATAGATGTATTGGCTGGCATTTGTGACGGTACTTACGTTCTTTGGGTTGTGATGGACGAACAAGACGATATTGTCGCTGCATTTACAACAAGACTTCTAGTATATCCTCAACGGAAAGCATTGGCCTTAGATTGGGTAGGTGGAGCGCGCATGAAAGAATGGGAAGATCAATTGATCGACACTATGCGCAGCTACGCAAATGAATTAGAATGTAGTCACCTAGAAGGCTATGGAAGAAAAGCATGGGGTAGAGCCTTAAAGAAATATGGCTTCTATCCTGAGTATATAGCTTACCGAATGGAGTTGTAAGATGGGCAAAGGTAGTTCAAAGCAGGTGGCAACCGACAGCACGACGCGGCAGACAAATCTGCCTGAGTACGCTGATCCGTATTTTCGCAGGTTGCTACAGGGTGCTGAAGATTCTACTCAGCCCTATCAGGATGACCTAAGCAACCCCATTTACGACGATGCTGGCAACATCACAGGCTTTGGACAAACATCTACATACATGCCTTATCAAGGTGAACGCATGGCGTCATCTGATATGTATGGAGACATTATGGGTTCTCGCGCCATGACACGCGGTATCGCGCAGTCTGGTATTACTGGAATGCCTCAAGCTCAAGCCGCTGCACAAGCTGGCATGGATATACAGGCAGAAGCATTAGGCGGCTTACGTGGTCTAGCAAACTACGACACTGGTCAGTTTACCGCACAGTCTGTAGACCCGTATTCTGGGTTTCAAGCCGCTGACTTTAGTATGGCAGATACTTCTGACTTTGCAGATGAGTTTCAAGCATTTGACCCGAATCAATACTCAGGATTTCAACAAGCTCAGTTTCAAGCTGTAGACCCTACATCTATGATGGATGAGTATCAGATGGCTAACTTCTCCCCATCTGGAGAGTTTGAACAGTATGACTTCAGAGATCCTATGGAGTTTAGTAAATTTGGAGTTAGAGATGACTTCACTTATAGTGGATTTGGCTTTGATCCTACACGGCAGTTTGGTACTGATGAAGCGGCGCGATATATGTCGCCGTATATGCAGGCTGTGGTTGAGGATCAGAAGTCACAAGCGATACAAGATTTTGAAAGGCAAGCTGCAAGCAGAGACGCGGCGGCTGTACAGGCTGGTGCCTTTGGTGGGTCAAGACAGGCAGTTCAAGAGGCTCTAGCAGAAGAATCACTACAGGATAGATTAGGTAGTATCGGGGCTACTGGGGCACAAGCTGCATTTCAAGAAGCACAACAGCAGTTTGAACGTGATCGCGCCGCACAAGAGCGTCAGCTTGGTATGGAAGTTGGCGAGTTTGGTAGGGTTCAGGCGGGTCTTGCGTCAGAGCAGGGGCGTGTGGATGCACTTAGACTGCAAGAGCAATCGCAGCGTGAGTTCCGTCAGGCAGATGAGTATGCACGTTCTGGTAACATGGAAGCAGCGGAGGCGGCTAGGGTACAGGCTGCTAATACAGCAGAGCTTGCGCGTACACAGGCTGGCATAGCTGGTGAAATGGGTAGAGTTCAGGCGGGTCGCGTAGGTGAAAATGCCCGTATGGATGCCATGCTCCAACAAGAGGCAGCTAGAACACAGGCAGCTAGAGCCGCAGAGATGGCTAGAGTACAGGCAGCGGAAGCCGCTGAAAACGCTCGTATGGACAGCATCATGCAAGGAGAAGCTGGCAGAGTACAGTCTGGTAGGGTTGGTGAACTTGGAAGGGCGCAAGGCTTAACGGCTAGTGAACTTGCTAGGGTTCAAGGCGCAGATGCAGCAGAGATGGCGCGTATCCAGCAGTCTGAAGCGGCAGAGCTTGCGAGAACACAAGGTATAGATGTTAGCGAAGCCGCAAGAATCCAAGCAGCGAGAGAGGCATCACGGCAGTTTGGCGCAGGTCAAGGGTTGGCAGCGTATCAGGCTGTTGGTTCTGGAGCTAGTAATCTGGCAGGTCTTGGCGCTGGGATGGCGGGTCTGGGTGAGCGTCAACGTGCGGCTGACATACAAGGCGCACAGCTACTTGAGACAATCGGACGCGATATTCGTGCAGAAGATCAGGGGCGACTTGATTTGGCGTATGAAGATTTCCTTCGCCAACGTAATTACCCAATGAGCCAGTACGAGCGCATGGCGGGCATCTTGCGTGGTGTGCCAGTAACTCCTGACGTAGAAGAGCAAAGGTTTGCGAGTTACAATCCAATTCAACAAGCTTTAGGAGCAGGTATATCTGGGTTAGGTCTGTATAAAGGATTAACAGCATGAACATCTTAGAACAAACCGAAGCCTTAAAAGATTTACCAGATCAGGCTTTAATTCAACAGATGCAAATGCCTACAGGTGAAATAGCGCCTATATTTATTACATCTGAGCTAAAACGGCGTAAGCGTATGCGGGATGATTACGCTCGTAGAGAAGCCGCAGATACACCGACTGTAGCAGAAGAAGTCGTCATGGCTGCGGGTATGCCGCAAGGTGGTATTGCTGATGCTGCCAGAGCCTTAGCACCCAAAACTAATATGGGGCAGAACACCGGCATGGCTGACATGATGCCGCGAGCCGCTACCCAAGCACCACAGCGCATGGCGAGCGGCGGTATTGTAGGGATGCGTCAGGGCGGTAAGCTTGTGAAGGTAATGGGCGCTAATTTCTACGCATTCTCAGACGGTGAGGTGTACGTTGAAAACCCTGATGGTAGCAGAGAAGCTGTTACAGATCCTAGAGTGTTAGGAGTTATCAGGCAGCAAGCAAACGTAGGGCCAGAAAGACAAGAAGGCACCGCGTCTCTAGGCTCTGAAATTCTGGCTGATGCTAGTCCACAGCGTCCAACTCTTGATTCTACGCTAAGTTCGGATAGACCGTTTAGCCCACTATCAACTGAAGTTGATGACACTCGCCCAGCGGTTCCATCTAGTCTTGGCATGGGGGGCGAGAGACCCTCTACACTTACCGCTGCTACTCAGCCAACAGCGTTGTCAGAGATGGAGAAGGCAAGACTCGCCACTGAATTTACGCAACAAAAAGAGCTTGCCAGAGCTATTAGAGATCAACAAGATCAGGGGATCGCTAGTTTAAACCCGCCTAGCGCACCCGCGATAGAGGCTACGCCTTATGACCCGTTCATTCCAATAGAGCCTAGAATTGGTGAGAGAAGTATTGGGGTAGGTGATACTTTCTCAAGAGCGGCAGAAGCTAGAGAGCAGGGTTTGGATATGCCTGACTCTACGCGGTCGGCACTGTTAGATGCTATGAGCCCTGCATCTGATACATTTGGTGGAGATTTCTTAGGGGAATCACAAGCAAGAGCAAATATAGCAAATGCCGCAAAGTTAAAAGAACTCAGAAACACCCAACCTAATGTTGGCACTGACCCAAGATTTGGCGACACTATGGGGCTGCAAGAAGTCTTGGCAGGGGATTTTGATCCTGTGTCTGCTCCATCTAATGCAAAGCGTGACTTTGACGTTATGGTGCCTACTATTGACCGTGACAGCAGTATTGACCAGCAATTGCTATCGAAAGCATTAGAAGCAAAGTCTCTGCCGATCACTCCAACAGAGGATTTTCGCAGAGAGTTCGCAGATTATGGCGATGACATTTCTCCATTTGATCCTTCTGATATTAAATCAAACGCGCAAAGGGCTGTTTCTGACCTTGGACTTACGCCGATTACTAGAGACGGAGAAGAATACTTTATATCTCCTGCGGGCATGGTATTTAAGCAAGAGGGGGATAATATAGTTCCTGTAGCGGGCGGCGAAGCGATGCAAGCTATGGATGTTGCGCAGCGGCAGGGGGAAGATTTTTCTGTGTCTCCTTCAAAGCTGCTTGGGATATTTGGACAAGCAGGAACGTATGCGGTTGACCCTGAGACTGGTGTTGTAGACCCAAGTAAATTTACACCTTTTTCTGGTGGGGATATTAGTGGCGCGAAAACTCCTCAATTTCTCGCAGATGCACTTGGACCCGGTAGTACCGTATCAAGCTTATTGAACGTCCAAGAAGGTGCTGCGCCTGTAACAAAAGTAGACGAAACTGGGGTTAGTGTTGCGCCCGCGTCTCCAGCGGAAGATGTAGTAGGGTTTGGCGCACAACCCGGTTACGACGACTACCCAATGCCTGCCCCGATTACACTGAGCGAGAAAGAGGCTGTAGGCGTTGAATCGCTACGGCCTAAAGCGCGGCCTAAAGATGTTGCGCCCGTGGCAGGTGATACAACCACCCCCGCATCCCCTGATGCTGGCGGGATAACAACTGTTTCTACCAAAGCGATTAACGATACTGCCAAATCTACAGGCTTAGGTGTGGATGCATGGTTGGCTATCGCTCAAGGTGGCGCGGCGATGGCAGCATCCAAGAACCCAACACTGCTTGGCGCATTCGGCGAAGGTATGGGAGTAGCAGCGGCGGGTCTACAGGAACAACGCGCCGCCGAGAAGACCGCTAGTTTAAAGCAAGATCAAATAGACGCTACGCTAGAAGCTGCACGGATACGAGCGGCGGCTGCGGGTAAGGATAGTAAATTGGCGGCTACAGGGTCTACACTCTACCCCGCCATAGTAGGGCAGCTAGAACAAAAAGAGTTAGATTTGGCTACAGAAACAAGTAAGGGCAAAGGCTCTAGTGCTGCTAAAATAGACAGCCTAACTAAAGAGATTGAAAGCCTTAAACAGCGCAAACGTCAGATCGAAACAGCTAGTGGTCTGCTAGTAGCTGCGGGAGGCGGGGGCGACACTAAAAACTATGATGTAAGCTAGGAGAGCCATTCATGGGAACCTTACCCCGCGTAAGCGAACTTAGCGGCCAGAAGTACAACTTTACTATTGCAGGTGACGAGCCGACCGTAGATGAGCTACGGCGTATGGATGCAATAATCCGTAAAGAAGACGCGGAGTTTGCGCAATACTTTGAAGAAAAGTATGACATGAGCGCCACTCCCGGCGAAGGTTCAGGTATAACCAACCTAGCTGGCGAGTTCTTCAAGGGTATAGGTCGCGGCGGTCTTGGGCTTCTTGAGACAGGCGCTCTGGGTGCGGCTACATTGCTGCCAGAAGAATACGAAGATCCCACCCGCGAGTTTATTAGGCGTCAAGGCTACGCAGCTACGCAGGGGCTACAACCTGATCTTGGGCTAGAAGATACACGCACAGGTAAATTTGGTGAGGCGGTAGGATCTATTGCGGGTACATATGCACCGCTGGCGCTTGGCCCCCTTGGTGTGCCGATAGCGGCAGGTTTAGCTACAGCAGCGGGAGCAGGCGAGGCTAGTGAACGTGCAAGAGCCGAAGGCACTGACGAGGCGATACGTAGTGACGCAGCACTAAAAGGCGCGGGTGTAGGCCTGACCGAACTTATTCCGTTTGTAGGGCCACTGCAAAAAGCTTTGAGACCTTTCGGTGTGCGGAACCGCATCCTGCGAGCGTTTGAGCAAGGTGGCATAGAGGGCGCACAAGAAGCTGCGGCTAACACATTACAGAACCTTATCCAGCAGGGGTATGACCCCACACAGCTACTCACCGAAGGCAACCTAGAATCCGCAGGCTACGGCGCAGGTGCAGGTGGGCTGATCCAGCTTATGGTAGATTTGGTAATTCCTAATCGCCGTGCAGGAGAGGGTACAACGAAAGAGAAGCGTGAAGTAGAGGAAGCCGCCGCAAAAGATGAAGGAGGTCCAGATGGAACGCAAGCAGATGGAGCTGGCGCTGCGGGTGATGGACAAGGCGTTGGACAACCCCAACCCGGAGACGTTCCTAGAAGTCCCACCGGAACTGAAGCATCTCAGCAGCAAGGAGTGGGAGAAGGTAGCAAAACTCCTGATCTGTTTGGAGACGGAGATGGAGCGCAGTCAGATACATTAGAGGTTGTTGAAGAGTTTGAGAACCAAGCTCTCAAAGAAGAAGAGGTATTAGCGGAGGACGGTGTATCTCCTGAAATTGATGGGGTGCCTTCTGACGCCGATGCGTTTGAGATGGCAGTAGCGAGAGCGGATAAGATTCTCGAAGCCAAAGAACCAGTAGCCGACGACTATCCAAGCGAAGCCGACGAGGCTGAAGCAGCACAACTGCAAAAAAACCTTGCAGCGACTTTGCAAGCCGCGTTTGGGGTGCCTTCTGAGCAACTTGCATTTGAGAAAGCCGCCGAGTTTGAAGCAGAGCAGCGCGAAGCAGCGCGACTGCAAGCCGAGCTTGAAGCAGGGCAAACAATAGACTACGAGCGCATCCGAAATACTTTGAGTAAAGCGCAGAAGCAGAAAGACGCGGGAGGCGCGGCGTTAGTGTCTCTACCGGCAGCGAAGTACCTTGCTGAAGTGGGGCTTCTAAAACCAGAAGACGCGCTAAATCCTATGACAGCCAATGCAAAAGTTCGGATGCTCTTAGACGCCGGGCCAGATGCGGTTCAACAGATGCTTGAGGCCAATGCTCCCAAGCCTTCTACAACAGCAACGACTTCAGAAACCGCCCAGCAGCAGCTTGAAGAAGTAGAGCAGAAAGCTAAGGGCAAGCAAGTAATTCCCGGCTATATTTACCCTACAGACCCAGTAACTTTAGAGACGGGTAAACCATATCCAGAGAGCGATACACGCTATGCTCCAGTACAAAGGCCTCCATCTGCTCCCGCAGAACTAGAGCCTAGTGCAATCTCAACAGCGCCAGAGCCAGTAGCCGCACTCCCCACCATGCAAGCTCTTGACGAGTTAGGTGTGGCTAAAGGCAGTGCAGCGTACCAGATAGCTAAAAACTCTTTGGCTAAGTCTATAGAAGCTAACGACAGAGACGCCGTGCTTGCAGACAGAGACAATGTTCTGGCTGCGTTGAAGAAGTACAAACCCAAAGACGCGGAGTTACAGGCGCGAGTAGCGGAGTACGTGGCGAAAGCTACACCTAAAGAAACTAAGCCCGAAGCCGTAGAGCGCAGAGACGATGTGGCTTTAGAACGCCGTAGAGCTATAGAAGCCGCAGACGATGCGGTACGAAGCGCAGCACAACGAGATCAAGCAAAAGCTCTCGCAGAAGAAAAAGGCAATGATCCTACACTGCCTGACACTAGCGGAGCGCAACCTGTATCGGAAGCAGATGCACGGGCAAAGCGTCTCACAGATGCGCGTAAAGAAGCGTTGCAAGACCCAAAGCGCCCAAGTGTAGCCTTGGGTAATCAGCCTGTTCGACCAAGCGATGTAAACGAATTAACTGATAATATGTTGTTTGAAGAATTTGTGCGTAACAACACGTTTATTCGTGACCCTATTTCCAAGGCAAAAGTGCGCCCTCGCACTAGCCAAGCCTTATCCCCCGTGCAGCTTACTAATGCCGCTCAAGAATTTGCGAAAATACAAAATGCTAAAAAGGCAGTAGCAAGAGAGCAGAGGACAGATGATGAGGTTGTCGCAGCGGCGTTTAAAAAACAAGATCGAGTAGAAGCCGCAAGGGTAAAAGCTTTTGAGCGGTGGCTAAAAACCAGAGAGCAGGACGCGGAAACACTGTCCGATGCTGAGTTATTGGCGTTGAGAAAAGAATTTGACGACGATGTTCTAGTCAACGCCGAAAATGGTCTTAGTGAGTTTATGCCAATCCCGATAGAGTATGTGGTCGGTCTGGATTACCCCTTAGACGCTACCACGTTGACTATGCTTGAGGATAACAACCTTGGGGATGCGTTGCGGCAGTACGCTAAGACTACACCAAACCCAAAGTTTGCGCCTATGGCAAAAGCATTGGCACGGGTCGCGGGCAACACACGGGTAGTGTTTGCAGATGTAGGAGATCGGATTGCCGGTGCATTCGACCCGAAAACAAATACAATCGTGTTTAATACAAACGTCCCGCTTACCGGGCACACGTTGTTGCATGAAATGCTACATGCAGCCACGTCAGCAACCATAGCAAATAATCCCAGCGCGGCTCCTGTACAGGCTATAGAGCGTATATTTAACGAGGTGCGCGAGAGTTTGCCTTCCTACTACGGATCAAGCTCACTGCTGGAGTTTGTAGCCGAAGCATTTAGTAACCCTAAGTTCCAACAGCAGCTTGCACAGCTACAAGTTAAGGGCAAAGGTGAGAGCGCATTCAGCCAGATAAAACGTGCGATTGCCCGCATAGCACGGTCCATCTTCAACGTGCAGATCAAGAACAACGCGATAGAGTACAAAGAGCCAATCTCTGCGCTGGATGAATTAGAGTTGCAGATCGGCTCACTGCTGGCCCCTGCACCTCAGTATCGTAACGCTGAAGTGTTGTTTAATATCGCCAACAACCCAAAACAGGCCAACAAGGCGATGAACAGCGCCCTGCGTAACGGCCCTATCTTCAACGACGAAGGCGCTACAAAGTACCTTGCGTTTATGGAAGATAAAACACGAAGTGGGTTGAGTGTATTAGGCGAGACGTTGGGGAGCATCTTAGCTAAATCCACACCGCTGCATTACATGGATGACGTAGCGTTGCGTTATTTCCCTACGCCCATGATGCAAACTATAATCCCGCAGATAAACAGCACGATGAACAAAGCTGCGGGTACGCTGCAAGAAGAAACAGCTAAAACACAAGTCATTACAGATGGGTTAGCCAAGTGGGCTAACACCCACAAAGACTTAGCGCCCTCGCTGAATAGACTGTTTAACGAGAGTACGTTGTATGAAGTTGACCCTGAACTAAACGAACTCCAAGCTATAGAAGCGTATGGAGAAGGCACGGAGCGCCTTGCACGTTGGCAGGGGGTGCGAGATCTAGTAGTAGAGGTGAACAAAGGCGGTGCAGATGGGATGCGTCAATATCGCCTTGCACGTAACTTGTTCCGCGCCAAGAAAGATGAGCTTCGTAGAGCTTTGGGCGCTCGCCTAGACGATGCTGGAGTGGATGCAGCCACGCGAGATGAGGTACTGAACTCATTTTTCCAACGCCTTGCCGAACAAGGTTCTATCGACCCGTACTTCCCGCTCAATCGTAGAGGGGATTTTTGGATACAGTTTGAAGCGGTAGACCCTAACACAGGTAGAATTGAATATTACGCAGAAGCGTATGAAAGCGATGCACAACGTGCGCGGGCGTATAAAAAACTAATGCCTGAGTTAATACAAAACTATGTGAACTCTGAAGGTGGGCAGGCTAAAATATCCGCTACAAAGGGCATGGCTGGGTTCCCCGACACTCTGACTGATTCGCAAATAGCAGAGCGACTTATAGCGGAGAGTATGGTGTTCCCAAGAGGAGTAGATATACAACACTACACCCGCAGAGCGCCAGACACTGCGTTTGTGAACCAGCTTATGTCAAAGGTTAATGAGCAGGCGGCGGGTAACGAAACACTTCGGGCGGAAGTAACTGAGCTTATCTTGAACACACTGCCGCAGACATCTTACTTGCAGTCGTTTAGGCAGCGTAAAGCGGGCGAGATCGCACAAGGTGCGCTGGGGTACAACCCTGATGCTATAACTACCATAACAGATCGTGCGCGCTCTATAACGCGGCAGATTGTAGAGATGGAGTATAAAGGTAAGTTCTCTCGGTTGCGGGCTGGGCTTGAGCAGGCGTTTAACGCAGAAGTAAAAGACACGGCTACACCGGGACAAGTCGTGGTGTATGAGCAACTACAAAAGTTCAACGAAATAGGCGCGTTCCCGCAGGTAAGCGGGTTGTCCAGAGCCGCTACAGGCGTTGCGTTTAACTTTACCCTCGGCTTCAACGTTTCTGGCGGCTTGGTAAACCTGTCGCAGATACCGCTCATTGCCCTGCCGTATCTAGGCGGTAAATATAAATCTTATCCCGCTACTATGAGCGCTATGAGAAAGGCTATGGGGTTAATAAGTAGTGCGGGACGTACTCGTAAAGTCGAGACATTCGGTACTGACGAAAACGGAAACCCTACAACAGAGGTGCAAGAGGTTCCCGCAGCGTTCTCTGCTGAGAACATAGACTTCGATAGGACAGATCTTTCGCAGGATCAGCAAGACTTAAAAGAACTTATTGAAGCCAGTGTAGACACAGGACAGTTTAGACGTTCTTTGGATCAGGAGATCCTAGATATCGACCGCATGAACGGTTTTTGGGCTAAGTTTAATAAAGCCTCTGGGTTTTTCCTATTTCACGGCGAGCGTTTTAACCGTGAAGTATCTATGATAGCTGCGTACCAACTAGCTTTAGAAAAAGCTAGAAAAGCAAATCCAAACGTGGAGCTTAACTCTGCCGAAGACATACAGCTACGCAAGGATGCAGCCATAGAGGCTATCAACGATGCGGAGATGATGAACGGCGGACTTGCTGCGGGGGCAGCGCCAACAATCAGCCAAAACGCGCTAGGCCGCGTAGTGTTCATGTATAAGCGGTATGGCGTGTCCATGCTGTCACTGCTAGACAAGTTAAGGGTAGAAGCTTTACGAGGACAAAGCAGAGAAGCCAGACGTATAGCCGCCTATCAGCTTGCAGGTATATACGGTTCCGCAGGGGTTTTGGCAGGGGTCGCGGGTATGCCGCTTTATGGCATGGTATCTCTGGTCTTTAACACGTTTGCTGATGATGAAGATGACCCGATGGACGATGCAGACACCATCGTGCGTACATATTTAGGGGAAGGCCCGTACCGTGGGGCGCTAAACTATGTAACTGGCATCAATTTCGCAAGTCGTGT
>Ga0208643_1000730_pt1 | contig 20457 bp, 43 predicted proteins | sample VirMetDEL_Nov_12_FD_184516 | JGI IMG/M metagenome (GOLD analysis project Ga0208643, IMG submission 184516) | Aqueous microbial communities from the Delaware River and Bay under freshwater to marine salinity gradient to study organic matter... | ecosystem: Environmental > Aquatic > Marine >... | reverse complement strand
CCCTCTACTTGGCTGTAATCAAAGTCTAATAGTTTTTTTAGTTCTAATGGCTTCACACCAGCTTCAATAACTAAAGCTTGACCGCATGAAGCCGTAAGAACGTAACCATTGCCTTTAGACCCCGATCCTAAAACATTAAAATTCATTAAAAGGCTCTTGATTGCCCACTAGCGTCTACATCAACCGCTTTTTCTTTAACTTTCTTCGGTTCTTTGGCCTCCACAGTCTCAGGTTCTTTAACCTCAATTGCTTCGATGTCGATAGTTTCTTGATTCGCGCCTTCATCGATAGTGTGCTGAACTTCCTCTTTAGCGTAATCGATATCGTTGTCGTTGTCGTTGTAAAGAATCTTATCGTCACTTGCTCTAATAAGTAATTTACAAGCTCTATTTATCACTGTACGATTAGCCATTTGGTCGGGAAAGTTCTTATGTGCTGGACTTCCTCCATTTGTAGCGCCTTGGTTCCAAGATTTTTTAATTTGTTCCATATTCATAATCTCAACATCAACCCTCCCGTCTTCTAATTCAAATATTGCATAAGCCCCAAGTATTTTTGTGCTTCCAATACTTTGAAGAGTTTGGGTGTGTTGAGTGATTTTACGAAGCCCTGTGATTGTGTCAATCTCAAAAGCGAAATCATCGCCATCCATGATACAATTTGCTTTGATGTTTTTCAGACCTCCGTATCGTTTTGCCAGGGCAATATTTCCCGTATAAGAAATAGAGCATTCTAGTTTATCAGCATAAGGGATATAATACACCTGACCTTTCAATGGGCTTAATCCCCAAACTACTGTTTTTAATAGTGCGTTCGCAATAGAAGCCTCGGAGCATACTGCTAAAACTTCTTTTTTGTCTCGGGTTTTTGCCTCAGTTAAAATAAGATATGCCGCTTTTAGTGCATTTTCTGGACTGTAATCTTTTGGAATACGTAACTCTCCCGATTGTTGGAAGGCAGTCACCTTATTCATTACAATTGTAGCAATGTTTGTTTCTTTCGCTTTCGCTACTGCGGTTGTTTTTTTTGCTTCTGTACTCATAGTTGTTATTGATTATAAAATTTATGTATTACTTGTTCTCTTCTTGATAGTGAATTTGCGTATCGCCTGTATTTTCTAAAGGTTTTCCACGCAAAGTATTTAGCTATTAATTTTTGAAGGTTTTCATTTCCAATCCATCCAATCCAGCGACGAGAATGTATTTCGTAATGCAAAGCGTCAACACCTTTTATTTGATAGATATGCTTCATTACTCTACTCTTATGGTTTTCACTCCTTTACTCACAATCAATCTGATTTGTTGGGATTCTGTTTCTGGAATATTGGTTATACCCTCGGCATTATCTAAAAATACTGGCGCTGTAACTTGGTAGTGACCACAAAGAGTATTTATGATATCAAGGCCCATTTGAATTTTTCCTGCTGTGTTCACATCGTTAAACTCAACGCCCTTAAATAAGGCAATGCACGTTTCCTCTTCGCCTCCGTTTACCATTTGGTTGTACATCTTGAAATTGACATTTTTAAACCTAGCATTGATTTTTCTTTCCAGTGAACCAATTTTTACTTTCGTAAACTCTTCGGCTGTGAACTGATCCTTTTCAATATTGAGTAATTTTGTAGCCAATTTGGTTTCTTCGGCTTCTAGTTCTTCAATACGAGCATCAGCCGATTCGATTAAAGTTTTATCGGCTAGAATTAACTTACAAGCGTCAATCTTCTCTTGAATAGCATCTTTATAGCCTTTCAAATCCTCAATATCAACACCTTTTACATTCTCAAGTAAGGTTTGAAGTCTTGCTATCTCTTTTAAATTGGCTTGGTATTCCTTGTGTGAGGCGAGTCTTTCAGTAAGTAATTCATCAACGGTTTTAGGGGCTTTTTTCACTTCTGTTGTTGGTCTATTTAAAAGGGCTTTCTTGACCTCTAATAATGCGCTATGCTCCATTACCCAAATGTTGCCGTCCTTCACCCTTGGCTCTAAACCTTCAATTGAGTTTTTTATACCTTTTACAATCGCTAAGTCAGCAACTCCTTCTTTATTTAGGTTAGCAAGCGCAATTCTCTTATCCTCCTTGAAGTCTGCAATCATTTTAGCCTTCTCAGCCTCAATTTCCCCCGCTTCTAACGGCCTTTTGCATGACGGACAGTTAAATCCATCTTCATCAAAATTTAGTTCTTTAGCATTCTCTTTTTCCCACCGAAGTTGTTTGTCTTTTAAGTTCTTTTCAGCGTTTGGAAGTTTTGCCTTATAAGAGGTTAGTTCATCTTTAATAGAATCAAGCCCTCTCTCTTTTGTTTTGATGTTGTTGTCAATATTTTCAATCTCTTGGACTAATTTTTCATTGGGGTCTTCTGCTGTAGATAAGAAGTTGTTTATTTCACTCTTAATTTCAAATGATATATTTTGGTTTTTTGATATTAAAGCGAACTGTTCATTAGAATTTTTAGTTTTTTCCTCTTGAACCTTGTCACTAGCCTTATTCCTATCTTCAATTTGAGTTTCAATAGCCTTTAAATCTCCTTGCAACCCTTCTAATGTCTTAGTTTCAGCGTCAAAATCCTTATCTTCTGGCTTCCCTTGGTTTACTTCATCGATTCTCGGGGGAATATCCTTCAGGGCTTTGTCAAGGTTCCTCTTGCCTTCCGCTAATTGCTTTTTATACTCCTTAAAGGTCTTATTGGCAAGCTTCCCTATCAATGCCTCAAAAGCTTTATTTCCATTCGCTACAACTTCGTCACTCTCCCCTGGCTCAATATCAATTAAAATCTGTCTTGCCTTTTCCCAATGAAGGGAATTGAATGCTAAAGGGTCTGTCAAAAGTTTGAAAACACTTTCGTCAAATATTTCCGCGATCTTAGATTTGAATTCTGCTTGAGATTTTGGAACGTCATTCCACCAGTATAGGGTTTCGTGACCTTCAAAAGATTTTTCAAATGCACCTTTCTTTTTTACCCACTTCTCTTTCATGGTTCTTTTGGCAGTCGTTTCTTCACCAGAAACTAAGAACATAGCATCTACTGTGTGGTCCACTCTTTCTACTATTTTGCCGTTCACCCGAGTTTTAATTCCGAACTGTGCTTGCCCCGCAACATTCTTTCCAAAAAATAGCCAAGAGAAGGCATCTGGAATTGTAGATTTAAAGGTTTCGTTGTCACCATATATATTAGTGACATGATTGAAGTCGATTTTTAAGGCTTTTACACCTTTGAAGTAGGTTAAATTGAGTGTTTTTAACTCGAATGAAGCTTTTCCCATAGTTTTTTGTGTGTTTTTACGGTTTCCCGTTTTTTCATTTAATTAATATTGATTAATTTTACGAGTAATAACGACTAATAATGAATAGTAATAGTCTGTTAGAATAATCAATATTGGTCAAATATAGTACAATATTGATTAAAAAAGAATAAAAAACAAGCAATATTGAAGATAATTCTAACCTAAATGCAGAAAGGGATGGAAATCAAAGCGGTAGACATAAAAATAATTAGAAAGAAATTGGAATTAACCCAGTTAGAACTCGCTAATAAGATAGGGGTTAGCGTTGGTACAATTGTAAATTGGGAGAACGGGAAGCAAATTCCGAACAGCAAGCAACCCATGTTAAGGGATCTAGTAAATGTAGTTCCGGGGCCTGTTAAAAATGACTCTATAGAGGATATTCTATACCAGAGACTTTCACAACAAATTAATGCTCAATTTGAACTCATTAATGAAAGACTTGAAGAAATGGAAAATAAACAAGTGTCAATCAGAAAGGATTTTCACATGATGTTTGAAAAAATACTATTGATAGAGAAGGGCGTTAAAGGAAAATTAAAAGGCAGAAACCTAGATAGCACCGCGTAATTTAAACAACTTTGTTTCCTTAACATATTGTTGATTGAAGATAAACAACTCGGATAGGAACAAACTAAATTTTTGAACCTCCCCTTGGCTCGTTATTGAAATTCGTCTAAATTCAGAAATCATTAAAATTTGCGTGTCATAATAAGTTCTAACCATATCCTCAAGATAAATTTGCGTTTCAAACATCGAACTGATAGCTATTTTAATACTAATAAAATCATGCTTGGCCTCAAGGCTAACATAAGGGGTTAAAGCATCTAATTTTGCTTTAAATTCCTCTTTAGAATATTCTGATAAAATCATTTCCAAGTTTAGCGAACGTAGTCTCATAATAAAATAGTGTACGCAAACTTACATTTCATTAATTGATTAAAAAATTAAACAATCACAAAAAAAACAATAAAACAAATATAAACAATCAAAAACAACCATAAAATTGTTGGGAAAATATCGGGAAAATTGTTGATGAAAACTACACAAACTCACTATATACAGGGCCTTAAAGCATTGTTGGCTAATCCAATGATGATTCGGGATTTATACATAATAACATAAAAAAGCATATAAAATTATACTAAATCAATTGTTTCTTTATATATTTGTTCTATTAGATGCTAATACATATAGTTAGTGTCGGGAAGATATCGGGAAGAAATCTAGTATAAACATCAAACCATCGGGAAAATGGCAAACGTAAAATTATTCACAAAGGGGAGTAAAAATCCCTCAAACATCTACATACGTCTATACAGTGGACGTAATCTGGATATTTCCAGTAGAACAAATCTAACAGTAAATCCAGCGCATTTTGATAATTCTAAAAGCAACTACAGGAATATAGCTTCAGTAAAGAATAGGGCTATTCTAAGAAGTCGTTTGGAAAAACTGAAGGTTCATGTCGTTGATGCGTATAATGAAGCTTATATGCTAGGAGAGGCAATTAATAAAGATTGGCTTGAAGGTGCGGTTGGTTCTTTTTTTAAAAGGCCCGAACAGGAAAAGAAACACGTAATTGAAAAACACTATCTGTATTTTGCTGATTTTATCGATTGGTGGCTAAACACAAAATCAAAGACCTGGCGCTCAAGTAAGACGCAATACCTTAACAAGCGAACATTGAAGCAATACAGGGCATTTCATGACATTGTTAAGTCATTTGAAGCGGATAGAAAAACTAGGTTGAAAATTAAGGATTTTGGAGAAGAAGGTATAAATGATTTCTCAGACTTTATGATTACGGACAAAGGCTATGCCTCTGCCACCGTTAAAAGGCTTATTGGGCGAGTGAAATTTTTCATTAATCGTGCGAGGGAGATGAATATTAAGACAGATGCGACAGCAGTAAATAGAATTTTCGTCAACAAGGAGGAATCCAATTTAATGAAACCCTATTTGAACGAGGTTGAAATTGAAGAGATATACAAACTAGACCTTAGCCACGACCCTCGACTAGACAGCATAAGGGATAACGCTATTATAGGTTGTTGGACAGGTCTAAGAATTTCAGACTTCAACCACAAATTAGATTTGAAAAATATCGATGGTGAGTATATCACTATTCAAACCACAAAAACAGGAGTTTGGGTAACTATTCCGTTGCACCCACAAGTTAAGTCTATTATAAAGAAGAGATTTGGACTATTACCTGAGAAAATTAGAGATGCAGCTTTCAATGAAGAGATCAAGGTAATTTGTATGTTGGCCGGAATTGACGAAAAAATTCGTGGAGGAATTACTAAGGTAGATAAGGAGAAGAAAATAATGCGTAAGGTAATAGGGTTATTCCCTAAATATAAACTAATATCTTCACACACTTGTAGGAGAAGCTTCGCTACAAATTTACATGGAAAAGTGCCAAATAGTGTAATTATGTCCTGTGCTGGATGGTCTAGCGAGACAATGATGCTGAACTACATAAAGAAAACGAAAAAAGAACACGCTGATACTCTCAAGGCATATTGGGATAATGCGTATAAAGAATAGATTATGGGAAACAAGTATTACACGCCAGAAATTGAAGAGTTTCATGTTGGGTTTGATTTTGAAGTGTTTGAAGTGCCATTTAAACTAGGGGCTACTAAGGCAGACGGCAAATGGGTTGCTGGCTCTTTAGATACGCCTAAACACTTTCAAGCAGTTAATTGGGATTATTTGGAAAGAGAGGTTAAGGAGAAGGGGGTAATTAGAGTCAAACAGCTAGACAGGAAGGATATTGAAAGTTTTGGGTTTGATATTTTATTTATTCCAGACGGAGCGTATGAACGGAGTATGGGTTGGATGACTTTTAAAAACACTAAAACACCGATCGAATATAGACTTAATATAATTAGGGATGCTATTTCTACTTATGACGTTGTTACTATTTATATTGAGGGTATAAACGATTCTTTTTTTGATGGTATCATTAAAAACAAATCTGAACTTGAAAAAATCCTCAAGATGACTAGGGTAATTTAAAAACAATAAAAACCAATAATCATGGAAAAAATAACCGATGCTAAAAAATTAGAAAGCGTATTAAGTGCGCTCGGAAAGTCAGCTCATTCATTCTCCGTTGAAATGGAGTATAAGAGTCCTCAAAGTGTTTATCATGTCTTAAATGGGGTCAATACTTTGAGCCAAGGGATGCAAGAAAGAATTGTAAAAGTATATCCAAATGTTAATGCGAATTATCTATCTGATAACTCACAACTTCCAATACTTTTAACGGGTGGAGATTTACAAAGCCAAATGAATTTATTTAATATTCCTTCTTCCGAAGGTCAGGACTTTTTGAAGTTTAAAAGACTTATGGAGATTCCAGAAAGATTAGATAAACTTGAATCGTCTATGTCTGAAATACTTGACAGACTAGGAAAAGTAGAAGATTAGTATAAATTTCATATATTTGTCTCGGCAGAATGAACTGCAATACTTAAATAAATGAGCTTATGCATACTTTAAATTGAAAAAGCCCCGATTAATTTCGAGGCTTTTTCTGTTTACAATTGTTATGTTTTTTAAAATGCTTATTCGTCCATAGGTTGTGTACGTATTCTATTATTGATAACAGCAATCCGATGGAGAAAGCAGTTACGATTATTATTAATATCGGATGCATATTCTAACGTTTTAGTAATGTTCTTGTCTATAAATGATTTCGATGTGTTTGCCATATCCCCGTAGTTTTGCATTAAATATAATATTATTTCGATTAAGTATAAAATATTTAGTAAAAAAAGTTTATTTACATTTCTTCTTTTTTGATAAACTGTACCTCAATGTTTAAGGAGTTAAGTAGTAGGAAGAATGTTTTTATAGACATTTCCTTGCGCTCAAATCGTTCAATTTTTCCAATATGTGATACATCAACACCTGCTATGGAGGCGAGCATTGCTCTGCTTAATCCTATTTCTTCCCTTCTTTCTCGTAGCATATCGATTATCCTCAAGGTAGTTTCCGGATCGTGTTGTTCAAATTTCAGTCTCTTGCTCATATCTGCATAAGTATTATGATGAATTCTAGGACAATTATTGTCCAAAGGCTTACTCGTTCTGTTTTTTTCATTTTTTTAATCGTTGTAAGTAGTTAAGCCAGGTATGTGCCATCCACAAATCGGGTTGTAGTAACTATCCCAAAATAATCGAGGCATTTTTCTTGAGTCAGATTCTATTACTTTCGCTTTTTCATTGTTAAATATAACATCTGTTTTTCTTTTTTTCATGGTCTTGAGTTTAAATTGTTATTATTCATTTTAGTATTTGCAATCCAACTAGAGCCTTCTGTGGCGTAAAAATCGCTTTTTACATAAAATAGCCATTGGAGGAATGTTTTGTTTTGCCGTTTAAAATCTTTCATAAATTTAGTATTAGTTAGTAATTACTTTGCGAAGACAAAGACTCTTGAGTGAGGGTTTTTTTGCTTAAAACTATACATAAAGGAAAATCCCGTATCTAACTTTTGCGCCTCGTACAACGCCTCTTTTTGACTATCTGCTATTATTTCTAATTTTTCCATTTCGTGTCCTTGATTTCTGTGTTTATAATTTTTAGCGTGTATTCTTCCCAATCACAATCCCATATAGCGAAGGTGTGAAAGAGTAGGTTTTTATCTTCTAATAACATTTCCTTTGTTATTTTTATAGTTCTACGGTCTAAATATTGAGCGTAAACAATACCCCTGTTTAGTCCTGTAAAATCATCTGAAACAATTATAATATCATGATTGTGTTTTGTGGTGGTATAAATTTCTCCTGTTTTCATTGATTATTATATTTAAGGTTATTCTTCTACTACTTCTATTTGGTAGTCCTGACCGTTGCAGTCGTCAAAATGTAGTATGATTAATTCTACTTCAAAATCTACTTCTCCATCAATGTATAAAGTACTCTTGAGGTTGTTATGACGAGCGTTTAAGATGTCTTCTTTAGTTACATTATAAGGGCATTCAAAAAAAGTATCTTCGTCAACTTCTAATTCACAAGTAACTCTTGTTTTGTTGCCTTCTATATTACGGTGATAGGTTTGAACTACGTCTAAAATAAATGCTCTATCCTCAATTTCTAGCGTTAATGCTCCGATATTCATATTGCCAGAGTCAAACTTACGGTCAATAGTGATTTCTAAATTGTGAATGTTAATTCCTTCGATTTTTTTCATCTTATTTTGGTCTAAATAAGTTCCATCTTCTTCACATTCTTCTCCTTCTTCATCCTCGTAGCCGATTACATAAGTTTCGGTGCTACTGTAAATATCTTCGGAATTTTCTAGCGGTACTACTATATCAGAAAATCCTAATCGTACAAATACTTTTTTTGCTTTTTTCATAATGTTTGGTTTAACTAGCCATACTGACTATTTGATTCATATTGTTATTTACTATATTTTGGATTTGAGCGTTATACTTGGATGGTACATTGCATTTTCCTCTTGATTGAAGTATGCTAAAATCTTTAAGGCTTATCTCTACCGTTTCCTTTCGCTTGCCGTTAACTTTTGCAGATAAGACAAGGGTATTAGACTTTTTAAAATAATCTCTACTGTAAATGCAGTGTCCTAACTCTGTGGCTTCCTCGTAAAACTCTTCAATGCTTTTTAGTGGCTCAATAGTGATATTATCGCTTACCAATTTTAATGAAAAGTATTTCGCTTTTAATTTTCTGAATTGCTCGGAGTACTTTTTGGAGGTAATTAGCAATTTTTCTATATCGTCTAATTTCATCTTTTTAGCAACTAATAGATCGTGCTCTTCGTTAAAGTTTGGAGGGCAAATAAACTTTGGACTATTCAAGTCTTTTCCAAAAAAATCTAAGAGACTTAAATAATCGAAATAGTCCGTAGCATCTTTAATTACATAATTATGCTTTAAGGCTATCCGAATTGAGTTTTCAAATTTCGATAGTTTAACGTCATTCATTAACGCTTTTAGCAATTGAACTTGATTCAATTTAAAGTAGGTTTCAGCGTTGTTGTCACGTAGGAGTACTGCGAATAACTTATGAGGTTGTAGACCTTTAAAACTGCTTTTAAAACCGTTTCTTTTAAGGATAGGTAAAACCTTCTTATTTGGATAAATTTCGCTTAAACTTAAATTCAATCTCATATTATGCTTAGGGGTATTAGTCCTAAATTCTAAATCTCCAAAAGTCCAAGAATCGTAATACATTCCCATTCCGTTAACAGGCTTTGTTATTGAATATGTATCTCCCTTTGGGCTTATAAAGTGCCGTATTACCTCGTTTAAATGGTGTTCGGGCTTTTCATTCTTCTTGTACCGTTTGGTGCTCATAAAAACCCGAACAACTTGACAGTCTAAGGCTGTATCAATAACTCCAAAATAATATCTTTCAGAATAGCCTCCGCTATAATTACGGCTCAAACGAAGTGTGCTATCACAACTAGGACAATCACATTTGCCTTTCTTTTTAGTTGGCTCTTGGTCTGCCTTCCAATTATACCCACATTCTAAGCAGAAATGATTTTGCTTATACGCTAGGGCTACATATTTAGTATGTTTCTTGTTAGCGTGTTCAATAACGTCCTTGTTAGGCTCTTTAATTGTAGAACTCAAGCCTATGATATACTTCTGAATTTTAGTTTTTGGTTTCATATTAAAAGAGTGTTGTTTGACCTTTTCTATCAAATTTAACGGGTGGTAAAACTTGTTTAGGTACTGGGTTTTTAATGACTTTTGGAATTGCTTTTACAGGGGTTTTTTTAGGCGTTGCGCTCTTAACGATTTTTGCCTTTGGCTTTGCCTTGTAGTGTTCAACCATAAATTTAACTTCCTCGTATCTTTCTAGTTCTGTTGGGTCTGCCTTGTACCCTTCTAAATCTAATCCATCCCAATATATTTTAGGATTCTTTTCAAGTTCTTCAATGTCGGACTTGAACATTTTGATTAAATCCTTGTCTTTTTCTTCTTTAAGGCTCTCCCTAATCCATTTTAGTTCCTCCGCATTGAGTTTATATACTTTCCCAATTGAAGAGGTGTCTGTATGGTTTACAACTACCTTAGCATTGACAGGCTTGCCAACTTTAATATTTTCTTCATCATAATAATGCATTGCCATACCGTAAACTTCATCATCAGCAAATCCATTGCATCCCGATTTTTTAACTTCCGTTAAGATGTAGGTAATACAATTATCTATATTTTTTTTCTTGCTCTCAAGTTTGACCTTGAAATTTGGGTTTTCCTCGGCAAAATTATTAAGCCAAGTTTCAATTGTATTTTTAAAAGGGTCTGTTGATTTCATAGTTCTAAGAATTAAATTGTTCTATTAAATAAATCATTCTCTTTTGCTCGTCTTCATTGGACTGGAATTCGTGTAAATAGTCATCCAAAGAAATTGCCGTTTCTCGATTATATTTTTTATCAAGTTCTTTCATTAACTCTCTTGAGCGTTCGTGTAAATCTTCCTCTATGTCTTCCTCACTTACTTGTAATTCCCATTTGAGCCAATCCCATAAAATTATCTCTAACTCTTCTCTTGTGCCTTGGTAATCGCTTCTTTCAAGTCCTAAATCGTGTGTACCATTGTTAAGAATTCCAATTTCTACGTGGTCGTTGTAGGTTATTACCTTTTCTACGTGGTCGTTGTGTCCTTCCTCACAATATTGATTTGAATTTTTTGGCTCAATAATTTTGATATTCGTAGTTCTAAAATCTGACAAGGTTTTCATAATGTTTTGGCTTTATATTAAATGGAATTGTTCTATTTGCTTGGCTCTGTAAATAACAGGGACTTTGTTTTTGATTAACTTTTTCAACTTTGCGTATCGCTTTTCCTTTACATTTTCAATGTGACAGTCAATAGAATTTTTAGCGTGTTCTAATAATCCGCTTTTCTCATAATCATCTCCATAAAATCCTCCGCAACTATCATCGGCTTCTTCAATATTGAACCAATAAACATCTCCAAATGCCCAATATCCAAATAAGTCTGCATTACCTTCTAATTCTGTTTTACTATCGGAAATTTGCTTTTTACTGCATCCCGTTAACTTTTCGAATTCGGGTGTCCAACACGTAAAAATTTCTGTATAATCGCCTTGGATATATCCACTTCTGCTAGTGCTCAATGATGGAATTTTAGCTAGTTCGCAAACTTCCGATAAACCGTAATAACTTGATGTATTTTGGATTTCATCCCTTATGTAGTCGATTTTCTCTTCTCTTGGGGTATCTTCATCACAATCAATTTCTAGTGCCTCTAAAAGTCTTTTTTGATGTCTAATTATTTGACCATCCGTTAATACATTTGAAAGGAAATTATTAATATCTCCTTTAGAATAATCTTCTCCGTTGTTCCTTCCGCTATTCCACATTAACGGTAAATTACAATCCCAATTTTCAAAAGGGTTTTCTGCGTGTTCCTCTTGATTAATTTCAATCGTGTAACCTCTGTAAATTTCTGTATCTCTTACCATAATTTCTAGTTTTTATATTTTTGAACAGATCCTTTGTTTTCGGACTGCATAAATTCTTCCCCGAATGCGTATTTCATAATTTGATTTCTTTCCTTGGGCGTTCTGCTCTGGACGGTTCGGCTATCGATAATTTCCTCCATTTGTTTATTGGTTAGTTTCATTTTCTTAATTTTAAAGATTAAATAAGTCGTTGTAACGTCCTTCGCCTATTTCTAAATGATAGACTGTCACTTTTGCGTTTTGCCTTGCTAAAACCGTTATTAAATGAGTTTCTGACAGTCTTATAGGACAAATAAATACGCTTTTATCTGGGCGCGTAACTGAACATTTTAAATATGTTTTCATTTATGATTGGTTTTAAAAATTAGTTGCTACAAAGTGAATGCGAAATAGGTTAGGACGATTATTACAATTACTGTAACTCCTACTATAAAACCTCCTATAAAGCCTCTTAAATGGGCTATATCGTATAATGTATTTAGGTCGTTTTTCATTTTATATTAAATCTAGTTTAGCAATTAATTCATTAGATTTAATTCTAAGCATATCACGTTGGTACGCTTCAATTAACATTCTGTGAATTATAGTTTTTAGTTCGCTTTGGCTCTTGGTGGTTATATCTCTTCCTTTTTCACTTGACTGCTTACTTCTCTCCCTCAAATAAAAAAATGAAGTCCTTCCGTATTTCTCCTGTAATTTATTTAACGCTTCGTTAAAATCGTTTGTAACTTCTTTTAGTTCTGCATCAATCTTGTTTATTAATGCTTTCTCAATTTGATTTGTGTCTTTCATTTTCTTAGTTTTTACCATTTGAATAAATTGTTTTACAATTCTCGTCAATCATTTCTATTGTAGAGTAGCCGTCATTTTCTTCTAAGGATATTTCGTCTGCCGTATCTAACAAAAATTCGTTATACTCATAAAATTCAGCATTGTAAATGTTTGCAATTCCATTGGTTTCAATAAATTGCAAAATTTGTTCTTTCGTTGTACCTTCTTTAAAAGATACTTCTCTGTAAATTGATTCTCTTACGTGTAATTTCATTTTCTTAGTTTTAAGGGTTTATGATAGCCAAAAGAATAATTTTTGTAGTGCCGTTGCATCGTCTAACATTACGGCTTTGTTGTCCATTCCATCGCCTTCAATGGCTTCTTTCAAATCATCTACATTCCAAAATGTAAGTACTTTGTTATCGTCCGTATTTTCTAGTACAAAATCAGAAATAGAATACTTTCCTTTTATAAATTCAGCCCATTGATATTCGCCTTCCGTTAATTCATATTGGAAAGGAATTCCACTTGAACAAAATGTATCTTGTAAAGTGTAAAGGTCTTCACTTGCTAAAATTTCGGCTGAATTATATCGAAGGGAATTTGATTGATTTACGTTGCAAAATCCTCTAAGTGCATTTAATGGAATTTTTCTCCCTACACTTGAGTAATAACCTTGGGCTTTAAATCGTTCTTTCCATTGGTTGAAACTAGGCTCAATTTCTTCTCTTAGATATTCCTTATCCATAAAAATATCAAATCCATCTGGACTTATAATTTGGTACAATTGTTTAGGCATTTTGTTTAGTTTTAAAATTAGTTACCCGTTAACGGCTCGAACGTTATAACAGTCTTTAAACTGTACGGGCTTTTTTAGGCGTGTCCTCGAATACTATAATGTGTTTATCTCTTCAATTTTCCATCCTCCGTACTTTTGAGCATAGTGAGTGCTTTGTCCTTGTGACTTTAATAACTTAATCCAACAATCGTCGGCAGTTCCTCTAAAAGTCTCTTTTCCTTCGTGGCTTAATTTGTGGGTTTCCTGTCCTTTCATAATTATAGATTAAAGATTGATTTTGCTCCGCTATTGTCGGACTGTATTACTCCGTTTTCCTCTTTTCCAGCCTCTTTACTGTCTGTTAATCCTATGTATTCGACAATTTGTTGCCAATCGGATTTGTCGAAGCTAAAAGGGGTTAAAACATCGATGTTTAAATGATGAAAATACGCTCCGCTTTGGTGTGGCTTGCTCATTGCTCCAACTCCATCAAGATTAATTTTTCCTATTCGGGTGTCGCTTTGTATTATTAATGATTTCGTGTCCTTGTTAATTGGATAGAAAATAAAATCCTGTGCTTTTCTCATTCCCTTAATTTTTAAGTCAATTGAGATAGTTCCCATAATATTTTTTTGAATTCCTTGTAAGTCTGTTGTTTTCATAATTTAGAATTTAGTTATTAATAAATATTGATACTCTTTTTAATCCGTTTGGCTCTATTTTTATAATGTTGTATTTATTAGAAAATTTTTGAAGAATAGAATAGGCTTTTGATTCGCTTGTACGTTGGTTTAAAACGATGTTGAAATATTTCTTTCCGTTATGCTCTCGAACTCCTTTAAAGTGACTGCAAAGGGTTAATTTTAACCCTGTTTGCTCTTTTATTTGGTTTAATGTTTCCTTAATCATCTTAAAGTTTGTTTGTTAATCTCATTTTTAAATAAATCAATCGGATTCTAAGTTTTAATAATGGGTTTCTTTTAAATTTTTGTTTTGTCATTCCATCCCATGAATCAAAAATTAATTTGTTGTTTTTTATAGATGCTAACCAATAATTAAAAGGCATTAATCTAAAAGTATTTGTATATTCTGAATATGTTATTTTTACTTTCATAATTAGTTTTTTTGTTGTTTTAAATAAATGTTTAGTTTTCTTACTAACTCCTTCGCTCGGCTCAACTCTTTAGGACTTAAATGCTGACCGTTTAACAATTGCCTTAGTATTTGTACATCTTCCATTTTTAAAGGTTTTAAATTAGATGTCCGCAAGTATCTCGAATACTATTGCAGTCTTTAAACTGAACGGACAAAGGGGAGTATTTTAAAAGGGTTTATTGTTTGTAAAAAACTATCATACTTTTATTATTGTGTCCGTTTTCGTCAATGTCTTTCTGTACATATCTTTGCGCTTCTTCGCGTGTTAACCCTGTTTCAAGGGTTTTTTTTCTTCCGCTTTTATTAAACACTTTTACTGTTTTGTATCTTTCCATCTTGTTAATTAATAGTGGTTAAAAAATTGTTTTCTCGCTCGGTTAAAAATTCACCTCTATACGCTTTCTCCATCAGAAAATTGTATAATTTTTCCTCGGCTTTTGGTGTTGTGGTTTCTGCTTTCATTGGATTGGATTTTATTAGGGTTATTAATTATAAATTAGTTCTTTGTTTTGGTGCTCTTCCTGTTCCCATTGGTTTAAAATGGAATTAGTATAATTTTCAGTTAATTGTATTGCTTTCTTCTGGTTAATCTTTACTAGCTTTTCTCCATCAAAATAATGTACAAATATGTGAGGCATTGTTACAAACCAATGTTTTAAACCGCTTAAAACATCTTTTAAAAGGTGCTCCCTGTCTGCTGTTCCAAATAAATATTTAACTCGCTCCCCTTTCTTTGGGAATTTTTCCGCTGTGTGGAATAGATACATTGTAGTCCCTGTCTTTCTTGTTATATGTACAAAAGGAATAGAAGGGTTTTCTGCTATGTTTTTTTTATCATAATCAAAATCAGTCCTATAATTTGTAACGGCTTTCTCTGTCCTTTTAAATAGGTCTTGAAATATTTCATTTGCCTTGTAGTTAATTTCGTTTTGTGTTTTCATCTTGTAACGGGTTTTAAAATTAGTTCCCTGTTGCGCTCTCGCTTCGCTTGTAGACTTAACTAAACAGGGTTTTAAAGGTTTTTTATTCGCTTCTGTCGTGTATTGGTAAAGGGTGTTTTGTTGGTGCGTCGTGTCGGCTTACATCTAAATAATTACCTCCAAACATATAAGGCGCTCCCTTTGGCTTTTCTATTGGTTCGCAGTGGTAATAATCAGCACCGAATAAATGACGCTTAACAAGTCTTAAAATCGGTCGGCTCTGGTCTGTTTCAAATTGTTGTCTGACCTCTTCGCCTATTAAATAAAATCTGTCATTTGTTGCGCTTAAACCGTTGTTAGTACATTCGCCTATTGTATTTCGTAGAACGTTTGCAATACTTCCCTTTTGTGTTTTCATCTTAGTTTATTTTTAGATATTGGTTGTAGGTTTTGCCTGTTTTTTTGCTTGTACGAATGATAAAAAAATTTCCTCTTACGCTTTTATAAACAGGATATTTAATTCCTTTTATTGTTACGTTTAAATCTGTTTTAACGGGCTTTAATTTGTCCGTTGCGCTTTCTACTTTTACAAGTTCGTTTCCTTCTATTTTGTAGGTCGTTTGTGCCGTCATGGAATAAATATTCATACATAGTATTCCAACTATTGAGATTTTTAAAATTGTTTTCATCGTTGTATTAAAATTTAAGTTAGTACCTCTTTGCCGTTTTGCTCGGCTAATCGCTTTTTAAAGAGGTTTTTAATGATTCCTTTTATATTATGCTATTCTCTGGCTCTGGGTGGCTTCGTTCGGCTTGTACGTCTTCGCTCCCCATGTGTTTTTTATCTCGTCAAAAGATTTTTTAGAATTAAACTTTTGCTTGTAGCCTTCTGGTGAGTAATACCATTTTTTGCGCTTAAATGCGAAGCGTGGAAGATTATAACCGTCTATAATTATTTTTTTAATCTCTTCCTTTTGGCTCTTGGTGGCTCCTTCGCTCCCTTCTTCATCTTCTAACCAAATAAAGGAACCTACAAACGATATAAGCACGTTTTCAAGGCTTTCAAATCGTTTAACAGTATTATATAGATTATCCGCTTTATCCGTTGCGTTTCGCTCTCTTCCTTCGCTCGGTCTGAATGCTTCGTACTGTCTCCGCATTTCTATAAATTCAGCGTCTTTTTTATTTGGGTTTGTGTCTGGGTGTAATTCAAAAGACAATTTTCTAAATATATTTTTTGCCTCGTCTATTGTATTACATTCATTAAAGTAATTTTTCATAATTGGAAAGGGTTTTAAATTGTTGTTATTGGTAATACTTATTAAATATTCTTTTTCGTTCTCTTGGCGTTAACTCTTCGATTGCTCTTAATTGGTCAGCCTTAATAATACAGGTCTTTGCCTGTTTTCTTATTATTGTCATTGTCTCTCTATAAGTCATATCTTAATCTTTTAAATAGTTGTAGCCGATTAATGCCATTACCAGAAACATTATTAAAATCGTCGTTAGTTCGTACATAGTTTATTTTTTTGAAGGCGTTAACCCTATTAATATTAAGTAGCCGACATAAGGAAACACTACCAACAAATTGAAAAATGGTATGTTTTCGGGTGCGCTGTAAATCATTAGTATATCAATAGCGAAGAGAACCAATAAAAGGATCGTTTTGTTTAAAGAGATATTTTTCATATTAATATAAATTTGAGTTTTCAATTCGTTTAACTTCATACTTTGGCAACTCTTCGCAGAATTGTAAGTACTTATCGAAAGTGTTTTCGCATTTCCTATTATGTTTGTTTAACTCTGTCGCGCTCTCGTCGTTGTCTTCCGCTATCGTTCGAAGGTCGTTCGCTTCGTTATACTTAACAAGCCAAGAAATAGCCTTTTTAAAGTTATTAGAGTTCTTTTTTTTCATTGCTTCAATCATAATTCTAAGTATTTAAGGTTAAACGCCCTGTTTATAGTACTTAACAGGCTTAAAGGACAAATGTACTTTTTTAACTCCTATTTATACCAAATAGAAGATATTTATATTTTATCATTAATTTATATCCGATAGAGTTTTCTTATACTAACAATATAAACCTAATGATAGCAGTACTTAACAAGGTTTTTATCTAGCCGTTTACAAACGTTTATTATTGGATAATTCTATATTCTGGGATTATAATGTAAACTATCTCTATCTTCTGGAATGTTTGGGAAAGGAAGGATATTAATAAATGGTTGAAGCCTTCATACGAGCACGTAAACAAAAAAGTATAGTTTCCTTCCTTCCTTTGCTGTTAGTGGATTAGATGCTTAGAGCATTGAATATATTAATACATAAAGTTTCCTATTGTTGGGAAGATGTCGGGAAGATACAAGGACAATGCTGTTTACTTCCTTATAATACAGCCTCTTAGGTTTTAATATCTGAATCCTTGTAAGATTCAGTACGAGTATAACACGCCACAAACCCCAACGAGTAACATAATAAAAGTCAGAACTTTCCAACGATAAAACCGAAATTCGTACCCCGTGGGTCAAAATAATCGATTTCCATTTGTATTTTAATGTTTCTGAATTTAGTATTCCATCCCCACCACACTGATACGTAGTAACTTTTCTCTATTACCGGTCCTTTTCTTTATTTCAATATGGCTAATCTACATATAAATATAATGTAGATTTGGTATGTTTCGGTTGTTACCCCTTGGTATCAGTAAATAGTTGCTTAAAAAACTATCCCACGTGTGGGAGTAAAAGGGGTTAAAAGGGGGTGTTTTGTCCCACGTGTGGGATAGAATATTAGTTATATTGGATATAAATTCATAGGTTTGTTGTGGGATAAAAAGGCTGTCACATTATGAAGAGTATCTACGAAATTCAATATATCTCTCGGTTAACTATATCTGGTACGAGTCATGAGGACGCATTGACTAAGGCTGTTGAAAAGGGTCTTGTTGCGAGTGAGTGTATCATGGGTGTTCGGAAGAAGAAATAGATGAAAAATAAAAATAGAAGGTGGTACGATAGAAAGAGATTTTCCTTAATAGATATTATTCTAATTACTGTAATTTCCAGAATGATCTATTACCTAATTAAAAACTTTTAACACGAACTAATATGAAAATATTAACGCTAGTATGTTGGTTTATAGGGCACAGATTACAAGGCTGGATTTGGGTTCATAAGGAAAAGAAAACACGCTATTGTGGTAGATGTTCAAGACAAATAAAAATAACAGATAACACGAACTAAATTATGAAACTAACAGGGAAAGCAAAAGAGGAATTTGAGAAATGGTATTTAGAAAGTCCACAAGGTAAATGGTTTAATTTATACACTTTTGGGGAACTAACCGAAGCAATGCAATGGGGAGTCTATGTAGACTTTGCGGATAGTGTGGGGATTGATTTATGGATTAGAAAAATTTCCAACCACTCGGTAGAACCTTTTTATTTTGTACACGACAACCCGACAGATTACAAAACCCGACCCGAAGCAAGAACCGCAGCTATTGAAAAGTTTAATGAGATTTTTAATAACACGAACTAAGATATGAAAGAATTAGAAGCATTATTGGTAAAAAAAATTGATGAAAGAAGCCGATTGAATATGGAAATCTACTCAATTACCGAGAGTTTAAAACTTTTAAGAGAAACAGATAACACGAACTAATTATGGAAAAGGTGCTGCAGGTAATATTCATTTTAAATATGCTTCACATAGCGAGGTTGACTTGGAAGGTTTTGACCAAAAGGGGTGTAATGGAGTTAGAGGTCACGATCGGTAAGATAGGGGTACTGGCCTTGGTAGTTGCTAGTGTATTGTATTATTCACTTAGATAAAAGAATTACGGTTATGATGATATTTAATTACGACCCTGTATTGGGTTTGGTTTATTTTTTTATTGATGAAGGAGTTATTTTGGATTTAGATGCTATCCCTGTTAATAGAAAAATTGATAAACTACGAGGCGAATTTGATTTAGAGATATGAGTAGTGAGGTTGAGAATTTACGTGTTTACGTTGAGAATTACTACGACGAGCAGTTGAAGGTCGCTAGGATTAATAACACTAAGATTAAGTTTTACAAGAGTCTGAGGGGTTATTACAAGCACAGTATATTGTTAACGGATATAAAGCGGAGTGATTTTGGTTCTATTGACTATATTTTATGGGAGGAAATACTTGGCAAGGTAAAGAGTTCGAGTGATGTTCTTATAAGTGGCGGTTTATATTTTCGTGTTGGGGATTATGTTAAGATTTGTTCTAGCAGTTCTTTCTTCCGGAGTAAGGCGAAGTTTATTGATTTGGGATTGTTGTTACCTACCCCATTTAAGGGCTATTACATTTTGAATCCGCAGTATGTTATCAAGGTTTACGTTCAAGAATTAAAGGAAGTCGAGGAAGAAACTAAAAAATAGCCGTTTGTAAACGGATAAATATTAGAGATTATGAATTACCTTATCAGCAATGGGTTTAACTGTCCAGACGGTCAGGTTATGATGCTTTACTTTCCTTTTAGGTATAGGTCTCGCTAATACCCTTAAAAACTAATATAAAAACATTTCTACTTAATATCTTTTTCTTTCTATTAGATTTGTATTAGATTTACACTTCAATGATCGGGAAAGTCATTTTACACTTCAGAATTATATGGTTCCTCCTGGTCTTTAACTAATCTTTAAAACCTATACAAATGGGAGAGGTAGAGAAAATTTACAAAAATTATAAAAGAAAAGGACTTAGTGAAATGTCTGCTTGGAAACAAGGTGATGATATGACAGGTATTTCAATTAGCGAACCCGATGCAACCGCAGGGAGTCCGAAAGAGGGAGATCAGATTGCCCGAAACCCAAATAACCATGACGACAAATGGTTAGTTGCAAAAAAGTATTTTGAAGATAATTTAGAAGAGGCTAGGTCTACTGAAACCTACCTTGACAGATTGAAAATTGAGCGAGATGATTTGGCGGATAAGCTTGTTAAATTAAAAACTGCCTTAAAAATTGGGGCCGTCCCTCCTTCTGCAGTACCAACTTTAGAATTGCAAGCATCCGTTATGGCAAAATATTTACACGTCT
>Ga0208643_1000729_pt1 | contig 20480 bp, 31 predicted proteins | sample VirMetDEL_Nov_12_FD_184516 | JGI IMG/M metagenome (GOLD analysis project Ga0208643, IMG submission 184516) | Aqueous microbial communities from the Delaware River and Bay under freshwater to marine salinity gradient to study organic matter... | ecosystem: Environmental > Aquatic > Marine >... | reverse complement strand
CACGATCTACATAAAATATATTCATTTGGTTCTCTTTTTATCATTCAATAGTAACATTTTACCAAGCTTCTCATCAATTGTCAAGACCCTTTCAGTCTCAATCATATCAATAATTAAAGAAGTAATACCTACTTCTTTACTAAGCTCACCAATTTTTCGTTCCAACTTTATAAGAGTTTCTTTATAGTAATCTATCTCTTGTTGTTTACGAAGCCTTTGCTCAATTAAATCTGATAAGGATATTATATTATCAGACATATTTATTTTTCCCAACGATAAAAAATATGATCTTGTATTTCTACAGTTTTTGTTTTTGTTTTTGCCCAAGAAGGATTGACATAATCGGCGTGATAGTGCGTAGCACCATCAGTAATATCTAAGTACAACAACTTATTGCTTAATATTGCATCTGCAAAATCTAACATTTTCGCATAAGTTTTTTTATTTCTTGGTTTATCACTTTTACCATCACAATACCAACTAAATTGACATTTATGTTTAATGGGAAATGAAATTTTAGGGTCTTTCCATGATGGTCGAGTCGGGCCTTGTTTTACCACTCCACATATAGTATTAGGAAACCTTGAGTCATTAACTCTGTTCATTACAACAGTAGTCACCGCAAGTTCCCCAGCAGTACCCTGACCCCTTGCTTCGTGATACATGTTGAGTGCAAGACATTCTACCGATTTAGACTTTACATCTTCTGGTAAAGGTTGAGCAACTGCACCAACAACACCAAACATTGTGCCGACCACTAGCTGTTCAATTCCATTCATTATATTAAAGACCCTTTTTATTATACTTAGTTTTTAATTCCATTTCTGCGAGGTCATCAACCATTCGCAGGGCCTGGCATCTGATGATAAACAGCGTGGTCATCTACCATAAACTCATCAGTCCAGTTGAAAGCTTCCTTTACAACATTTGCTGACAAACCCTTATACATTTGATGGAGTACACCATCTTTTGCAGCTACAAGAACGTCTGCTTCAGATTCGTGCAAACCTTCAAGCATTTGAACAAACATTGTTTCTCTTTTACTCTGAGATAAATCACCATTACCACCCTTAATATAATGATATAGTTTTCTAGACTCATACGCAAGAACACTATGTTCAGTGCCAGCTGGTGCTTCGTTTCTTTTGAAAGGAACTTCACCTTCTGGTAATGCCCATTTGATTTTGGGATCAAATGATGCCTTGATAACCATTCTTAGTGCTTGGCTATCATGCTCTTTTAACAGAGCAATCTTGTTTTGTTTTGTTTTTGCTTTGGACACCTTGTCCAAAATTTCTGATATTAATAAGTCCATTCTAAAATTCTCCTATAGATTCAGTTAGAGTTTTTAACCTCGTTTTAATAAAATAGTTCAGTAGTTTACTACGATCATTAACTGGTGCTTCCTTATATTTATGTATTATCTCAGACGACAATTCTTCTGGACAACAAGTAAGATCAATCAATTTTTTATTTCTTTGGTAGTTACGTTTTACTTCATCATTAGGCAACACATCATCAATGTTATTGTCAACCCAAGATGAAATCTTTTTAGCACCTAACGGGCGTTGGCGCAATCCTTCAGTAAATGTATTATCTGGTGATAACACATTAGGTATGCCATCACTAGTATCACCCTTGAAAATATGTTCTTGAAGATAGGTAACAGGATTTTCTCCGTCTACCATTTTCTTAGTAATCGGACTATACTGTTTTACATTAGGATACTTTTGTAATTGAATAAAATCTTTATCACCAGACAATATCATAACTTCATCACAGGATTCTGCACTAAGAGTGCCAATAATATCATCAGCCTCTGCACCATATACCTCTACAAACTTGTAAGGCATATTCTCTGAGAATTCTTTTTTGATTTTATTAAGGCACTCAAAGATAGCATCCCAATCGTGGTTTGATTTCTTTCTGGTAGTTTTGCGAGAAGCTTTATACTCTGGATAATAGTCGCGCCTCCAATAGTGTTTGGAATCATAGCACAATACTAACTCACCAAACTCAGACTTAAAACGAGTACGATACATTCGTAACGAATTCAAAATCATATGGCGAACCATATTATCATCTGGTTTAGTTTCTTTGGTCATATGCAAATGCATCATAACACTTGCAACTGAAATTTGACTCATATCAACTAAAATCATTATTCTTCATCCTTATGAAGTGATTCAATGGTTTCTCTCAACTGTTCCATATCAACTTCAGTATGCTTTTTTCCATCATCATCATAAACAACATTAACAAATGTATCTACAATGTCATGTGTGGGGTAATCCATTAACATTACTCTATATATCAATCCTCTCGTAAACTCAATTATAATACCAATGTCTTGTATAAACTTTTCATTATCAACTACAATTTCGTGGTTATGACACATTTGAATCATGTGAACAATTAATTCTTGTGTTAAATTTTCAGCAAACGCTTTTTTTATTTCGAGGTCTATTGCAATTTCGTCAATTTGTTTTATGGGTGTTTCTTTCCATGGCCCCTTAATAACTTTGCCAAGTTCATTATCTTCTTCCAAATCATTAATCCTCTTCGTCAGCCATTTCCTCAGTCCACACATAACCCAAATCGGGATAGAGTACACCAACAGTTCTTTTTGGTTGACCTTTCTTGGGCCCATACCAATAGTATGATAATGCTACACACCGCCGTTTTACTTTATTCTGTTGATATTCTCCATAAAAATCATCAACCCAATCACCAGTACGAAGATAAGATTGCATATTGCGAACATATCCTTCGTGGGTAGCAAGTTTTGCAGCTGCACCTTTAATGTTCTGTCTTACAGATATGCGCTGAACTTTTGCAAGGTCTTTCTGTGTCTTAATCCAATTTTTAACTTTATCGGGGTGTAATTGATGTTCATCTTCTAAATGTTTTACACTAGTATGAACACCAGTTTTACCATAGTCGGGGTTCTTTGCAGCTCTTGCAGCTCTTGCTTTTGCAAGTCGTTCACTTGCAGCTTTCTTCTGTTCCTCGGTCATAGGTTTGCGAGGTTTACGTTTCTTGGGTGCTTCCCATTTACTATTATCCGTAGTAGCAATTATTTTCTTTCGTGCCATATTACTATTTACCCCCTCTAGAAAATTTTTAGTATTTGATTTAATATCCAAGTTCATCTTTTCTTTTCTTTAATTCTCTTTGTTGTCTACGAATTGAAGCTGCTTTACTTTTTCTACGTTTTGTTCCTCTTGATTCATAAAACTCACGCTCTCTAAGTGTGTTGAAAAGTCCGTCTTGTTCCAGTTTCTTTTTCATACTTCGAATAGCTTTATCCACATTGCCTCTGCGAACTTCTACTTTCATTTACCAATGTCCTTTACATTTGCTTTTGGTATTACTTGATATGCACCTTTATTATATGCAGGCGCAATAGTATAATTTGCTGATATTTTTAGTCTTTCGGAATTGTCTTTTTTGGTGCAACTATCTATGTTGCCCATGTCCATACGACTAGGTATGTATTTTGTTTCTCTACGATACACATTCTCGTGACCTTTCCATTCGACAAACTTCTTAGGTTTATTTTTGAGTTGATCGGGGTGACAGCCGTGTTTACGAAGAAAAGCATCGTATTCAGCACGTGCTGCAAGAATTCTCTTGTTTTTGGTGGGTTTCTTTTTGCGTGTACTATTAGAGGTATAATATACAGGCATCATATGCATAGTCATAATATAAAATATACTCTATTTGGAATAAAAAGTCAAGTACCTTTGATGTGGTTTTCAATAATTTCCGATATTTTAATTAATTCTTTATCGCCAGAATTATCTAGTCTGGTTTGAATAAATCCGTCTTCTTCTAACTTGTCAAGAACCCAACCCACAACTTTTTCGTGCAGAGTATTATTTTGAATATATCTACCGATAGAATATGATATAATAATAGCACCCATTGCTAGTATTGTGTGTGTAAAAGCATCCATAATAGTATTTATGTTTCGTATTTTCCTACTGGTTTATAAAAATTTCCTTATGCAGCCAACGCAAGTTTTACTTCTGGTCTGTAGTACAGAGCTTTATAACGTGGTGGGTACTTCTCTTTTGCTTTCTTTAAAGCAACCATTTCCCAATCAAACTCTTGTTTGTAGTCTTTCAAATCACGATGACACAAAGCATACTCTTTGATCTTTAACCTACTTAAATTCTTCTCTTCGTTGTTGAGAAGTATTTCAGTAATGTCAGCACACCACATTCTATAGGTTTCCATCGCATCTTTTGGAACATACTCTGAAACTAGAGCTGCATGATAGAGTCTTATGAAAGTTTCATAATCAACTGCGTCCATCACAATATCAAATATTTTAATTTCTGCATTTTTGTTAGACAGCGTATTCCACTCACATTTAGAGTTGATTACATGATCATGACTTGACACAGTTTTTTTCTGAGGTTGGTCACAAAAGAATTCAAACTTCATATTTTTACTCACTTTTTTCATCTTATATAGCTATATTAACACACCGAACAGGGTTTGTCAAGGCCTGATTAGATATATTTTGAATTAAACTCAAATCGCCACTCGTCAATATTCATTTCAAAATACTCTTTTATGTAACTTTCATCAACAATTTCCATACGTTCTTTGACGTATGCGATTACATTTGAGAGAATTGCTTCTTTGCTGGTGATGTTTTCTACATCTGAAAGTACCTCTGCAGCTGCATCAATTGTGTACTCTTCCATGTCCATCACCCAATTTTTCACTCGACTCATTTAGTCACCTCTTTTTTCATCTTATGTAACCATTATAAGGGATTGGACAGGATTTGTCAAGGCAAATCGCTGAGCGTAAGTTATTGATTTCTAACGAGGTTTGAAAATAGTTATCAATTCATCCTTACCTTTGACCTTAATTTTGTCCAATTCGACACCTTTTAGGTCATCTGGTAGCTGTTCTTGGGTATATGATGAGTAAATCGTATTGACAATACCGCCACCGCGAGTCTTATAGTTACGAGTAGATGCCTCTAATCTTGCAGCCAGATTGACTGCATCACCGATAACCGAATAGTCAAATCTGGTGCTACTACCCATATTACCCACAATACACGTTCCTGTATTGACTCCACTACCGATATTAATCTCTGGTAGTCCTTTCTCCTTCCATGCAGCCTTTAGGTTCTCAGTCTCCACCGCACACTCCATAGAGGTACGAACTGCCATTTCTGCATGGTTCTCACAATCCAGTGGTGCGTTCCAAAATGCCATAATACAATCACCCATATACTTGTCTACCGTTCCACCATTATTCAAGACTATCTTAGTCATACGATCTAGGTAATCATTGATACAGTCAACTAACCCCTCTGGGTCATCATTGTTTTTGTAGTGTTCTGATATAGGAGTGAACCCAACAATGTCCATAAAGAGAAAGCTCATCTCTCTACGTTCACCACCAAGTTTTAATGCCTCTGGATTTTTCTGTAAAACCGCAACCTGTCTTGGGTCAAGGTAATGCTCAAACTGTTTCTTAATCTGTTGACGCAATCTAAATTCTTCCATGAACCGTAGGAAAGCTGCAACCGACCAAACCACAAACATAGTCAGAACAGGGTATGACCAATCTATTAAATAACTATATTCGGTAAATAGGTATGAACTACCATAGTAAGACCCTGCAAGGAACAAAGGTAGAAGTATTGCACCGAAATACCAACTTAGTGTTAACACCACGGCAGTTAGTACCAATGATGTTACTAGGGTAACTGACAGCTCTGCTAAGTCAGACCAGAATGGCCTTGTGATGTTTCTTCCTGTCATCATAGTTGTTATAGATGCAGCTATCAAATCATGACTTTGAATAACTCCAACTGGTGTTGCAACTGGATTATCAATACCAGACGCAGTTGGTGAAAGTATAACAATCTTTCCGTTGAAATTTAATTCTTCAAATAATTCGTTTATATACAATTTGTTTAGTGCATAGGTTTTTGTTTTCCATTTGAAATCAATCCAGACTGCACCATTCGCATCAGTCAGTACCTTTTTGTATTTTGGTATGCGTAGTGCTTCGATACCACCCTCACCAGTTTTCATCTGGTAACTGAGATCACCAGCAGCTACTCTTAATATCTCCATAGATAATGATGGGTATAGTTGTCCGTCTATCTGAACTACTAAAGGCATTCTACGAACTACACCATCACCCTCTGGTGCAACTAACATCATACCAACACCTATTGCTGATTTTGCAAAAGGTTCTATTGGCCCAACCGCACCTGTATAGTTATACACCCAAGGTTGCCATGGCGTACCTATTGTTGCTACTCCTCTGGAAATAGGATTGCCTTTAGTTTCGTTTGCTGGTATTTGACCTATGATGGTGGGAGTCTTCTTCAACATTTCATCAAATTGTTGATCACCACCCATTCTATCTGCATCTGCAAACAGTATAGGCACTACAACAATTGCAGCTCCCATACGATACAACTCTTCAATATCTTTTGCTAATTCATTTCTAGGCCATGGCCATTGACCACGTTCTCTTATAGATTCATTATCTATTTCTACTGTTACAATTTTATCTGAGATTTCTTCTTGTTGTGTTCTTTGATGTTGGTCTAGTGCTTTCATTCGCACCATGTCCAGAAACCAAGGGTCTACAAAACGTATACCACAAAATATAATAATAACCAAGATAGAGATAATCCATTTTTTCATACTAATTTCCTTGTGTTAGTGTTACTCCACAACCGCCAGACGTTTGACAATTTTGTGTTAAACTATACGATTGATTAGTGCTACCCTGTTGTTTTAAATCTAAATCTGTGTGATAACTTCCTGTTAAATCTATTGTCGCAGTATGAGCTCCACTATCTTTCTGAATTATAGATTGTTCGCCACCATCAGTTCGCACAGTCATATTTAATGTTTTATTTCCGTTACCATTTTGTTTTACAAAAATATCGTTATTTTCACCGCCATATGTATATAGTTGGACATAATGATCTGCATTTCCTGTACCTGTTTGTTGTCCTATTTTAATCGTGTTACCACCAGAATGTAAATCTAGATTAGTGGTATGTCCACCATATTCTTGAGAACTAGTTCCAGAACAAGACGTAGATGTACTGCTGGCAAAAGAAGCTCCTTGACATACATCAACAGTATTACCATTGCTAGGTATATGAAATCCTATTCTGTTTGAATCTGAACCAGTTGTATTATACTGTTTAAATCGTAATGTATTATCAGAACCATCTAAATCGCCGCCCCAAGATTTACCAGAACCCCAATAAGAAACCCAACTAATTGTATTATTGTTTCCCTCTTGATGAAAATCAAGTGTATTATCATCATGAGCCATAGACAAGTTGACAGCATTGTCATTGCCGTCTTGATTAATAGTTATCGTTGTATCGTCACTAGTAGTAATTTGTTCTATGAATACACTGTTGTCAGCGTATGCAATACTACTCAGACTGATAGATAACAATATTATTAGTAGTTTCGTCATCTGTCGTTATCTCCGGCACAGGTATTCCACCTTGCGTCAAATTAATTACATAACCCCAATCAGCGTTTAGTCTTAAATGTACCTCACTACTTCCAACATGTCTAATTATTTCTAAGCGTGAACCATCACGAAGCGTATTGACTTGAGTTGCTTTGTTGAACCCACTTGTTCTACCATCTATCATTTCTGACTGTGCGGTCAGTGCAATCAATTGGTCTAATACATTCATCAACAAATCTACATCTAAAGGATTAATATCCAATTCAGTAAATTCTAATTCGTCTTCATCAAGTTCATTTTCATCTAACACTTTATACTCTAAGAAATCTACATCTAACAAGTTATTTGAACTATTAATGTTTCTAACTATTTCTATAAGTTTTTCTTTTGGTGGTTTGATTATTAATAGATTATTAATCTGGTCTAAAGATAAATCAAGTACAACTGGTTTAGTTGGCATACTTTCACCATTTGTAACCAGTGTAGATTGAAATGCTTGATTGAGCATAACTTGACCAGCTTCACTCTCTACTGAAATTTTACCCACTGTTCCGTCTGCATTGGGAAGCAGAATAATCAAAGACTTTCCGACTTCATCAACGGTCATACTGAACGCAGTTCCAAGAACACCTATTCGTGCTGTTGGAGTACGAATATCAACATTTTGAGCATTCAGTTTTGCAATGTTACCACTTGCATATCGAACTGTTCCCAATGCGACATTCAGTACAAGTTTAGACCCACCCTTATTATTTGGGTCGTACACAAAGTCATCTATTACCAATGAACTGTGCGGGCTTATTGCCACATTTGTATTATCTACAAATTTTATGCCAACGTCACCATTTCCTGTACGGACATTATCTTTAAATTCAATACCAAAGTCTTTTTTCAAAGAAAGTTTATTCTTTGCTCTCTCAACTGAGGCATTTCCTTTTTGTTTTACTACATTACCAATAGTGTCTGACAGAGCAATATTGCTCATCAGCATCAAAAGTGTAAAACTAATCGTCCATAGTAACCGTAACATTATGACCAGACCCCACTGTTGTCATAGAGGTTGTGCCGTCATACGCACCACCTTGAGTAATCGCAAATGTGCTAGATGCTCCTGTATGATGTAGAGTTGTATCTTGGTCAGCTGCACCAGTATGTGTTGATGTAATAGTATTGCTAGAACCGATTGCAGTAATGTTTGTTACCTTTTTATCACTACCAGTTAGTGATGCAGTACTGTTTTCATTAATGGTTATAGTATTGCTATCACCAGTTGCAGTCAAATCAATATCTGCATCATCAGATGCAGCTGAGTTACCTACGTTGACAGTAGTTGTGTTTGAACTACCTGTGATCGTTTCAATAATACTATTGTCAGCTGACGCAGAGTTAGCACCAACCGATACAGTAGATGTATTACTGCTACCTTCTTGTTTAAGTGTGAATGTTTGTGTCGCACCCACAACAGAAGCTGCAATGGTATTTGTATTACCAATTTGGTCAATATCCAAAGTCTGATTGTCACCTGTTAAAGTAACTGCCGTAGTTGAATCACCAAACTTATTGGTCTGTCCGTCTTGATTAACATTTGCAGTAAGACTTGCGCCTGACTGTGTAATGTATACATCGCTTGCATAACTTTCTCCCACTCCCCACATAACAAAATAAACGAGAGCAATTAATACAAGTATGCTAGATATAATCGTTTTCATTTAGTTGTCTCCTTATTTAAATTTCCATAGTTCTTTTTCTATCCCTTCCTCAATTATCTGACTTACACAATGTTCGATTGCTTTACGAACTGCATAAGATGTAGACTCATTCTCAGTAACGCCAGCTTCAACTTCTAACAATTTAGTACCCATGTCTAAAAATGTGAAAAGACTTACGCCAACTTTAGCACTTAATATAGTTTTTTCGGAGCTTACTGCAAGTAAAACTTCACCTGTTTGAACAGATATTAATCGTAGACCAACCGACACCATATCTCTACGGTATTCAACTTGTGGGCCTACTCCCAAATATCTTGCACCAGCACCTCCAGTTTCTATATTAGAATCATAACCAACAATTCCACCAGCTACGAAAACACCAGCAAAAGTTAAAGGCCTAACTTTTTTTGCATTTTCACCATCATAAGTGGTTCTTGTATTTCTTATAATCTGCCGTTCTTTTAACAGTTGGTCTAATTGCATTCTTTCAACAACTGTAAACCACTCTCCCTTTCCAGCAGATTTAAGTGCTTGTACTAACCACGTTGCTGCTCCTTGTGTTACAGCCATACTGAATGAAGCACCAGTGTCAATAGGTTTCCTTTGCCCCGTTTGATCGACAAATTTATACACGGCTATGTCAACCTTCCTCTCAGGAGGTGGAAAATTTTCTAATTTGTTCACCATCGGGACTGATGTAGATGTTGGTGCTTCTAAGAATTCTGTCGTAGCACAACCACCTAGACTAAAAAGTAAAGTCGCCAATAGGAACTGTAATAACGGTTTCGCTTGCATTTGTATCCACTATTGTTAGGGTTACGTTTTCTGTATCTTTGACGTAACTGATTGTTGTACCTTCAAATGTGACTGTACCTGCTTGTCCAGAATTTTCTCCGAACATACTGTCTACGAGTTGTTTTGACAGCTGTGCATAAATTCTTGATTCAACATTTTTCATAAACTTCGAAAGATTTGTATTAGCTGCATCTCTTAACGCTTCTCTTTCTGCAGCTTCTTTCTTTTCTCTTATCGCTTTCTTTCTAGAATGTTCTTGGTTTTCAATTGTTAGTGCGTGTGAACTGTAACCATTTCCACTAAAAGCTGGTGACTTCCACTGATGAACCAAGTCGCTTGCTTTAGAATATTCTGCAACATGCATACACAAAAACAACGATAATAAAATAGCTATTTTAATTTTAAAATTAAGTGTTCTGTTTATTTTCATTTTGTTTTTTTCCAGCCAATACTTTTTCATTGCTGATTTTTTCTGCCTGTTCTTGTATTTCTTCTTGCATTTTATCTTTTTCTCTATATTCTAAAACTACATTTACTTTTTGTTGCAGTCGTATCATATCATTATCTAACATACGATTTTGGTCTATACATTTTATAAGAGCAAGATGCATTGCGTCTAACTCTGGTTGAATGTTGTTACTAATAAACTGCCATATGTAGTATATAAAATAACCCATACCGACAGCCATAACAACTGGAAACCCAAATTCGGTAATTAGTTTTGCTACATCTCCCATTAATCTCTCCTCACATCCAACTTTCCATCTTCTTTGAAGTTTTCAGCACGAGCAATTCTATTGATGTCTGGGGTAACTCCTAAAGCAGAACTAACCAACAAATCAATCTTTATAAGCTCATTACAACCCACTCTTGCTCTATCTTCAAGCATTTTACAAAACATAGTTAGAGTTCTTATTTGATCGATGATACCTTCTAGTATTTGTTTTAATACTAAAAAAATGAAGAATCCCATAACTAAAGCTCCAGCAACTGGCGCTCCCACCTTAGTAATTAATGTAAATACATCCACATTCATACCTCCAATATACCTATTTATAAGATATCTATTCGGTTAGGTATTTATAACGTCACACGTTGTTTATATACCACTCAAGATAAACATCTTCATGAAGTATTTCGTAACTATTGCAGTTACCATAGGTTTTTATGTGAGTATAGACAGGGTTTGGTGCATATTTTTCGACCATTGTTCGCCAGAAACCTATTGGTTCTACTGTACAATGTGCGTTTTCACCATTTGGAAGGATTGTATTTGCTGGTCTAGTGCATATTCCGAGGAAAACAAATCGTTCTGCTCGTGAATAAATGTTATATATTGTTTCTGGAATTTGTTCTTTGGGTATGTGTTCCAATACATCTGTGGAATACACACCATGAAAAGGCCCAGATGGTAGTTTTTGAAATGCTGGAACAGCAGGGTCATATAAAGCAGGCATCACTCCAAACTCTTCGTGGTGTTTCCATTCAGAGTATTGTAATCCCTTACCACAACCATAATCAAGCAAGGTTTTTGATTTAGTATCTTGTACCAAATCGACAATGTGTCTTAGTTGTGGTCTAAGACTATTGCCGGGAAAATTATGTTCTTCTTCTGCGTGGTATTTCTTATATTCTTCAACAAAGCTCATCTATATTATATTCCTTTGGTAACATTCGATGCAACTCAATAAAGTATTCTGCATCAACCACTACTAGAGGTGTTTGATTATTTCGTCTTATAAAAACTACTGGCTCATATTCTCCAGAGTTGGATTTTGCTTGTTCGTATGATTTCCACACATTAAGTGTTTCTTGGTTTTTACACTCAATTGAATATGGAAACTTTTCTCTTGCAGCTCTTGCCATAATCAAATCTTCACCACCAGCACCCATCGACCTACTTTCTACATCTTCTGGATGTACATCAAGACACTCTATGAGCATCATGCGAACCCACTGCTGAAATCTTCTTCCTTTTGCTTTTGCACTTTGCGTTTTCATTATCTTTCTTCTCTCCGAATATCAAATTCCAATTTTTATCAAATTGTTTCTTATTACTTATGGGTCTTGGAGAAGAACCTTTTCCCCCATCATTATTCGTCATCATCAGTCCATTCTGGTGGTTCTACTTCATCTTTATTTTCTTCGGATAGTTCGCCACCACAAAAAACACAATACTCTACTCTATAATAAACCTCATCCATAGTGTGGGCAACTTTAAATTCTGCATCACATTCATTACAAACAATCAATTTATTGAGCATACGGCCACCTCACTTTCTTTTTCATATGCATCATCCCAATTGCCAGACAATCCTGCTACCTCATATTCAGTAACACGATTTTCAAAAAAGTTAGTGTGGTCGGCGCCATTTAAAACCCATTCTAGCCAAGGTAGTGGATTTTCTTTTACCTTAAAGTTAGTCTTTAGACCTAACTGCAATAGTCGCCTATCTGTTATATACCTTATATATGATTTTACTTCGGATGCTTCTAAACCATCAACATTTCCTAGTTTATATGCAAGGTCAACAAACTTATCTTCTAACTTAACTGCGACTCGCGCCATCTCGTAAATGCTTAGTTTAAATTCATCATCAACTACTTTGGGGTGTTCGATACAGAATTGACGAAACAACTTTGCATTTCCTTCAACATGCATAGACTCGTCACGAATAGACCATTCAACAACTTTACCCATACCTTTCATCTTACCGAACCGTTGGAAGTTTAACAACATAACGAATGATGCAAATAGCGCAACGCCTTCGTTGAACACCGACTTTGCAAGCGCAAGACCCAAACCCTTCATACTATTATTATCAGACTCTTGCATAAACTCAATCTTGTCAACCATCACTTTGTATTCTAAGAACGCATGATACTCGCTGTCTGGTAGTCCTAGTGTTTCGTTTAACAATGCATACGCACGTTGATGAATACCTTCTCGAGCTGCAAAAGAACCCAACATATTACGAATTTCATTGTTCTTAAACTTAGGAATGAACTGATCGAAATAGTTCTGACCGACTGCAACATCTGACTGTGTAAACAGACGTAGAATGTTTGTGACATATTCCTTTTCAATATCTGTAACCTTACCAGACTTCCAATCTGAAACATCATCAGACAAATCAAGTTCATCTTCTATCCAGTGTGCTTTCTCATGGCGTGTGGTAATCTCTACTGCCCAAGGATAATGAAATGGTTTATAGGTTTCACTAAATTGCATCAGTCCACCCCCACAGCGTTTTCTTAACAAGTCATCACCCACCTTTAACAACTCATCATATCCACCGATACGTTTATCATCAATAAAAATTTGAGGAACAGAATTAATTCTGCGAGTATTTAATTCACCCACAATTTCTGTAGCACCATTGATTGTTTGATAGAACGCAAGACGTTCTTCTTCATTGTTAATTAAATCTTCTGTGTATTCAAAGGAATGTTCTTTGAGCCAATTCTTTGCCATTGAGCAAAAAGGACAATCTGATTTTGTTACTATTCTTATCCCTGACATGCGACACACTCCTCTTGGTTAATTGACATTGCTTGAGTTTCGTAATCTTTTAGTGCATCACGAACTACTTGTGTAGACACGTTTTCTGCTTTGTTTGATGTTTCTGTTCTCAAATAATACATTCCTTTACAACCAAGTTTCCAAGCATTGTAGTGAACCTCATGAAGTTCTGCACGTTTAGCACCAGACGCAAAAAATACATTTAAAGATTGACCCTGACACAAAAACTCTTGCCGATTTGCAGCTTGAGATATGATTTCATTCTGGTCAATTTCAATTGCTGTTTTAAACACACTCTTTACTTCATCTGACAAATATTTTAAGTGTTGAACTGAACCACCATTAGTAATAATAGAAGTCCATGCTTTAGTATCGTTTCTGCCTACCTTTTCTAACTCTTCTTCAAGGTATCTATCTTTGACTAAATGAGAACCAGCTCTTGTTCTGTGAGTGTATGCGTTTGCTTTATTTGGTTCGATAGATGGTGATGTTCCACAAATAATCGAACTGTTTGCATTAGGAGCAATCGCAAGTAGATGTGAGTTGCGCCTACCTGTTCCTTCCATGTCTGGACACTCTCCACGTTCTGTTGCTAACTGTTCTGTTTCTAATATTGCTTCTGATTTTATATGTCTAAAGATTTCAATATTTTTTTCTTTTGCAATGTCCGACTCAAAAGGAATGCGGTGTTTGTGAAGATAAGAATGCCAACCCATTGCACCAAGACCAAGAGAACGCTCTTGTTCAGCAGAATACTTTGCACGACTTATTTCAGTTGGTGCATTATCAATAAAGAATTGAAGCACATTATCTAAAAACCGAACAAGATCAGCAATCATAAAACTGTCTTTCCATTCGTCATATTTCTCTAGGTTGACAGATGACAAACAACATACAGCTGTGCGGTCTTCAGAAGTAGGCAAATGTATTTCATTACACAAATTAGACCCATGTATTTTCAATCCCTTGTCTTTCATGGATTGTGGCATCGCACGATTAACAGTATCAATATAATTTAGATATGGTTCGCCTGTACGATAACGAGTTTCTAAAACTGTCTCCCAGATTTTTCTAGCTTTTTTACTATCACGAACTGTCTGGTCATTAGGATCAATCAAATCCCACATCTCATCTCTTTCAACTGCTCTCATAAACGCATCACTAATATTTACTGAGTGGTGCAGATTTAAATTTTTTCTATTCACATCCCCTGTAGGAATACGCATATTAAGGAACTCAATAATGTCGGGGTGTGATATATCCATGTATGCAGCATACGACCCCTTACGAGTCTTACCTTGACGATAAGCCGTCATATCAGCGTCTACTGTATGTATGAATGGCATTGGGCCTGGCGCCTTATCTGACACCGCACGAACATCACTCCAATGTCCACCGACACCACCACCTTTAACTGACAACCAACGTAGTTCAGCAGAATGGTCAATAAGACCCTCTAATGAATCAGGAACATAAGTTAAAAAACAAGAAATGGGAAGTGCTTTTGTTTTTACATTAGGAAGTGGCGCATTAGATAATACTGGTGATGCAAACATAAACCACCCATCACTAACATAGTTATATATTCTTTGTGCTAATTCATAATCTTCATAACAATATGCAACTGCAGCTCTTGCGTATGCCTGCTGTGGTGATACCTCGTCTTCTAATTGATAATAATCCTTTAATAATTTTTTTGCCTGTTCTGATATTTTATTGTCTTTGTGTCTTTCTATGTTGATATTTAAATATTTTTCTTCCGAGTTGAGGTATGCGATTCCGGCAGATTCCATTTTGTTTATAGCTCCTTTTTATATATCCCCAAGTATCCTCTCAGGTGCGGTTGCAAGTTTGTGTAAAAAAAGTGTGTCAAATGCTTCTTTCATTTATTTTTTTCCATCCTGTAAATCTCAATTTAGCAGCAACACCTTCAAAGGTATTGTCTTCTATAATTTTTTGTATTTCTATTTTTGTGTGTCCTGACAAAATCATATCATTAATATCTTTCTCTTTCATACTGTCTGGCCACAGAACAACGCTTCGACCCTCGTTGATAGTTTTTTCTATTTGTTTAACTATCTCCTTGTTTCTTGGTTCGTTATCATAGATAACTGTTATATCACCTTGAACATTATTAAAGTCTGCTCCAGCAACTGCAATGCAATTATCTAAGAACAAACTATCTATCGGGCCTTCGACAACATAGATTTTCTTTTTCATATCTACTTTGTCTAAACCAAATATTTTATCTGCATCACTATCTAGTTTGATTGTGATATACTTAGGTGTTTCATCACCAAACGCTCTACCCTGATACGCAAACACTTCACCATCTTTATCACGAAATGGAATCAATAGCCTTGGGTGATCTCCATCTAATGATGGAAATTTATTCGGTATTAATGAATTCGTGAATTTGTAAAATGACTCACACAGGTATAAGTCGTTAAGACATTTAAGTGGCAGTTTTCTTTTTTCAATAATGCTTCGAGCAGGATGTTTTTCTGACAAATCTGAAATAGATTTAAGATTTTTGAGGACACCTTTTTTGCGAAACACTGGGGCATTGAATTTAAACTCCGACTTTGGGTCAACAGTTTTGACTCCACTTTTATATCTCTCCATTATATAGTCTTTATGAATTTTAGAGTCCAAATACTTAATAAGATTGCCAAGAGTTGTTCCCATACCACAATTATGACACTTAAAGAACAGGTCATTTTTCTTGCGATATACAAATCCTCTTGCTTTGGAACGAGATTTTTGGGAATCCCCACAGTAAGGACAACGAAAGTTCCACAGGTTATCACCCTTCTTTTGAAACTTTAACAGTTGAGGACTAAGAATATTTAAGAATTTTGAATCAATATACGACATATTAGATACATCATACAGGACTGCACCATAAATGTCAAGTACTAAATTTGATAAACTTGTGTATAATAAACCCGATTACGATAGAGCCACCAATAAGAACGTGTCTCCATTTCTCTAAGACACCTACTCTTGCAGCAAGTTCGTCTTTAATCTTCTGAATTTCTTTATTCTGTTGAATGTGCTGTGTAGATGCAGCAGCCATGATTTCTTTACTATTTGTAGTAATACGAGAGTGAAGTTCATCTATTTTAGTAGAGAGTTCAGTTCTACGATTTTCTAATGATTTTTCTGCATCTTCTATTGCTTCTTCTTGTCTTGCAATTTTTTCTTCATGCACCGCGAGCATACGATGAATAGAGTTAGAGACATCAGTTAATTTTTCAATTGCTATATCAATGCGATCATGTATCTTTTTTTGATCATGTATCTCTTTTTTGATAAGTTTTACTTCTGTCTCTAACTCTGCCATGATATTAATCTTCTGATTTCAACATGGTAACAACACCCCATGCAATTGCAGCCATAGCTGCGTATTTTGCAAATGGGCCCAAGAACAATACCACAAGACCGACACCTATAAGTGTAGCGCCGTCCCATGAAGTTCTTTCCAACAATCTTTCTTTTATCCAGTTCATAGTTTTCTCCTTTGTTATACAACAAACCAGTAGGATTAAGCTAGCATTTAGTACCAGCAGAAATAAATCAATCCACTTTATTATCTTTATCCTCTAGCTGTTTTATTCTGGCTTCTAGTTTTTCTATTTTTAAGGCGACATTTGGGTACTTTGCCTGCCAGCTTGCCTCATCTTTTAAAATCTTCAACCCCAATTTTTTTGAAGTCCATGTCGATACATCATCAACTTTACGGTAAAACCATTTACCGAGTTTTGTATCAGCAAACCAACTATTTGTTGCGTTGCCAAGGATACTTCCACAAATATTACTTATCAAGAAGAACCACATATTTTAACCTCTATTGAGTTGTTTTTTTCTAGGGTGACAGACTGCACACTTACAAATTCCACATTTTACTGTGCCATCTTCATTATAATTTATGCGACCACAGTGATTTTCATCACCACAAGATTTGCAGTAATGCTTAGAAACTGTGTTTTTGTCCATAACGCCAGTCATATTAGGTATTATAGAGTTCTTCATGTGTTGGTATGATTGACCAACGACCAAAGACAACAACTGCATTATAGGCTGCTTTTATTTTCCATTTTGGAACAGTTGGACTTGCATCTTCCATTGCCATCAGAAACACTTTGTCTGCAGCTACCTTTGCAGCTTTGTAGTTATTAACTACTGTTTCTAAATCTGGATTATCTGGAGTTTCATTTTTTGCACGATATTCTCGAATACGTCTGTACAACAAATCGTGAATAATTGCAGCACGAGCTATATCCCAAGGTGAAATCAACCACCACATAGTACGAGGTACACTTGCAAGGTCTGTCTCAAAATCTTTTTTACAAGTAATCTTACTTGCTGGGCATTTTATCCCAACTGACTGAAGTGCTGATTCTTCCATATCAGAATTTTGATATGTAAGCGCACGTTCTAAAATCCATTTGTTAGGTGGGTGAAACTCTGCTGAAAGTTTATTGTTGAAACTGCCCATTATTCTTTAATCTCCTTTAGTTCTTTTTCTGGTTTTTTACCAGTTTGTTGGAAGGTTATTGCATCTTCATAATAAATTATGATTTCTTTTTGTTGCTCTATGTATCTTTTTATTTCAGCCATATTTAATGCAAGATTTTCATAGTCTCTTACACTAATACTATAAAATAAAAAAGAACCATTCTTTTTTGTAAATTTAGTCTTAAATTCTTCAAAATTTTGCTCTGTAACAATCCAGAAATGCATATTGTTCATATCAACAGGACGAGGTTTATTCTGTAATGGAATAATCCTTTTTGCTTCTACTGTTTGAACAGATATTTCTTTAAGACTTGGCCAGAGTGAACACCCACTACTTAACAGTAGGATCGGCAATAACAGGAACAGCCCCAGTGATTGTTTCAAATTCGGTAAGCAATTTCTTTGTCGCATGGTTTATTTTTCCTTCAACTAAAAGAGGTTTTTGTTGACTCAAACGAGAAAGATCATGTTTTCTCAATTTACCAATAAGTTGATTTTTGTAGTTATTAGCAGCTTCAAGTCTTGTATTTAGTTCTTTTGCAAGTTCAGCATTTTGTTCAGCATCTTGCACAAGAGTGTCTATGGTGTTTTTTTGTGTCTGTGTTGCAATTTCTAATTGTGCAGCATTTTCCGTAAGTATTCGAATACGGTTTTGAGTGTCGTTATAGTAAAAATAAGCACCATAAACTGCACCACCAACCAATCCAATAACTGCGACTAAAATGTAAACTTTTATCATATTGTTTCTCCGTTTATCTATTTATACTTATTCTAATGCGGAAACTTTTTCCTCTAATGTTTCTATTTTTTCCATAAGTTGTTGTATAACAGAAATATACATTGCGTCTTTTGAACCAAGAGAAGAAGTTAGTGCGGTTTTTTGATTTTCTAAATCATCTTCTGTTTTTGTAATAAAATTAAAATCTGGATTATCAGAGATAATTCCAATTCCACCGACATATCTAGAATCTATTTCTTGCACTTCTTGTGCTATAAATCCTCTTACATTACTTTTATTTCCATGTATTTCTGGATTTTTCCAATCAAAAGTTTTAGGTTTATATTTTTTAAAGTCTTCAAGACTATAACTATAATTTTTAATATTTTTCTTTAGTCTTGAATCTGAGTTAGATGCAATACTTGTATCTGTTGCAGTTAAGTCTCCATTAGATGCAATTCTAAATTTTTCTGTATTACCCCCACCGTTTGCACGAGTTGAGAACGCTAAATAACTAGCAATATTTGCGTTATCTCCATTTTCTTTAGCGCCCTTAATTACAGCCCACGTTCCATAAGAATTACTGCCATCTGTGTGCTTACCACCTAAAGCAATTTGACCACCAGTATCGGCTGCTTTCGCTGAATTTGAAATAATAGTTAGATTGCCATAACTGTTAGTTAACGGAATGTTTGCACCTTCAATAAAAGCTTCTGCTCTTCCGTCACTACCAGATGCCACAACTGCTGTTCCTGATCCAAAAATATGAGTTTTTGTTAAAGGAGAAGCAGTGCCTATACCAACATTGCCCGAATCATCAAGTAAAATACGAGTATCATTCCCATTTCCTAAAACAGTTAAATTACCGCTATTATTGGAGAGAAGTTTATAGGACTTACCGCCCCCTGTTGTATTGGTAAGACGTAATCTTGGGCCCGGCGAACCCTGTTCTAGTTCAAGAATTGAGTCTGATTCTGGGGCAGAAGTTCCTATACCAACATTACCACTCGAATCTATTCGCACACGTTCTGCTAAAGCATCGCCGTGTCGAGTTTGAAATCGAAGATGTCCAACAGTACCGTTTGTGGAAGCATGAATAGCATCAATTTCCCCCATTGTTCTTACACTAGAATTTCGTGCAGTAAATAGTAGAGAACTAGATACATCTCCAGAGGTAAAGGTATCGGCTGCTCCATCATGGATATTAACTTCTGGAGTAGCTGCCGTTACTTGTAGTTCACTTGTCGGGGCTGCAATACCTATACCAACTTTACCACTATCTTTAAGTACTGTAGCCATAATACCAGTAGACTCATCTGCTATTACAAGATTACCACCTTCATTTTTAATGCCCCATGTTTCCGTAGTGTTCTTTAGTAGTACCTCGGCAATATCAGTTGTGGTAGCTTCCACTTGTAATCCAAGCCTACCTGCATGAGCTACATGGAGCTTTTGAGCAGGGTTGCTAGAGCCTATACCAACATTACCTGAACTCATAACACTCATCTTTGTGGTAGCTGCTTCAGATGCACCTGTCATAAAGTCTAATGAAGTTGCGTTTACACTTGAACTAAAATCTCCTTCTGACCTTGCTTGGATTGCAGCAGCAACCAAGACTGCATCCGTACCTGTTCCTTCATCTGGTGCTTGGAAAGCAATCTTACCCATGACATCATCTGCAGCCATATCAGTCTCACCAGTTGCAAGAGTCAGAATAATTGGT
>Ga0208643_1000722_pt1 | contig 20568 bp, 28 predicted proteins | sample VirMetDEL_Nov_12_FD_184516 | JGI IMG/M metagenome (GOLD analysis project Ga0208643, IMG submission 184516) | Aqueous microbial communities from the Delaware River and Bay under freshwater to marine salinity gradient to study organic matter... | ecosystem: Environmental > Aquatic > Marine >... | reverse complement strand
ATATTAGCGTTGCTAAATGAAAAAGCGGTATCAGCCGTCATCGTAGCAGTAAATATTTGTTTAGAAGCAAAGTCTAAAGTTGCCGTTCCGCTTACATTTCCTTGTGCATCTGTTGTTGTAAATTCAGCTCCTAATTTAGCATAACTAATTACATCGTCTGCTATAGTTAATGCGGTTGCTCCTGTTACATCCCCTGTATGGGTTGCATTAGGTGCAGAGTTAGTTAATGTGAAACTTGGATATGTTCCACTAACTGCAATATCTCCGCCATCTGCTAAAGATACTGTTTGGTCTGGTGCGGTATTTGTAACCGTTACATCACCTGTTGCTGAACTTACAGAAACCCCTGTTCCAGCTACTATTGAATTTACTTCGCCTTGACTTTCGTCTGTGTAAAGTTCTGTAAAGTTAGATTGCACCTTTGTGAACGCATCAAACAAGGTGTCTCCTTGTCCTTGATTCGCTGGGCCAATATTAATGTCTTGTTGTGCCATTTATTTGTTTTTTATCTGTTAAAGTTGTGTTCTATCTGTTGTTAAATATGTTGTGTCTGTTCTATAAGCCGTTGAGTCTACTGATATTCTGAATGTAACCCAACAAGTTGGAGATGCTATGTCGTTTATTGCGTTAGTACTCCATAAAGTATCGGCTCCAAAAGAGCCGTCTTGTTCCATTTCACAATATATCTTTCCCCAATTTATTATGTTTGACATTCTTTTCTATTTGTTTTAAGTAAGCTTCTAACTTTATTATATTACTCTTTTTAGGCTTATATGTTTTAATTTCCTTTTTCTCCATTACAGAACCCAAGAATGAAAGTTTACATCACGATCTGGATACATTTCACCATTAGTAGATTCGTTATATTCAGGATAATCCTGGCTATAGAATCCCATATAGTCCACAAACCTACGAGTATAAAACTCTGCGGTTTCTGTTACCCTATTCAACATAGAGTTTAACTCTTCAACAGATATAGTCTCAGCATTTTCACTTCTATGTTTAAATACACCACCATTACTAACTTGATACATAGCAAAGGGCAAATAAGCACTTTGCGTAAACCAAACAAGCATAGGTTTGATGTATATATCAATCAAATTCTTATACTTAAGGTTCCCAGCATCATTAATCTCATTAGATATTACTAAAGCTTGCAACTTGTTGTATAATTTACCTCCTAAGTAATTCTGTATGTGAGTATCTTGTGCTACTTCAATAAATTGTATTAATTTATCAGCATCAACATTCCCATCAATGATTGATTTTCTTTTTAAGTCGTTTATTGTTATAAAAAGTGCCTTTTCTGCCATATTTACTTAGTTTTAGGATATGCACCTCTATTCGGCATATCAGTAGGTCTTACTGGTACTTCTTTAGGGTTTGTAGGCTCGTTAAAACCATCTTTTACAGCATCTGATGCTTCTACTTCCGTATCAGCACTTACTTTCTTCTTGTAAACCCTTCTTTCCCAGAAATGGTGGCAATTTACACCGCCCTTGAATTTAAATAGGCTGTAATTTGCTCCATTATGACCTAATTCTTTGTTTAATCCTCTGAACGACATCTGTGAGATGTCTTCCTTTCTGAACACTATCTCCTTCTTAGTTAAAGACTCTAATTGCTTACAGAACTTTCGGCTATTTGCAGACTCTCTAAGAGGCCCGTAGCTATATCTAATCTTATACCCCGAATTGTCTTGAGAAGAGCGTGCAGATGCCTTAGAATCGCTCTCTGTGACTGCTAATGCTGTTAAATCAAACTCTTCATTGTCGTTAGTCACTTCTTCAGAGTGTACAAGCTCCCAATCAGAGCTAATTACCTCGCCCATCTCTTCTAACTGAGCATATAAATCATCACCCTCATCATCAGAAAAGTCTAATTTAGCCTGGGAAGATAATTTCTCCCCAGTCTCTTCTTCTTTTCTAACTTTAGTGGATATATTTTCTAACTCTGTAAACTCTATTGGTTGTAATGTTACGAAGTATAGGTTTAAGAAGATGCTATTGAAATTAAGTATCTCTTCCAAGCCATCTAAAATGGCTTGTTGGAATGGTCTAATAACAATGTTATCCATAAGGATAGAAGCAGTTCTTAATTCTTCTGCGTTATTACCAAAACCAGTATTATCTTTAATACCTAAAAGTATTGGAGATACAATACCGTGACCAAGCATTATCTTCTCTCTACTCTCATCAGCTAAGAACTGATACTGAGCGTGAGCATCTGGCAAATGTATTGGCTCTAAGTCAGCCTTTGTTTCAGCAGACTCATTGAAGGTAAGAATAAACTTACCAGCATTAGAAGAGCCACTAAACTTATCCATTATCTTTCTTTCAATTAACTCTTGAGTTTCCTCATTAGGAACACCATTATTGAAGTTAATTAGTAAAGATGGCTGTAAGCCATTCTTTATGTTGTTTATGTGGTAGTTTGATACTTCTTCTTCAAGTGAGCAGTACTGAAGACAGCCATTGTAATCTACAGGAGCATAGTAATAGAATCCAGATCTGTAAGGCTTAAATACATAAAGCTCTATTTGGTCTGATTTACTTCCGCACCCAAAAGTAGGTATTCTTTTAGGGTTATCAGAAGGCTTTATATCAGCCCACTTAGGATGATAGTAGTAAGCACTAATCTTTCCATCTTTAGCCTTCTCAGCTCTCAATGTTTCCATTGGGAAGTGTAGTACTTTTACTATACTTGTTTTTTGTTTGTTATACACTACTTGAATTGCAGCTTGACCAAGCATCTTGTAGTCATTAGCGACCCTCTTAATCTCTCTTGATTTAAGAAGCATCTTCATTTTAGTATACATCTCTGGCTTGATTGCAGAGTCCGTGGCTTCAAGGCCACGGCCATATATCATATCAACAATACCATTAATACAACGAGCATTGGTAGGACTACCTAAATACTTGTCTATTAAGCTATCAAAGTAGTCATTATCTTCGCCATATTGAACCCAATCTTTACCATAAACCTCCTTAACAGTTGGTGTTTGGTATCCAGATAAGTTTACGATCCTTGTAGAACCTTGCACTTTCTGTTTTGGCTGTATTGTTACGTTTCTGTGTTTCATATTATAATACTATATATTCATCATCACCATTACCAACGTATTCATTGTATTTGTTAGTATTTATAGTGTGAACAATCTCGTCATCAGTTTGGCTTGTTACATAAGCCTTATCTCTGTAAAATAAAGAGCCTCCTCTTGTAAACTCTAAATAATATGCGTTTTCCTCAGATAGTATACTAAATGCAATATCCATATATACAAAATTACTATTGCTATCTGGAATTGTCGCTTCAATATCTGTAATAGTCTCAGAATTGTTTGTGCCATCCTCTGTTATTGTCAAACTAACATTAGTAAATGATGCAGCTACAGTTGGAAATTCCCTTGGAATAACTGCAATTGTTTGAGCATCTGTACTTGGTAGTAATCTTATCATAATATGATAACTGAAAAGTATGTTTTTTGTTTTAAATAGAAAAGGGAGGGCTTTCGCCCTCCCCCCTTCTGTGTTTAAGAGTACTGTGTTTAAGAACCAGCTACTACAGTAAATCCAACTGCTGTAGGAGTATCTCCTAAGAAGTTAGCAGGAACTCTTTCCATTCCTGTCAATGTAAGTGTGTATCCACTTAATTCATTCATTGCACCACCAGTAACGATAGTACCTCCAGTTACATCCATTCCGTGTTCTAATCCAGCTAAGAAGTAGTTTCCGTTGTAATCTTCAACGATAACTTGTGGTCTTCCGTAAGCTAATAATTTTAACTCGTTGTGGTCAGCTATAGATAGCTTCTTTAGAGTAATTTCTAATACTTGCTCAAAAGCAGTAGTACCAGTAGCTCTATCTGATTGGATGTTTTGTGTGAATGTTGAAGTTCCTTTAATGTCATATTTATATGCACTTGGAGTTCCAGCAATCGCATCAATAACATCAGTATTGGTAACATCATAAGTGATGGCACCTAAGTCCCCGAAGTTTACAAAGTAAATAGCGTTTAAACCACCTACTGAATCTTTACAAGGCTCAATTCTTCCTAATGATAAATCGCAGGCCATATGTTTTTATATTTTATAGATTAATTAAAAAAAGGGTAGGCAGGCTTTACGGCTTACCTACCCTTTTGTTTTTATTTAAGTGTTACTTATGCAGGAGTATAAAGAACGATGTCAGAACCGATTCCGTATTGTACACCAGCTGTCAGCCTCATTACGATTCTCACATTCTGAGATCCGTCAATATCCGCCATATCAATAACTTTTACTTCGTTGTGGTCAGATAATAAACCTGTACCAAAGTATAAGTTAGATTTTTCAGCAGCTACGATGTAGTTGCTTCCAAGTCCGTTAGCAACAAAGATTTTAACTCCGTCAAAAGAAAGAGAACCGTTGTTCCACCATTGAGTACCTTGTGCGTTTGTACCAGCAGCACCTAATCCAGAAGCTCCGAATCCACCTAATGCTCTAACGTAAGCTCTTGCTACGTTTTGAGATACATATAAGTATAAATCTTCTTTTCCGTATAATGTAGCAGGAATAGCATCAACAACTTTTCCTAACTCAGCAATTACGTTAGCAGCAGTAACAGTAGTACCTACTACGTCAGTTACATCTCCGTCAGCAGTCATTAAAGTTACTAATCCGTCAAACTCACCAGCAGTAGCGTTAGTACCAGACCAGATGTTAGTTTCGTTCTTTTGTGCTACTTTAGCAGCAACGTGAGCGATTAAGAAATCAGCAAATGATGGAGGTAAGCTATCAAAAGCAGAAACTCCCATTTGTACAGCCTCCCAGTCAGAACGGAAGTCTTTCTTACATAATTGTAAGTTAACTTGGAACTCCTCTGGTTGGATGATTCTTTCAGTTAATGTAACAGTTGATGTTGGATCAAAGTCACAAGTTGCGTTTTTAAGTACATCGTCAGTAGCAATCTTTTTGATTACTTCTTTGTACTTGATGTTTGGTTTTACTTCAATTCCACCATTTTCAATGGTAGAAGCAGATAATAATGCAGCAGAAATATATTTTCCAGCAAATTCACCTGCGTAAGTAGTAGTGATAGATGTGTTAGTTGGCATTGTTTTATTGTTTAGAGATTTTTGATAATACTAAGTCAAATGTAGTAGCGGCTCTTTTTTGAGCATACAAGTTTAAATTTCTTGAACCAACCACTTCCTCTGGAGAGTGAGTTAATTCTTTTACTTCTTCTTGAGCAGATAACTCAGTAGCATCAGCTAACTCAGCAGGAGCATCTTTAGGCTCCTCCGTACTCATAGATTCCATAATTTGGTCATACATAGCTTTCATTTCAGCCATTGCTTGAGCCAACTCTTCTTTAGTAGCATACTTGTCTTCGCTTTCAACAGCATCTTCTACGATGTCTTCAGCTGCATCAACAACTGGCTCTTCAGCTAAAACCTCTTGCTCCTGCTCGGATAAAACTACTTCTTCTTGAACCTCAATAGCTTCAGTAGCTACTTCTTCTGGCTTAGAAAGCAGAATCTCCTTGAATTTGTCAACGATTTCTTTTGCGTTCATATTAATTGGGTTATTTATTTACTAAATATGTTATGATAACTGAAATACAACGAACTGTTATATTTTTAACTATCCGTTGCTTCTTGTGATGACTCTTACTCCGTCATCTTTCTTAATTTCTTGTACTTCTACTTTTTCAATCAGAGGCTTAGGAGCCTCTTCTTTCTTTGATTTACTTTTCTTGCTTTTAAACATTATTCTGATATTTTAGTTATACTTCCTATTCCTTGATTAATCATATTGCCTTTACAGCATTTAGTTGAGTAGGTTCCATTTTTGCAAAGGCATCCTCTCTTGGATGACTTTGGGCTTGTTCTACTTGGAGTAGCTTTCATTTTATTATGCATACGATTGTGTTTTTTGTATAAAGTATATTATGTCCCATATTTTGGCAGTACCGCCTGATGGCGTAATATTTAACAAAGACCCATTATCTACAAAATTTTGGTCTGCATAGTATTGAAAAACTTGGTGAAATTCGTGTTCTATGTTATTGCCTTTTGGGAAAGCTATATCTACTCCAACCCTTTCGTATGGTGTGCCGTTTTGTGCATCAAGTTGTAATCTTAAATATGTTTGATTAGCATTTAATGCAGAACATTTAAAAGCAACTGTCAATATGTAAACATCGTTTAAGTTATCAGCTGTTATTCTTGTTCCGTTATAGTAGTCTATTCCTGCGTAGCTTCTATAAGTATTAGCGGCATTATTAGGCAAAGATATTTCATTATCTTCCAATAAAATTAATTTATTGGCAGCGGTATATAATCCGTCATCGTATCTTGTCCAACCTAAACCACTACCTATTCCAGATTGTGGGTATATCTTTCTCCAAGCACCATTATAGACTTGCCATATACCACTTTCAGTAGTAACCATAGCTCCTTCTTCTATATTAAAAGTTAATCTTTTAGCATCAGTAGTTTGGTGTGCGTGTACTTTATATGATGTGTTGTTACTCGTCATCCTCTTCTTTATATATTGTTAAACATAAATCTACAAAAGGCAAATACAAAACGTGATCGGTTGTATTTGTCTCGTTATAATCGTAACTCCTTACTCCAAATAATATACCTGGGTAAAAACCCAAACTAATTTCCCATCCGTTAATCATTGTCTATCTTTTTAAGTTTAGATATAGCCCAGTTAACTCCTGCTGAACCACCCCAAGCATCCCACATAATTCCTCCACAACCTTCTGAGTAAGGAACATCTTTGTTTTGTTGATGTCTCTTGAATGACGCCATTCTTGCTATTGTTGATCGGCTTAGTGGTTGTCTGTTCGCCAGTTGACTGGCTCTCCTCCAACCTACTGATGTCCCACAAGAAGTCCCATTCTCTTCCTTCCATTTTAAAGCTCTTTTAGCGTTGTTTGATGCACTTTCTGGATAATCAGTATATGATTCAAGCTCTTCTCCATAAGAAGCAAGCATAGCGTCCTCTAAGTCGTATAAGGTAGCTATAGCATCTAACTCATCTGATGAGAAGTCTTCTTCTACAGATTCATTTGGGCCGTCTAACTTATCAGCAAAGAAACCTTCTATAGAGAAGCCTTTGACCTTACCCTCTTTCACATAGTTGTTCCAGATGTCATCGTTGTTTACTTTGACAGAAACCATCCAAGTGCCTTTAGGCAAGCTAAGACCATACTTCTTAGATTTATCCATATCAGTATCTTCTATAATCCAAGATTCTACTACGGATAATCCTTGTATGTCTACTTGATGTTCCAATGTTGAATTGTTCTGTTTACCTCTTGATAAAAACAACTCTGAAGCCTTTTTAACAGTATCTTCACTAAAGAAGATGTTGTATTCTTCTTCGCCATTAGTTCTATATATTTGTTTGTTCGGTATAAGAGCTGGCCCCATAAGGATTCTCTTCTCAGCATCTACCTCAGCTAATTGGACTTCGTGCTTCTTTAAAGCAATGAAGTCCTCTTCTATAGCAGGATTCTCAACAACAGATATAGCTTCTATGCCGCTAAACTCGTTTTCCTCGTCTATGTATAATTCAATTGTTTTCATAATATGGTAACTTATTAGTTTACTTTTTGTTTTAATTAACCTAAACTTGCAGAGCCTATAATGTTTCTATCCATCTCTTGAGCAGTAGATACATCTTTAGATACTACATAAGCTTTTACTGGTTGTTGGAATTGTCCTTGTACAGCAGCAGCCAATTGATTACTTGGAGACTGCCCTACTATATTAAAGTCTGGAGCTTGCACTCCTGCACCGCCTCCCGCACCTCCTGCACCAGAACCAGATAATCCAGATTGACTTGAGACAAACTTTTGTTTAGCAATCATAGCTACTTGAGCTAATCCACTACCAATAATAGCCACCATTGATGCTATTCGTTGGAACGTAGAAAGCGCAGGATCTTTTAGAGCTGCTGAAGCGGCTAAATAAGTGTTTATGGTTGCGTTTGCAATACTGGCTGCTTTATTTAGCTTGAACTTCTTTTCTTCTATTTTGTCTTGCTTTTTTCTAAGTTCTTCGTCATTTGCAGCTATTTGGTTTTGTATTTTCTTTCTTTCTTGAGCCGACAAATTCTCATTAGCAAGCCTTTCTTTTAGTTCATTGTTTACTTTGTTTGTCTTATCCTGCTCTAAGTCTATTTCTCTTTGAAACGACGCATCCATTACTCCAAAAACAGCATTTGAAATATCTTGAAAAGCATATATGGCAGCAAGCTTATCTTCCTCCCTTAATTTAGCTACAGCTTTATTTCCATTGTCTTCTACCTCTTCTCTTTTCTTTTGATATGCAGCGAGACCATCCGTAACTTCTTTTGCTCCTTTTGACAACTGTTCTTTAACTGTCTTAACGTCTGTTCCAAATATTTTATTTAAAAATGCTAATCCAGACTCTTCATCAGTAGGTTCTCCTATTTTTTTAAGTTCCTCATTAAGTTCCAAGTTAAAAGACTTCATAATACCCAGAAGAGTATTATTATGTTCTTGAAGCAATACTTGTCTTTTTGCTGCGTATAAATTTCTAACAGCTATAAGTTCAACTTCAGCAAGCCCTTCTTGCTTGGCTTTTTCTTCAGCAGCAGCTCCTTCTATTTCAAGTTCTTTTAGTTTTAAAGCTGTAATTTGATCTAATCTTGATTTTTGTTCTTCTTCAGAACCTCCCTCTATTGACTCAAGAAGTGATATTTGTTCAGACAAGATGCCTTCGTTAATTTCTTTTAAAGCCTTTGCTCTTTTTTCAAGTCCTTTAGTATTTCTTTTTAGGCTGGCTGTATTTTCATCTAATACTGTATTATAATTTGCTTCAGCCTTAGTTAAAGCTTCTGAATAGTTTATTAAATCTTCTTTAATGTTAGAGAGCTCAAGTTCTAAATCTTTTCTTTGAATGTTAAGCTGATAAAGTTCGTTTGCATTGGAAAACTCTCCTTCACGAAGAAAAGCTTCCCTTGCTCTTATTTTCTCTAATTCCTTTCTTACTTTAGCTAAATTCTCTTCTGCATTTTTCTCTTTCTCCTTAAATTCAATTTCTTTCTGAAGTACTATTCTCCTTCTTTCAATTAATTCGTTTTGTACCCTTAAATTGCCATTAAATTCTTTTAAGTCATCAGACATTTTTTTGTCTAACCTTAATAGAGTGTTTTGTATCTGAATCTTTCTTTCTGAGCTTGTATTTGAGTTATCAAGTTCATCATTTAAAAGTTTAATAACCTCTATTTGAAACAACATACTCTTTACTTGAGAATCTATAGCCTGCTCAGCTCTTTTTGTTCTTGTTGAAAAGAATTCAATAGCAGCAACTACTGCTTGAAATGCAAACAAAATCCCAATAGGCCCCATCATAGTCTTCCAAAGACTTGCAATTGCTCCTCTAAAACTTCCAGCTTTTACAACAAGTATTCCAAATAAACTACCTAATTGAGAAAGGTTGTTTGTTACTGCATTTAATCCGTAAGGCAAATCCGACACAAATCTACCAAGTTCTTGTGCTGTTGCACCTGCTATACCAGCGGAACTTGAAGTGTCTTTTAATGCAGAATTTAAACTTCTCGCTTCTTTTGTTACACTTGAAACATTCTTTTCAAGAGCCTGAATGCTTGATTTTAATCCATTAACTTTTAATTCTCCGTTACTGGTATCAAGTTCAATCTTTAAATACTTAATGTTAGTTTCTGCCATTTCCCTTGTATGTGTTACGTTTTATACTTGTTCTCATTTCCTTCAAGCTCTTAGGAGCTTGATACTTTCCTTTTGCAATATCTATGTCCTCATCTCCAACATACCAGTCAGAAGTATTAAGTAGGTCTATTATGTTCTTTATCATATTTTAATTATTTAAGGGCAAAAGAATCCAGGTACAAGAACAACGTCTCCTACGTTTATTGCACTAAATCCCGTGGATCCAATTACTGTATAAGTATTTCCTAAATCATCTTCAACCCGATTATTAAAACTTAAACTTATTTCTTGTATACTCTGATTAGATCTATATCGTAAACTTGTATTTGACCCACATTTATCCAAGTAGTAATAGTCACCAGTAGTATCAGAACAAGGCCCTAAAGTGATTCTTTCTCCATTTAAGAATTGATAAACAATATCGTCTTTCATATAATAGCCTCCTGTCACAGGGCTTCCTACTCCAGAATTTGTGTAATAATACAACCCATCATTACTACTTATGTATAGGTTTATAAAAACTGTAGATTCGCAAACAAAATCAGTACTTGCTGCGAAAACATATGTCTCTGAAGTATAGCTATCACAAGTTGCTACTTGTGTTTTAGCACCATTACTAAATGAGTATATAAAGTTTCCATTAGAATAGTAGCTTCCAGTAAATAATGTTCCAGTACCATCGCCAGCAGTATAATACAATCCATCTTGAGGGTTGTAGTATAGAGTTGCGTTAGTCCCAGAGCAAGAGTCTTGTTGCACAGCAGAGTATTTAAATGTTTGAGCTGAATAAGAAAAGCAGTATCCAGTATCATTCTTAACGCCACCTACAAATGTATAAACATTAGTGCCATTAGAATAAAAAGAACCGTTAACTAAGTTTCCGCTTGCAGAGGCTGAGTCATAGTATAATCCATCAGCACTACTAATGTAAAGAGTTACATTTGAGCCGCTACAAGCAAGTACATCTGTAGCGCCAAATCTAAGTACTTCAGGGGTATAATAAGTATCCTGAGTTATAGTCTTGCTGATGATATTAGATATAGCTGTATTAGATGGGTCATTAACATCAATAGAGAAAGCTCTATAGTAGAAAGTGCCATAAGAAGGCATAGTAATTACAGTTTCACCAGAACACCCAGCAGAAACTGGTGTTCCTCCTCCTGGGAATGCTGGGTCTGTAGACCATTGTATAGTTGAGCTATCACAGCCGCCATAAGTGGTTATGTTAATAGGCACATCTAATCCACTTGTATAGCTTCCAAATGCTATAATAATATTTCTTGGCTGAACAAATGGCTCAACAATCTCGCTAATCAACTCAAGATTACTTCTACCAGACATAAGGTTAGAAGACACTTTGTTTATTGTGTATTGCTTCCCATTTATAACAAACCTATCATTTAGTTTATATTTGTATAGTATTTTTATAGGTAGTAATGCACTAATCTCTAATATTCTACTCTGAGAATCAAATATGTTCTTAATATAATCCTCGTGGTAATTCCTAAATAGCGAGTTCTCATTATAAGAAGGAGTTGTTAATCCAACTGTAAACTCATCATTTTCTGCATCAAAGTTTAATGTCTGTGTTCCATCTGCTTTAACATTACTCGGTCTATTATAATCAGCAAGAGAAACCCTACTGAGTCCATCATCAGCACTTAAATATAATGGCTTACCAGCATCTACACTTGTATTGCAGTTATAGAACAACAATGGACTACCTTTTATAGGCTCTTCATTTTCGCTGACAAAGTAGCCATATTGAATATTAGTGTAAACATCATCGTTGTCATCTAATAACTTCTCGTATATAACTTTTTCAAATGGCAATTGAATTAAGTACTCTGTTCCATCTATATATTTTCCATCTATAACAACATTGAATTCTTCGTGTCCAAATGGATAATCAAATAGCTCGTTAAACTTAACAGCGAGCCTTGTAGAAGGCTCCTTAAACTCATACTTAATATTAGAATACAAATCAAGTCTATTAACAGAAGACGTAGTAACGTCCATATACTCTGTTACATCGTATGTATTGTAGTCTGCATTGTAAAAAGCGTTCAAGTCTTTTACTACAATAACGCTATCTTCAACGTAAGCAGTTAAGTTAAACATCTTAAACAAGCCTATAAGAAAGTCTATTATTTTAATGTTAGGCATCTCTTGAGATACATTAACATAACTTATGGTGCTTACAACGCCAGACTCATCATCTCCTGCTGAGTACTGTCTTTCTTCTACTATTGATGCATTTCTTAGAAACTCTAAGTCTAATGTAGATGTAAACTCTATAGCTGAAAAAGACTTAACTTCAAACTGTAAGAAAGCTTGATTGAAGTTGTTTACTCCAGGTAATATAGTTTCTGATACAGATTGATTACCGCTAAGTCCTTTGTATTCGTATAACACAGACCTTGTGGTCTGATTAGTTACAATGTTAGTTACATTGTTATAAACTACGATGTCGTAAACTTCAGAAGAAGTGGTTTCTATGTTTAATTGAAACGCAGAAGTGTCTGTTCCAAAGTTGGTTTTTATAGCACCAAGCTTTACTGTGTCATTTCCATCTAAATTAAAATAGTCAGTACCTGTTGTTGGGCCATTCCACCCAAGAACAACACCCAGCTCAACCTCATATTTACCTTTAGAGTTTCCTAATTCTCCAGCTTCTCTATTTAACCACAAATACATTTCATTAAACACATCTTCTCCAAAGAAGTCTCTTGAGAATTGCAACTCTGGGTATTGAGCTTCTATAGCTTCAATAATATGAATAGCTCTTATAGCTGGCTTTAAGTCAGATTTAAACAACCCTTCTCCGTTTGAGTCATTACCTAAGTTCCTATAGTTCTCTGGAGTTACATAAGCTCCATTAGAATTATAAATAAATCTTTTATCTGGAGTAATAAGAGGATATATTATAGCCTCGTTATCTGTGCCAACAACAAGACCGCTTTCTAAGCCTTGCTTTACATTAGCATAATTCCAATCGTGATTATAAGCAGTTAGCTTAGTTAAACTATTAAGTCTCTTCTCTCCAAGTATTCTATTTAATGTTACGGTAGACCCAAAGAAAGTAAGCTCGTAAGCATAAGCCTTATTACTTTTCATTAAGACCTTATTAAGTCTAATGGTTCCCTTTCTAAATGGAGTATGGTTTAATTGTATTTCAGAGTCGCTTCTAAATCTTGCATCGTATCCGTCAACTAAAGCATTGTCATAGTAATGCTTAAATATCTTGTTATTTGTTTTAGAAGCTGGGACAGTAAAAGATTGAGAGTAGTCGGTAAATATCTTGGAGATATCTTTTACATCTTGAATAGAAGACGTGAGTTCAACACTCTCGTCTTCAAACATATCAAGCCTTTTATTGTCTATATATATTTGGATAGTCTGCATTTATCTTATGCTGTTTATAGTGTCAAATGAATAGTCAAAGTCTATAGCGTAGTCAATCAGTTTATTGTTAACACTCTTTTTCATCTCTAATGAATCTGTCTTTGGTCTTATAGGATAAACTTTACTGTCTTCGTTAATCCATACATTCTCAGACATAAGGAGTTGTTTAATGACCTCGTTGAATTGCTCGTCTACAAACCCTGTATTAAGTTTAAGAGATTTACTTCCGTTAACATTGAAATCCTTGTTCTGAGGCACGCTTGTACTATAAGATAGTGCTGTAGTACCAAAATTAAGAGTATTAGCCTTAAATGAGTCCTTAGTCACGTTAACTGAATCATCTCGTCTCTTAAAGAAGTATAAGTCTTGTACTACTCCAAACTTATTCATAAATGACACTTTGCTTGGGTCGTACTTACATTCTGTAAGGTAGTTTATGTGAACTATAGTCTCGTTGCCATAAACATCTACAATAATAGCCGTATCTGGGTCACCATAAGCAACTGAAGAGCTTGTGTTGTTATTTGTTTGGCTTTTTAAGTGTGTTAAGTCAGTAGTTATAATTCCAGCATCATTATCAGTTCTATAAGCTGTACTGTCTATAGTTATTGGTGTAACAGTAGTACCATAGCTATTAGATACTAAAAGAGTGCCAGCCTTGTAATAATCTACTTTAAATGTTCCATTAGAACCAGTATACACAGGTATTCTTGCTAAATCACCCTCTTTAACATACATTATGGTATTAGATTGTAATAAACCATAGCTAAGCTGTGGGTTTATTTCATCCTCAAAATATCCATAACCATCAAAAGCAATTCCGTAGCCCTCCTCCACATCAGAAGTAGCGTCATCAAATACTCTTGTTAGTTCCCACTCCACCCAAACATTCTGTTTGATGTTGTCGTAATCTCCATCAAACTGTATATCTATAAAGTCTCTAATGAGTTCAGCTACTTCAAATACCACAATATCATTAGTAGGTAGTTTTTCCTTGTATATCGTATAATTAGGTGTAAGGACAGCTTTCTGTCCGAACACCCCATCATAGACCCATAATTTTAAGTTTGCACTTTGTATGTTTGCCATTTCTATGTTTTTATTGTGGACAACTTAATGTATAATCCCAATATGTTGTTGGATTGCTAATAGGAGCAAAAACCTTAACAGTAGCAGTTGTTGTTGCTGTTGTTTTTTGGAATGTTGCAATTCCCTGTCCAGGTGCTTGTATTGTTTCTGATGGTAGACCTAAGTTTGCTAAAGCTGTATTTAATAGCGTTTGATTATCAGTAGTACCTCTGTATCCAGTATTTATAACCTCTACTCCGTCAAACTCTACTATGAATTTATCTGGTATAAAAGAGGCATTGAAGTTTAAAGTAACAATTCCAGTAGCACTACCAAGATCTACTACATCTACTTGAGGGAATGCTGGCCCACCAGAATATTGAGAACCTGCACCACAAGGAACATCTGCCACAACTGGAGGAGGACAGCTAAATGTAACCTCGTAATCATCATTTACTAAAGGAGCATAAGCTCTTAAAGTAACTAATGTAGGTGTTGCAGTAGTTTTATCTATAGTTATTATAGTATTCTTATTGGAAGGATTGGCTGTGTTAATGTCAGCTGGGTCTATATTTTTAGCTATTAACTCGGCATCATAATCACTTGATCCTATGTAACCAGTATCAGCTTCATTTCCATTCCAATCAGCAACAAACCTAATAGGTACTTGATTACCTGTTATACTTAAAGTAACGACACCTACCTCAGATGTATTAAACTCAAATAAGTTTTCTCCAACATCAGTTCCAGTATTATAAGTTTCACCACAATTAACTGGTATAGTTTGTAGTGGAGCTGTAGGCGGAGTATAAGTTGGAGGGTCTTCGCTGTTAGCTATAATATAAAATGGGCTTCTTGTGTTTATCTTTAGCATTACTTTATTTTTACTATTTCGTCAATCGTTTCTTGAATGTCTCTGCCATAAGCAGCGAATATATTATTTAGCATTTCATCCTTTTGATTTTGATATACAAAATCTATTATGCCAGATCCTGCCCCATTAAATCTTTTTATAGTACCTACATCTTCTATTGAGTCAGCTATATTTTTAGCCATCCAAAACATAGTTTTATCTGTAACCTTAATAAATCTTCCTTTTCCGTCTTTAGGTCTTACGCTTTTAGCTTCAGCCCATTTAATAATACTACTAACTTTTGGTCTTTCTCCTGGCTCGGTACCTTTATCAATCTTTTCTAAAACATTACTTGCAATTATTTCTAACTTATCTCTCGTTGCAATGTAAGCTATACTATTCGCAGTATCTCCAGTAGCATAAGTACCATCAATCTTTAACTGAGCTTTATACTTTTCTACAAGTAAATTCCCATATTTAACTAATTCAGACTGTAAGTTACTTAAGTCCATTAGCAGATACTAATTTCATTAGGCATACTAACAATAATATTCACTCCCCATCCTGCTAACTCATTCTCAAATCTGTCTTTAAATGGAGTGGCTGAAGGTGCTTCAAGCAACTGAAGCCGCTCAGAGAACATATCACCCCTTCTAAGCTGCTCAATTACATCATTAATAACTTGTAACTGACTATTATAAACATCTTGCAGATTATCATTACCATTAATCACATCCTTAGTAGGAGCATCCTTATTATAATCTACAATATCTAAAGCAAGTAATTGAAGTGTGAAATTCATTACTGGGCCATCAAAGGTCACATCTGTTATATTTAAGTGACTTAAAGGAAATATAGTAGTCTTGTTGAGGTCTACTTCACTAATATCCCCATAAGTAACAGTAAACACATTAGGATTCGTCCTTAGACGATCCTTTATCTTATTTACTATGTCGTATACTTGTGTCATTATGTATTTTTATTATATGATTGTTTTATCATCTTAGCTTCTATGTCGTTCTTCTCTTTCTCAAAGCTTAACCACATTAAGCAGGTGTGTAATGGAATCTTGGTGACTGACTCAAGTTTGTGGACATCGCCTCCAGCAAGTCCATATATTGACTGATACCAACCCCATTTTCTTCCAAAGCCTGCTTCAAGGCTGTATTCCCCTTCTTCTCTTCCTCCTCCAGTAAAGAGTTCATCGTATATTTTGACAATTTGCTCCCTAAACGATAAAAAAAAACCAAAGCTCCCATTGCTACATTTACGGGTGCATCCTTCATTACATCCGCCCATTTGTCTGAGCCTTCATAAGGCTCTATCTCATATAGATGTTTCTTGCCAGCAACTATAGGTCTATACATAACAGCCATAGCCTTGTGCATATTATCCCAATCAGTAATATAAGACTCTAAGTCAATATACTCACCAAAAGTCATCTTGTCTAAGTTCGGTATAAAACCGAACTCCGCAGTCACACCATCAGAACCAGTCATCTTAAATCTCTGCACCAAGTCAGTCTTCTCTTCAAAACAATCACTAAGCTGTTTAAGAACTGACTCAAACATAGATACAGGTAAGTTGTAACTATCTTTTAGTGACAAACCACAGAATATCTCAAGTGCTTTAAGATTCAAGAACTCATTGTTCTTGTCTCCTTCGTCTACTCCTTTAGCAACAGATAAATACTTCTGATACTGATGCAACTTAATTGCACTTAAGTCTTGTGGTATGCTTACTTCTAATTCTACTACTGCCATATATTTTCTATATAGTATGATAACTGATTTATAGCTATTTTGTTTTTGTCTGTAATTTTTGTATATTGCAGTATAAAAACAATGAGTAAAGATATTATGAAACCAAAAGAAAAAGCAGAGGAATTAGTAAAGGAAATGTTTAAGCCAAATAATCATTATCTAAATCATAACATAGAGGTTGATAGAGATATTGCAATAAATTCAGCTTTAATTTGCGTAAGAGAAGTTGTGACAGAATTAAATAAATTACCAAGTAAAGATTTAAGTGATTTGCAGTTTTGGGGAGAAGTTGAATATGAAATAAAGAACTATAGATAAACCTTATAGTAAACACATAAACCATAAGAAAATAATATAACAAATAATAGCTAAACCATAAAACAAAAATGGTACTTTATAGTTATCTTAGTATAACAGAAGGAAATCTGTATAAGTTCCCAAACTTTAGGCACACCACCTATTGGATCGTGTACACTAAGTCTGCTTAAGAATTGCATTACTGACTCTTTTATAACCTTTGTAGCACCCCAGTAATATTCAACTTAACCAGCATTTATCTATTTATTTAAGGTTATAGGGGGTGCATCTCTCCATTCCTTCTGTATATTAGTAAAGGCAAGCCTTTAAGGGCTTGCTACTGTCCGCAAGTACAAACCCATTTCCAAATATATTTTCTAACCCACCTAACCGATTCTGATTCACAGGGTTTGGGCCACCCCTACCAAAAGGGTTTGAATTCATTAAAGAGGGGTAATAAGAGGCGGCATCTCTCATTTTACGTCCATTTACCGCATTTACTCTGAGCCAGGCTGTCAACCATTAGGCAGAAGATATAAGGGCTTAGACGGGCTGTAAGGTAGCTTAAAAGAGATGGCTACACCTCACAAATCTACTACCTTTATTTTTCAAGCAGTTACAAAAAAAGATAATTAAATATAAGGCACAAAAAAAGCCCCGTTAAGGGGCTTAATTAATCTATTTTAAAGCTGTTTATTTGTTTAAATCAATGTTTATGTCAATGTAAATGCCGTTCAAATTTATATTAAAATGCGGTTCGTATATACTGCAGCAATTAACACCCTTTTTTGTGGGTACATTAATTGTAATCTTATCCGCTATGCATTGTATTAAGTACATTTGTTGTTCTGTTGTTGTTTTGTTTATAATGTTTAAAACATTATCCCTTTGCTCTGTTGTCATATCTTATTTACTTTTATAGTTTAATTAATCCCAATCCCGACCGCCTTGCTTTAAGTATTCTGCAAAGCCCTTAGAATATTCGCATTTCTTTTTAATACTAATCAAATCAGATTCAATAATAAGCGTTTCAATTTCTGCACAAATATGGTTGTATTCATCTTGTGCGGTTTCACTAAATCTAACATCTTTATTTGGTTGAATAATGTAGGTATTTTCTTTGTATTTATTTTCTATTAAATAGGTTGCTAAATTATCTATTAATTCCATTGCAAATGAGTCCATAATTTATTTGTTTAAGTTAGTTAAAAGGGTAGGTTTGTATTAATAACAAAACCGCTGTTGTCTTTTTTGGCTTTGCCTTTTGCTTTTAAGCCTAAGACAATACCTTTATTGTAAATCATTACTAAATCCGATGCATCACCATCCAACACCTTTGCACCTTTGTATCTTTGTGGGAGATCTCCAGAAAAGACTGCGGCAACATTAACACCCAATTTAATGGCTTCATTTGCATCCTCATTATTATCCTCTGCCCTTGAAAAAGTAACCGTATAATTTGGATGATTAATGTACTTTTTTGCTTTGCCTAAAATCTTGGTGTAATCATAAAAGACCGCAAAATCTTTTAAGGTGCTAATATCTAAATTTGCATATTTATTAAGCAAATAAACAAAATCAATATCGGACGTTCCATTTAGTCTAAAGGCAATTTTATAATTGCCTTTTTTGGCTTTGGTGTATTCTTTCATTATTTGATTAGATAAATTCAAAACAAAGCCTTGTTTGTCTTTTAAGTAATATTCAGTTTTATTTTGCCTTGCCTTTTGTACATTAGAAAAAGCACCTCTTCCCGCTGAGAATAAACAAGCGGCCGCACAACCTTTAGAAGCTTTGGGGCAAATGTTTACGCCTTTACTATTTAGGTTGTATGGGCTTAGATATAGGATAAAAGTTTTTAAGCTGTTTTTAGCTGTTTTGGTATTCGTATTTCCTTGTGATAATAAGTTTATTTTTTCCATCTTGTTTGTTATTTAATTTCCTCATAAAGTTCATATTCTAAACAGTAGTCAAAAAGCATTCTCTCAAGTTGTTCTAAGGTGTAACCATCGGAACTCCAAAAACCGCTTCTTTCAATTGCAAAATAAATTGTTCCATCGTTTAATAACTGCAAGTAGTGACCAAAATAAGTAAAAACACCTATTGTATAAAACTTATCATTAGGTTCTAAACCATCATTAAAAAGAAAGTCCTCCGCATATTTATAGTCTTGAATATTTGTATACTTTCTGCTTTTCCTAAAATCCTCAAAGGATATTTTTTTTATTGCTTGCATTACAGTTCGTTTTTGATTGCACTAATAACGGCAAATTTACCGCCCTCTTTTATATAGATATTTTTAAACCTCTCAAGGTCATTTGTTAGGATGTATTTCAAATCCTTATCAATTACAACAAAATCCTTATTGGATTTTGATATTCTCAACCTATCTCTTAAGGATAGCTTTTTTAGTTCTGTTATTGCTTTGCCCATTGTTCTATATTTTTTTTGTTAAAATATTTACCCATTACTTTATTCATTAAATGAATTCCTTTGTCATCTAAATCATTGATTAAATCAATTTCCTTTAGCATTTCAAAACATTGCTCTTGAACAAAATCAATAGTTCTTTCATACAGCATTTGCGATAAAACTTTGTGAGTTTCTTTCATATTAATTGATTTCTGCATCTTAATTAGTTTTTGTAGTTAATGAGGTGTAAACATCCGCAAAAAGATAGATGCTAAAAACACCGCATAAAATTAGTACAATTTCTGTTTGCTTTGCATTTAAGTTGAACACCATTATTTCCGCAGTTGCACAAAGGCAAAGAACAAAGGGTGTTAAAAGTGATTTCAATAAATTTTCCATTGTTATTGGGTTTTAAAGTTTATCAAATATAGTAAATTTTTTAATACACAAGCAAAAAATCAACTTTTTTTGTTTTAATCTGCTTTTTTTTATCTGCAAATTTGTAATAATAGGAACGCACGCACGAATAAGCATTTTGTTTGAGATGTGCAAGCCTAAGCCCTAATTTAGGATCGGTCTAAATAAGCAAAAAGCACAAAAAAATACCCCTACTATGTTTAAGGGGGTACTATGTTTAAGAGTACTATGTTTAAGAGTACCCTTACTATGTTTAAGAGATTATATTTTGCTTCTGTGTTACAACCTGGGAAGCAAATAAAAGAGAGCCTGGTTATTCCAGGCTCTTTATAATTTATGGGTACTATGTTTAAGGGGGTACTATGTTTAAGAATTACAAAACGCACCACATATGATATGGGGGGGTGACAGGGGGGGGTTACCTCACAACATATTTTCCAGAATTAATTCCTTGAACTAAATATTGTAATCCGTAACGTATCGCATCAATGTAGTGATTGAACTTATCTATTGGCTTCTCATTCCTTTCCTGCCATACATAGTTATTCAGCTCTCTCATTACTCCGTGGCTTTGTCTGTCTACTATCATTTCATAGTCTTGCATTAGTGCAATACCACTTAGAATACTACCTTGCTTCTTTAT
>Ga0208643_1000721_pt1 | contig 20588 bp, 17 predicted proteins | sample VirMetDEL_Nov_12_FD_184516 | JGI IMG/M metagenome (GOLD analysis project Ga0208643, IMG submission 184516) | Aqueous microbial communities from the Delaware River and Bay under freshwater to marine salinity gradient to study organic matter... | ecosystem: Environmental > Aquatic > Marine >... | reverse complement strand
GATCTTCAATTTTGTCATCCAACCATTCAATATGATTTCTAGACTTTTTTAATTCTTCATTAACTAGGTTGAAATCCTGAGTCATGGTTTCAATTTCAAGTTTATGGTAATGTTTGAGTTTTTCAATTTCGTTTACCAATTGCTCAATTCTCTGAGTCGCATTGTAAATGTCTAGATCCTCATACTTATCAATATTCATATTATTAAAGATCTTCTCAAAATGCTCTTTGCTACCGATTCTCATTGTGTAATCCTTCCTGTTATTTTGGTGAATGGTTGACCAACTAATTGTTGACGATGGAATTGATTCCCCAGCTCTATAATGCTGGGGGTCAAGAACTTGGCTATATCGCTACCAAATAAAGACGCAATGTGCTGTCTAATGTTTATTGGTAGCTGGTTGAATTGATCTATAAGAGTCATGACTAAGCTACCAGTTTAGGGTTAACAGAAAACTTGCCAGTGATTGGATCACGATATTGTCTAGTGTTAGGAGTGCCTAAACATTGACCATTTTTATTAGTCCTATGAGTCTCTTCTAAAAACGATCCTCTAAAGAAGTATTGGATCTTAGTTTTGATACTAGGTCTAACTGATCCAGTAACAGTAGAGATCATCTCGTCTTTTAGTGAGACTTTGGTTGAATCGTTACCAATGAATGAACGAGTAACGAAGTGATAAGTTGTAGTTCTATTAGTCATGTTGTTTGTCCTTTCAAGACATTTTCTAGTTAAGAACCATTCGCATTTAGGTTTGGCGCCTGATTCGGTGTGTGCTGTCATTGTATCAGAAAAAGACTAATAGATAAATGTTTTACTAGTGCTAGTTGAGAATTGTATTAGTGCCAAATTAGCAATTGACAGGGCAGGATAGGAAGATCATGATAGGCGCAGCACCATGATAGATTTTGTTGCGAATGATTCGCATTTGCATTTAGGTTGGGGGATATGCACAAAATGATTCGAGGCTGGGTGTACTTTTTTTGTGCCAATAATATTTGAATCCTGATCGAGCTATTCGGTTTTATTGGCTAGGGTTTGATTTATCAATTATTTCCCGACACTAATTAATTATTTTTTTGACCTTGATGTGATAGGATTGTCGGGCAAGTCGGGTACGCGGTAGCCACGGCAGCCCATAGCGTATATATATACCTCGTTATGCAAAATTATCAAAAATAGGTTGTCAACACCTTGATATAAAACAATAAAATAGTATAATAATAGTACAAAAAGTCGGGGTATAGGGTAATATTTGTATTGTAATATACTGTAACAAAAGTTTACTTGACAAACCAGTAAATTGATGTTATAATCACTTTTTAGTCGAGCATCAGCGAGACTATATACAGAGTATATATACTATACTATATTATAGTGTATGTAAACAGGTATATAATATACACTTATATCTAATATTGCTACTATATGTAAATATACCTATATAAATAGGAGTATAATAATGCAACATAACTATTTTACACACTCATCGTATGAAAGAAGAGAGAATGATCATTATCCTACTATAGATAGACGTTGTATGAAAGCACTTCTTAACACATGGGACTTTCCACTACCTGCAATAGATGTCTGTACTAAAGTAGGTGAACCTACACCACTTAAACCTGCTGTTAATGGTACGTTTAAAGAAACACTAGGAGAGTATAGATCAATAATAACTAATCCCCCATACAAAAAGGGGGTAGTAGATGGTGTAGTAGAACAGATTATTGATACAGTTAAGAAGGGTCACATAGAGTTTGCTACTATATTAGTTCGTGTACAATGGGATTGTGCATCTACTCGTGATAAATTCTTTAACAATAAACACTTTGCAGGTGCTACCAGATTACAGTTTAGACCATACTGGAGTAGCGAGAGAAAACATAGCCCCATTCACTCATATCAGTGGTTAGTATGGAAAGATAAAGTAGAGGGGTTTCCTGTACTAAAATACGACAAAGGTACATAAAGTTATTACTAGTATCATTTTTTACTTGACAGTGATATATACATATGATATAATACGAAACTAATAAAACTGCGTACTTTTAATCTTTATCTTGAGGGGTTCGTGGTTAGAAGTATGACCTTCTAGGGTCCAGTGATTGCATTTAAAGGGGTTGAAGGTTAAGCAGTTACCTCCCCCTTTCTTTTATTAGGGTATAGACATGGCAATAAAGAAAAAACTATCTAAAGAGTTATCAGATTTAATAAGTGAGTATTTATCTAAAGGTGGTAAGGTTAAAAAGTTACCAGCAGGTAAAGCAAAAAATGCTAATGAGAAAACAAATATTAAACCAAAGAATTTACCTAGAGATAAACAGGGTAAAACATTAAAATTTGATGCTGATGGTGAAGTAAAATTTAAAGATGGTGGTATGCCTAAACCAAAACCCAAGCCTAAAAGAACAATAACTAAAGAACAATTAGATTCTATACCTAGAGATATGATCGGCGTTTTAAAGATGTTAGCAAACAAACAGCTAACACAAGATGAAGAACGTAAACTTAAAGATTCTGCTAAAACTGACAGTAGAATTGTTCAAGAAGATATACCTCCTAAACCTAAAAGTAAACCTAAAGGTCCAAGTCCTAGAAGAGGAAAAGGATTAAAAGGTGGTGGTACATTAAGAGTAACAAAAAGAGGACCATTATATAAAGGCAAAAAAAGTGGCCCCTACAGCTAAACGAAAGCGCAACTATAGGAAAGAGTATGACGAGTATCATGCTAAACCTGTACAAAAGAAACGTAGAGCAGGACGTAATGCTGCTAATGGTAAATTAAAACCACCGAAAGGTAAGGAAGTACATCATAAGAATGGTAATGCACAAGATAATAGGCGTAGTAATCTAGCCGTAATATCTAAAACAGCGAATAGGCGTATGCAGCCAAAAAGAAAAACCAGAAGAACATGAGACATGGAAATAGTAGAGGTAGCGACAAGTATATGGCCCATAATATTTGGGGTAATAACAGTAATAGTAATACTAGCTAAACTACACTCAGATACGGAGATCCTCAAGGAGAAAGTCCGTACCTTATTTGATTTATTTAATGGTTTAAAAAAGGATAAATAGTGGCTTCTAAATTAAGTCTTAGACAACGGCAACTGCAAAGTAGACTAAAAGAAGTTGAAGATAACTTTATTAAGTCTTATGGTGTAAAACCGTCTAATAAAAATAAAGATGATGATTATGAAAGAAATGCAAAGTTACTAAATGAGTTAAGAGATAAAGCCTATAAAATGGGTGTACCTTATAGAAGTAATAAAGAAATTGTCAGTGCTTCAAAAGAATATAGAGAAGATAAATTAAGACGAGGTGCTAGAGCAGGATATCAAGAAGGGGTATACAACCCTAAAACAAAAACGAGAGATTATGCAAGTCCTATAGATCAGACAGGTAATACATATGATATGTGGGATAATCGTGGTGGACGAAAAACGATATTAAATAATCCTGTAATGGATGCTGCTGATATAGCTGCTATCCTAGCAGGAGTAGGTCTTGGTATAAAAGCCTCTATAGCATTAGCTAAAAATCCTTCACTAATAGTAACATATCCTAAAAGAATACAGAAAAAAATACAATCAGCATTTAGCAACTTTAAAGGAAACAAAAAAATGGCATCAAGTCCTAAAAAAGCAGCAGCAACATCAACAGTAGCCTCATTATCAAAATTATTAGGTTCAAAGTTTAGTGAAGGAACTTATAATGCTTGGAAAAATTTACCTGATGCTACAAAAAAAGCACTAGAACCTGATTTAAGAGCAGGTAAATTTAGTGGAACTGGAGGAATAGGTAAATTTATGGTAGCTGCCGATAAGTTAAAAAATGCATCAAAATCCGCATCAACTAATACAAAACCTCTACCTTCAATGCCAAAAGGTACATCCTCACCTGTAAAAACAAAACCTACCCGATTAAATCAAGCTAAATTACCAGAAGATGCAGTTAAATACTTTGGTGATGAAAAAACTGCAAATAAAATGAAGAAAATATGGGGTAATTTAGATGCAGGTTCAAAATCTGGAACAAAAACATTTACTGGACCTAATGGTAAAGGGTTTGATCTTAGTGCATCAGATATAAAACAAATAGCACAGGCAAAAACTCCAAACAGTAAAAAAACAATACTAGCTAAGTACGGAGCAGGAGCATTAGCTGCTGCAGGATATGTTTTAGGGGTTAATTATTTAGGTAAAACAGGAGGTCCAGATTTTAAAACTATTTCTGGTACAACAGAAGATAAATTAAAAGAAGGTCGTACCCGAAAACGAGCTACTCCTACAGGAGATGATGAATTAGATGCAAATGCTAGACAATTAAAAAATGTCTCTCAACGTCCTACTCCTCTTAGTGCTAAAGATAAAAAAGATAAAAAAGAAGTTAAAAAAGAAGTTAAAGAACCTGTACCACCTAAACCAAAACGTAGACCTACAGTAAATAATAAAGAAGAACCACCTAAAAAAGATACAAAAGCAGATACAAAAGTAGATAAAAAAGTAGATAAAAAAGTAGAAAAATCTGTTAAGAAAGACCCTCCTAAGAAAAAAGGAAGGTTTGAACAAGGAAGAAAAGAATATAAGACACCTTTTGGTACATTAACTGTAGACTCTACAGACAGAGGTATGAGTAAGTTTGGTCTTTCTGACAACTGGAAAGAATTAGAAGAAGAAGAAGAAATGAATTTCCGTAAAGGAGGTATGCCTAGATCAAAAGCTAAACCTTTTGGTATGGGTGGGATGTATAAAGCACCTAAAAAGAAATATACTGCTGGTCTTAATATGAGATACGGTGGAGCAACCAAACGATCTAAGGGATATTAATATGTCAGTTCCAAATCAAACAGCTACAACAAAACTTACACGATTAAAAAATAAAAAGAAACAGCTAGAAGATAAAAAAGCAAAAGCATCTTCTTCACAAAAACTGTCTATAGAAAAACAGTTACGAAATTTAAGGTCTGATATAAAAGAGGCACAAGCTAGTCTTAAAAAAACACTTACTAAGTCAGGTGCTAAATCTGATATAGGTGAGGGAGCTAAGAATACTAGAAGACTACAAAGTTCTAATAATAAAGACGTTGACGGATCAGCATCAGGAAAAGGTATAGTAAAAAAAGGTAAACCTGCTGGTGTATCCCCTACTCAGAAATCCAGACAAGCAAACTTATCTGTAGTACAAAAAAATACTCAGAAAACAGATGTAGGTGATACATTTAAGAAAAACCAAGAGATAATGGAAAAAGCAAAATCATCTCCTGCTATGTCTAGCATAGGCAAAGAAGCAGAAGCTAAACCACCTAAACCAAGACCAAAACCTAAAGTTCCTAGGAAAAGAAATAAAGATGTTGAGGGTATAGCAACTACTGAGAAAAAGATAGCATCTAAAAAAGCTGCTCAAGGTCTGGCTACACAAGAAAAGAGATCTACAAAGAAACCCACTACAAAAGATGTAGGTGGTGCAGATAATGAATTATCTAATAAAAAATTTATAAAACAAATGAAAAGCCCTAAAAAGAAAAGCACTATAAGTAAAGAAGCAAAAAGTAAACCCGATGATTATAGTGGTGGTAAAAGAGTATTAAAGTCAGGATTAGTAATAGATTCTAGCGAAAGTGCATTTCGTACTGATGAAGATGATTTAAATCTCCGTAAGGGTGGTATGCCCAGAGGTAAATCATTTGGTAAGGGTGGAATGTACAAAGGCGGTAAGAAAACATATGGAATGAAATATGGTGGATTTACCAGAAGAGGTATGGGTAAGTGAAGACTAGCCTAACTGAAAAAGAAAGTATATTCCTAGACGCTCTGTTTAACGATGCGAATGGTAACTTTCGGGCTGCTATGGATAGTGCAGGGTATTCTAAGTCGGAGTATCCTGCCAGAATAATCAAGAGGCTCAAAGAAGAAATAATAGAACGAGCCGAATATGTACTAGCAGCCAATGCACCTAAAGCAGTATTGTCTATGGTCAGCGTTATTGATGATCCCAGTGCATTAGGTAACAGGGAAAGACTGGCAGCGTCTAAAGAAGTACTAGACAGAGTAGGGCTAGTCCGTACTGAGAAGATAGAGCATAAGGGTACACCATCAGCCGTAGTTGTCTTACCTCCATTAAATAAAGACGAAGATGAAGACGAGGAGTAAGACTAAACCAATACCATCTATAGGTATAATGCCATATGGGTATGATCCAGCTAAGAAGGGTCAAGATAAATCTTTTTATTATCCAGATAAAAAGGTACTGACCAAGCTAGAAGAAGCTATAGTAAAAATTAGAGAAGATCAACAACCAGTAAGAAAGGTCGCAGGGTGGTTAGAAAATGAAACCAATAGGAAATTATCTGCTACCAGACTACACAAATTGGCTTGGACGAAAGAAGAACTTGATGCTCGTAGAGAGAAAAGAGAAGCCAATCTCAATAAAGAACAGAAGAAAGTCAAGCGACTCAAGAATACAGTTAAACAGACTAGCATTAAAGCAGAACAGGCAAAACGTAGACTTAAAAAAGCCACTGCTAAATCTAGTGATATAGAACAAGAGACATTTGAGTTTCCTAACGATACAGTTGCACCAGAACAGGAAGTTGCATTTGAACCTAATAAAGGTCCACAGACAGAGTTTCTGGCAGCAGGAGAACGAGAAGTATTTTATGGTGGGGCTAGAGGTGGTGGTAAAACCTATAGTCTACTAATAGCACCATTAAGGTTTGCACATAAATCTGCACATAGAGCATTACTATTGCGTAGGTCTATGCCAGAGTTAAGGGATGTTATCTTTCAGACACAACAGATATATCCCAAAGCATTTAAAGGTGCTAAGTTTAAGGCACAAGAAAACACTTGGCACTTTCCAAGTGGAGCAAGAATAGAGTTTGGATACTGTGAAAACTTACAAGATGCACTTAGATATCAGGGCCAATCATATACATGGATCGGTGTGGACGAGCTTCCGCAATATGGCAACTCAGATATATGGCATTTTCTTAGGTCATCGTTAAGAACAGTAGATACAAGTATACCTTTGCAGATGAGAGCAACTGGTAATCCAGGAAATATCGGATCTGCATGGGTTAAGAAGATGTTTATAGACCCTGCACCACACGGTAAAAGGTTTGTAGAAGAAGTAAGATTTACTGCTAATGGACAGGAAATAGTATCTGGTATTAGTCGTAAGTTTATTGCAGCGTCAGTATGGGATAATCCGTACTTGACACAAGACCATAGTTATGTATCAATGTTGGGGTCACTACCAGAGGCCAAACGCCAACAGTTTTTATATGGGAATTGGGATGTTGTCGAGGATGGAGCGTTTCCAGAATTTGATAAAGATATTCACACTGTCGAAGCATTTGAAGTACCTAGTGGCTGGACTAAGATCAGATCATGCGACTTTGGTTATTCTTCTCATTCTGCTGTTCTTTGGGGAGCTATTGATTACGATGATGTTCTTTGGATCTATCGTGAGTTATATGTTAATAAACTGACAGCAGACAAGTTAGCATGGGCTATCTTAGACGCTGAAGAAGCTGATGGTAAGATATATGATGCTGTACTAGACAGTTCCTGTTGGGCCAAGCGAGGTGACGTAGGTCCATCTATTGCAGAAGCAATGAACAAAGAAGGATGTAGGTTTAGACCTTCTGACAGATCTCCAGGGTCTAGGGTAGCAGGTAAGATAGAGATGCACAAGCGTCTACAGTTAGATGAAGATACAGAAGAACCTAAATTAATTATAATGGATAGTTGCCGTAATTTAATAAGTCAGCTACCTGCACTACCGTTAGATAAGCGTAATCCAGAGGATGTAGATACAAAGTCTGAAGATCACTTATATGACGCACTAAGGTATATGGTAATGTCAAGACCAATGAATAAGACTACAGCATGGGAAAATGTTCCCAAACAACGCTGGAAACCTTCTGATAATATGTTTGGATACTAAATGGCTGATGATTTTTTAGATACTGATGAGAATACTGCACTAGAGGATTCTAATCAATCTACTGAATACGATGATCTTATAGGGTATATCGATAAGAAGTTTACGACTGCCAAGACTGCACGATATACAGATGAGGCACGATGGTTACAATCCTATAGAAACTATAGAGGTATCTATGGTCCTGACGTTAAGTTTACAGATGCTGAGAAGTCTCGTGTCTTTATTAAGGTAACTAAAACAAAAGTACTAGCAGCGTTTAGTCAGTTATGTGATGTACTGTTTAGCCAAAATAGATTTCCAATTGGTGTAGAACCTACTACATTACCTGATGGTGTAGTTGAAGCTGCCCACATAGATCCTAAAAAACCTGCTGGTATGGAAGAAGAACCAGAAATGCCTGATCTTCCATTAGTGTATGGATTTAATGGTGATGGTAAAGATTTTAACGTAGGTGAAACTGCTGATACATTACTAGCCAAGCTAGGACCACTAGAAGATAAGTTAAAAGGAATAGAGAACTTAGAGACAGGTGTAGGTCAAACTCAGTCTTCTATTACATTTGAACCAGCTATGATTGCTGCTAAGAAAATGGAGAAGAAGATTAGAGATCAGCTAGAAGAGTCTGCTGCTACCAAGCATCTTAGGTTCTCTGCATTTGAATGTGTCCTGTTTGGTACAGGTATAATGAAGGGTCCATTTGCTTTTAATAAAGAATACCCTAATTGGAATGATGATGGTGACTATGAGCCACTTGTTAAGACTATACCTAAAGTAGAGTATACATCTATATGGAACTTCTATCCTGATCCTGATGCTATTAATATGGATGATGCTATGTATGTTATTGAGCGTCATCGTATGACACGATCTCAGGTTAGAGCATTAAAGAAGCGTCCATTCTTTAGAATGAAAGCAATAGAACGAGCCATAGAGTATGGTGAAGACTACACTCGTGAGTGGTGGGAAGATGATATAGAGTCAGATAGCTATGGCATAGACTCTGATGGTGGTGATTCCTACGGTGGAGTAGAAAGATTTGAAGTCATAGAGTTCTGGGGTACAGTAGATACTGAGATAGCTAAAGAAGCAGGTATTAAACTACCAAAGGAACTAAAAAAGAAAGAAGAGATACAGATTAACTGTTGGGTATGTAATGATGAAATACTACGACTAGTAATAAATCCATTTACACCCAAGCGTATTCCGTACTGTTCTGCACCATACGAGATTAACCCATATAGTTTCTTTGGTATTGGTTTAGCAGAAAACATGGATGATACTCAAACATTGATGAATGGTTTTATGCGTCTTGCTGTTGATAATGCGGTATTGTCTGGTAACTTACTTATAGAAGTAGACGAGTCTAACCTAGTTCCAGGACAAGACTTGACAGTATATCCAGGAAAAATCTTCAGGAGACAAGGTGGCGCACCAGGACAAGCTATCTTTGGTACTAAGTTTCCTAATGTAAGTAATGAGAATATGCAGTTGTTTGACAAGGCTAGGGTATTAGCTGATGAGTCAACTGGATTACCTTCTTATTCATATGGGCAAACAGGTGTTCAAGGTACTGGTAGGACCGCATCGGGTATCTCAATGTTAATGGGAGCAGCCACCAGTTCTATTCGTACAGTTATCAAAAATATAGATGACTATATGCTACGTCCTATGGGTGAAGCACTATTTGCATTTAATATGCAGTTTGATTTTGACTCAGAGATCAAGGGTGATTTAGAAGTTAGGGCTAGAGGTACAGAGAGCTTTATGAAGAATGAAGTTAGATCACAACGTCTAATAACATTCTTACAAATTGCAAGTAATCCTGTCCTCGCCCCATTTGCCAAGTTTCCATATATTATGAGGGAGATCGGTAGAACAATGGATCTGGATGTAGATAAGATTACAAACAATCCAGAAGAAGCAATGCGTCAGGCAGTACTAATGCAACAGATGCAACAACAAAATCAACCAGAAGGTCCACCAGCAGGAGCTAATCCAAATGATCCTACTGGAGGTGGAGGAGGTAATATAGGTGTAGGTACTGCTCCAAGTCCAGGACAGCAAGGTTTCCCAACAGGTGGTGGAGCTAATGCTGGACAACAACAACGTAGACCTGCACCACAACAAGGAGCCACAAATGCACCACAACCTCGCCCGAACACTCCTCCCACTGGTCAACCACCCAGACTTCAATGAGTTATTTCAGGAGTATATAGACAGTAAGATTAATGATACAATTAGAGAGTTTGAGCAAGGAGAAAGTGAAGTGCAGATGTGGAAAGCTCAAGGTAAATTGCATATGTTAAGAAAGATAAGAGATATGCAGATAGAAGTTAAAACAGCAGCAGATAGAAAATACCCATGAAAAAATCTACAGTAAACTATGTTGTAAATTTTTTAGAAGATTTAGTAAAAGACTCAAAAGATAAGGGTCCAAAAGCTCTTAGGGCTGCAAAAAAACAATATGGCAAAAAACTATCTACTCTAGGCCAACAAACAGATGAGATACTAGATAGAAAAGGTAGTAATACTGTTCAGAATGTTAGACCTGTAAATAGAGATAAGTTAGAAGAACTAGGAATAAGTAGAGAAGATTATCAAGGTGGTGCTTATTTAAATCCTGTAACAGGAGAAAATATAACATCAAAAAGTTTTGGAAAAGCAAGGATCTCAACTGAAAATAAAACTGGTGTAGAACATACAGAAGTTAAACCTTCCATGAAAGTAGCAGAGGAGGTAGATGAAACACTTAAAGGTTCTTTATATAAATATCAAGGTCAGGATAGAAAAAGTAAAGCAGCTACTAAAGTAAATTTATTAAAACCAACTTCAACAAAAAAGAAAAGAAATTGGGAATGGAAAAGTAGAGATTCAGATATAGAAGATACTAACCAATTAGTTTCTATTGATCATAGAGGAAAACATTTTTATGCTTTAAATACTAGGTTTAGTAAAGGTGCTAAATTAGAAACATATCCAGATAATCCTGATGAACCAAGATTAAGACCCTTGTTACCTGAAGCAAAATTAAAATTTGGTAAAGTTATAGGGTATATAAATAAAAGTAGTAGTAAAGGAATAAAAACTCATCCTGTTTATAAAGATGTAACTGCATATAGTGAAGGTGGTATGCCTGTAGGTAAAAAGGCAGTAGCAAAGTATGCTGTAAACTTTTTGAAAAAAATATTTGATGACTTACCAGATAAGGTAAAGAAAGACTTACCAGACCAACCTAAAGAAGGTGGGTTACGAGTATTTCATGGATCAAATAAAGAATATCAAACAATGGATATTAGTACTGCTCGTAAGCAAGATCAATTTTTAGGAGAAGGTTTTTATTTTACTATAGATCCTAAAATTGCAAAAGAATATGCAAACATGAGAGCTATAAATCAACTAGAAAAACTTACTCCTGAACAAAGAGCTAGACTACCAGAATTATTAGAAAAAAAAGTAGTTACCCCTAAAGAAATAAAAGAAGGTGCAGTACATAATTTTAAAGGTGAAATAGTAAAAGTAGATGGTGTATTAAATAATAAAAATGTTGAAGGTATACCTCTTAAAAATGAAGGTCAAAATATAAAAGAATTTACTTTAGATGTAACAAATCCTTATGTGGTTAAAACAGATAAACAAAGAAGAGATTTAAAAAAGAACATAGATAAGATAAAAGCAGAAGGATATGATTCTGTAGTTTTTGACAGTTTTAAAGACAGATCTAAACAGATTATGGTTTTTCCAGAATACATGGATAAAATAAAAAAAGTAGGTGCAGTAGATTTTAACAAAGGCGGTACACCCATGAAAAACGATCCACCAGTAGGTTCAACACCATCAGAAGTAGCAGACGATATACCTGCAATGATCTCTGAAGGAGAATTTGTAATACCAGCAGATGTCGTAAGATATGTTGGGCTAGATAAAATACGAGCAATGATGCAAGAGGCTAAACATGGTCTAGCTTGTATGGAGGATGAAGGACTTATAGTAGACGTAGATGAGGAAGGTAGACCTCAAAAAGATCAGAAAGAAAAATCTGACGATAAAGTAGCAATAATAGAAACAGTACAAATAGAAAAGGTAGATCCTATGATGACTCAAATGGCAGAAGGTGGTATGACTGATAAAGACAGTCCAGTTAGTTCCCCTATACTTAATCCAGAGAATAAACCAGTAATGAACCAAGGTGGTATCTTTTTATCTCCAGATGGAAGTCTTAATATGAATGAAGGTGGAATGCCTATGCAGATGGAAGGTATGATGATGGAAGGTGCATCTGATCCTATGATGGAAGAGATGCCTGATGAAATGGCTATGCCTCCTGAGTTTGCTGATGAAATGCCCCCAGAAGAAGCTGAACCAATGGATGATGCACCTACTATAACTGCTCAAGTAGCTCAAGAGTTTAATGGACAACCTCATCTACTAGCTTATCTTAATAATGAAGAGCTAGGAGCTTTACAATCAGCAGGTAGAGGATTAGATGAGAACGGTGAGCAAATACTAAGTCCAGAAGGTATTCCAGTGTTTTACGATGGGGCTGGTGTAGGAAATGCTCCAGACGATGGTCGAGGAGGACCAGCAGGTGAAGCTGGACCTACAGGTGAAATGGGTGGTACAGCCACAGGTGCAGAAGCTCCAGCAGGTGCAGATGTAGGTCCAGCAGGAACTGACTCAGAAAATGAAGCTGATCCTATTAAAAAAGAAATAACTAAAGAAATTAAAGAAGAACTAAGCCCAGAGAAAAAAGATAAAACTTATGTGTCTGGTGTAGGGTTTATTGATAAGTACATAGAAAATAGACTTAACAATCCACTACAAGGTAAACCTGCCTATGCTGTAGCTACTGCTGCACAAGGTGGACTAATGAGAACTCCTATGTATCTTGATGAGGGTGGTTTTGTTCCAAATATAGATAAAGATGGAGAGATAAATGAAGCATCTCCTGATGAAGATCCAATTCCTAGTGTTGCCTCTACTCCATCAGCAAGTCCTGTTGCTTCAGAAGCTCCTGCTGAGTCAGAGGCTCCTGCTACTTCAAGTGTTCCTGAAGGTTTAATGCAACCTGATGGAGCTATTGTTAGTGACAGTGGTATAACCATGAGAGCAGGAGAACAAGAGTTAAGAAGTAATCTATTTAACTTAGGAGCTAATCAAGCAACTATGGATTATTTATCTCAAAACTTTGATGTAGCACAAAGCATACTAGGAGATGCAGGAGAAGATATAGAGGGTTCAGAAGTAGACGCTGCTGCCTTAAAACATTTTAATGAATTTGGTAAAAATGAAGACAGAATGGGTGATGGCTTATACTTAGCACAACAAAGATTACCTGATCTTGTAAACGAAGACGGTAATCCAAGTGTAATTGCAGGACCAGAAGGATATTATGATGCAGCTAAAATATTAGAAACACAACCTAATATTAGTGATGAATCATTAGATTATCTTACTAAAAATAAAGATGTATTTAGAAATGCAGAAGATAGAGTAAATAGTGAAGAAGGTACAACATATGATGACGTAGCTAAACAACATTATGAATTATATGGAAAAGCAGAAGGAGATAGAAGAGGCACAGAAGGTCTTGATTCTTTCTTTAGTAGACCTGATCTAGGAGAAGATACACTATCTACAATGCCTATACAGGATACTATGGTAGATACAGATGAAATAGGTAATGTAGCATATTCTTCTAGTACGTTTGATGAATCTGGTGATGTTCAAAATGCTGGAAAGGAAGGTCGAGGAGTTCCTAAAGGAGGTTATGATGCCTCTGCTGGAAGACCACAACCTGACCCTGATTTAGGACTTAAAAATTCTTTACAAAGTAGACCAGAAGGAGGTACAGGATTTTTTACTAGGCAAACTTTACGAGACTACAAAGATCAACTAAGTAAAGCAAATATGGGCAATCTAGATCCTATAGATTTTGATAGCCAATTTGTTCATAAGGGAGGTAATACTTATGACTTTAAACCAGGAGCTACTCTTGCAGGATATCTAGGAGGTTTCCGTGATGCACAAGGAAATCAAGTTAGTATAGATAAAGCTGTATATCAAAAAGGAGCTAGAAAAGGTCAACCACTAAGTCAAGCAGATGTAATAAGAGTAGGACGAAATAGGCTCAGTAGTATAGATGAGTCTGGTGGATAATAAATTAATACTATTTTTGTATGGCTACCTGTTACCCTCTATAATACTGTAGAGCCACTAATAGCCCCAATAAGGAGAGTAAAATGTCAGACATGACTGTAGAACCAACACGAGTAACTACGATGAAGTATCGTAAAAATACAATAGAAGACGATGAAAAAGAAATAGAACAACTAGAAAAACAACGAGCAGGATCAGAAGAAGAGGTAGAAGCTGAACCTGAACATCCAGAAGAACGTACTTTTAAAAAGCGTTATGGAGATCTTAGAAGACATCTGCAAAAGAAAGACGATGAACATAGAAAAGAATTAATGGCTGTTAGGCAACAAATATCTAGTTTGACTAAAAGTCAGGTAAGACTTCCTAAAACAGATGAAGAAATAGATAACTGGGCTAAAAAATATCCTGACGTAGCTAAAGTAGTAGAAACTATTGCTACTAAAAAAGCTAGGGAAAGTACTAAGGATATTGAACAGAAGTTATCCTATATCACAGAAAAAGAAAATAGAGTTAATAGACAGGTTGCTGAAAATACTTTAAGTAAGTTACACCCTGACTATGACGATCTTAGGTCTAGTACAGAGTTTCATGAGTGGGCTGAGAAACAACCTAAGATGATACAACAAGCTCTGTATGAAAATGAAGATGATCCTGAAGCTGCTGCCAAAGCGATCACATTATATAAATTAGAAACTGCTAACGATAGAGGTGAATCTAACCCTAAAGAAGCAGCTAGAACAGTTAATACTCGTAGGAGAACATCAGAACCTACTGGTAATAATAAAACAAAGTGGTCTGAATCTAAAGTAAGAAAACTTTCTGGACAACAGTGGGAGAAATTCTCAGATGAAATACAGGAAGCTATATCTTCAGGAAACTTTGATTATGACGAAAGTGGTGCTGCTAGGTAATTTTTTACTTGACAAGTATTTTTCAATATGATATAATACGTCATCACTTAATAGAGTTTATTTACCCCTTTTATTAGGACAACTAAATAAACTCTCACTACCCATAAGTAAAAGGTACACCATTTTGCATTGGCCCCTTATGGATACCCAAGAATAAATGCCCCTGAACTTATTTATAGCCAACATAGGAGATAATTAATGGCTTTTAAGACAGCTGCTGGTTATGGAAACCTGTCGAATGGCAACTTCTCACCTGTAATTTACAGTAAGAAGGTTCAGTCGGCATTCCGTAAGACTAGCATATGCGAGGACATCACCAACAGTGATTACTTTGGTGAAATCGCAAATTTCGGTGATACAGTGCGTATCATCAAAGAACCAGAAATCACAGTCAAAGAGTATGCTCGTGGAACTCAAGTAACTCCACAAGATCTTGAAGACGATGATTTCTCACTAGTTATCGACAAAGCTAACTACTTTGCTTTTAAAATCGATGACATTGAAGAAGCTCACTCTCATGTGAACTTTGAGTCAATGGCAACTGATCGAGCAGGATATCGCTTGAAAGATCAGTTCGACATGGAAGTATTAGGTTACTTGACAGGTTTCAAACAAGCTACAATTAGTACTGTTGCTGGAACTGCTAGAGTAGCTGCTGATAAATCAGGTACTGATCCTATTGCAGGAGCAGCAGCCAACGGTTTGTTAGCTTCTATGTTAATTGCTCGTGACAGCTTTGTTTCTGGTGGTGCTGCTACCGACTCAATAGCTCTACATCCAGACGGATCTACTGGTGAAGCAACTCCTTTGGAAGTGCTAAACCGTATGGCTCGTTTACTCGATCAGCAAAATGTTGACCGTGATGGACGTTGGGTTGTTGTCGATCCAGTATTCGCTGAACAGCTTAATGACGAAAACTCCAAACTATTGAACAATGACTTTGCTTCAGGTGATAAAGACATTCTTCGTAATGGTCGTATCATTTCTGGCATGGTTCGTGGTTTCAGAGTTTATATGTCAAACAACCTTCCTTCAGTAGGAACAGGTCCAGCTACCATTGATACTAATGGTTCAAGCGCACATTATGGTGCTATTGTTGCTGGTCATGACTCTGCTGTTGCAACTGCTTCGCAGATTGAAAAGGTTGAATCTTATCGTGACAATGACAGCTTTGCTGACATCGTTCGTGGTATGCATCTGTATGGTCGCAAAGTTCTTCGTCCTGAAGCACTTGTTCGCGCTCACTACAACATAGCAGGTTAAGGAGAATAGATCATGGCTACTTATGATATGACAAGCTCCTCTACTACAGGTGTAGGAGCAGATAGCGTTGCGCTTCTTCCAGGTCAAAACACCCATCATTTCATGTACAATGTCGAGGCTTATCTTGATATTGATGACATGGTTGCAAAAGGATATTCTGGTGCAAACGGTGATGTCTTTCAACTTCTAGAAATACCAGCAGGAGTACTTATACTTAACGCTGGTGCAGAAGTTATGAAAGCATTCACTTCAAGTTGCACTCTAGATATGGACTTTGCAGGTGGTGATGACATGATTGATGGTGCTGATATTACCTCTGCTGGTTTTTGTGCAGCAGGTACTAACGGTCAGACTAACACAGTTGTTGGTTCTGGTGCTTCAACTTACACTCAATTTACGTCTGCTACAGACACGATTGATTGTACGATTGCTGGAGCAGCACCTGCTACAGGTAGGTTGCGTGTATATGCTACACTCATTGATTGCAATGAAGCTGGAGCAGAAGCAACTTCCGCTGCGAGGGATGCGTTAGCATAAAGTATTGTGGGGTAGTTTCTTTAGTTAGGGCTACCCCCTTCTTTAATTTGGGCGAGATATGGCTACAACATTTTTAACATTAGTTAATGATACATTAAGACGTTTGAATGAAGTTGAGTTAAGTGCAACTGATTTTCCAAATGCTTCTGGTTTTCGCGCTCAAGTTAAAGATGCAGTAAATGCTTCTTTACAAGAGATATCCCAAAAAGAGTTTGAGTTTCCTTTTAATTTTAATTCTGCTTCTCTAACACTAGTTGCAGGTACAGCAGAGTATAGTCTTGCTACTGATTTTAAAATAGCAGATTGGGATAGTTTTCGTATTGCTAAAGACGATAGTCTTAATGCTGATGCTAAAATACTAAAACTAATAAACTATGATACATTTCTAAGTAGATTTTATCAAAGAGATGGTAATGCAACAGCAGAAGAATATACAACACCTGTATATGTATATAGAACCTTATCTAATAAAGCTGGATTTACTCCTATACCTGATGTTGCGTATACAGTAAATTATAACTACTTTGCTTACTCCTCTGATTTATCTAGTGCTACAGATACTATGACTGTTCCTGATCAGTTTAAACACGTTGTTATAGACGGTGCATTGTATCACACTTATATGTTTAGAGATAACTCACAACAGGCAGCTATAACCAAACAGAAGTTTGAAGAAGGTATAGATCGTATGCGTACATTATTAATTAATAGATTTACTGATGTAAGAGATACGAGAGTAGGGAGACTTCTAGCAGTTCCACATGGTAATCTATAATGGCTGATGCGTTAAAAGACGTAACGGTATTATCTCGTGGTGGTTTATTTACAAACGAGGATGCTTTAGCTCTTGCTGGGTCTAATCCAGGAGCAGCAGTTCGTATGTTAAATATGGAAATATCACAGTTTGGTGGTTATAGAAGAATTAGTGGATATGCAGACTATGACTCAACCTATGGTACTGTTGCTGGTTCAGGTAATGTAATAGGCTTATGGATACTAGACGGTACACCTTATGCAGTCAGAAGAAATTTAAAAGACAATACAGGGTCACTAGGTTCTAATCCTTTTGTGGTTACTAGTGGTAGTCCTACAATAACTGTAACACATAGTAGTCATGGCTTATCTGTAGGAGACAGAATAACATATGCAGGATCGTCTGCTGTTGGAGGTATAACACCAAACTCAGTAGAAATGGTTATTGCTTCTGTAGTTAATGCTAATAGTTATACAGTTAATTTTACCTCTAATGCTAGTTCTGGTGCTACTGGTGGAGGTAGCTCAGTAACATTTACAGCAAACAACGGAACTCAGACACTAGGATCTAATCCTTTTAGCGTATCCAATACAAGTGCTACTATAACAGTTGCACATACTTCACATGGATTAGTTGTAGGAAACTATGTAACTTTTTCTGGAAGTGATGCAATAGGTGGTATTACTCCTAACTCTGTAGAGATGCAAGTTGTTACAGTTCCTGATGCAAATAGTTATACCGTTACCTTTACATCAGCAGCTACTTCTACGGTTAGTGGTGGAGGTGGGTCTTCAGTAACAGCAAACTATAGTAAGTTTTATAGTGTATGGAAATATACATCTACAGGATGGACAACGGTAGTATCAAACCTATCATCTGTCAATGTAGATAAACTAAGACATAATATGAACTCATTTACTGGTACTGAGGCAGTTATCATATGTGACGGTGCTAATAGTCCTAGTAAGTTAAGTGGATCAACATTCTCAGTTCATCCAACAGGAGGAGATTACAATCCTACAGGTGCTTCTTTTACTACTGATTTTAAAAATCATCAGTTCTATGCTGGATTTCCTACGACAGGATTAGGTCCAAACATACTACTATTTAGTGAGCCTAATGATGATGACGCATTTACCAATAGCGGTGGATCAGGTAACATTAATGTTGGATTTAATATTACTGGACTAGCAAAGTTTAGAGATGCACTATATATATTTGGTAAAACTAAAATAAAAAAATTAACAGGATCAGTAAAAGCAGATTACATTTTGTCAGAAGTAACAGACAATATTGGATGTATTGCTACTGACAGTATTATTGAGTTAGGTGGTGACGTATTATTTCTAGCATCAGATGGTATACGTCCTATTCAAGGTACTGCTAGAATTGGTGACGTTGAGCTTGAAACTGTCTCTAAACCTGTACAACAATTATTACAAGACTTACCTAATACACATAACTTAGCTAATATGACATCTGTTGTTATTAGAAATAAATCTCAGTTTAGATACTTCTTTCCTTCGACTAGTACAGCAGCAGCAGATACAGCAGGTATAATAGGTGGACTTAGATTTGCAGATAGAAGAGTAGGTTGGGAGTTTGGTGAGTTATTAGGTATAAGGGCATTCGTAGCCACTAGTGGTTTGATAAACGATGTTGAAGTTGTTCTTCATGGAGATTTAAATGGAGAAATATATAGACAGGAATCTGGTAGTACATTTGACACTTCTGATGTTGTAGCTGTTTATGCAACACCTTTTTTATACTTTGACTCAACAGAAAAACGAAAGATATTTCAACATATAACATTATTTACCAGACCAGAAGGATCTTCTACAATAAACTTAGGTATAGCATATGATTGGGATGATCCAAATGTACCTGATCCTACGACATATTCTTTAACAACAGCAGGATCATTGTCAAGGTATACAACAACAGGTAGTACCTATGATGCTACATTTACATATGATGGATCTACTAGTCCTGTACTAGAGTCCAATATACAAGGATCGGGTAGGGCGATCTCATTAGCTATAACATCAACAGGAACTCAGGCTCCCTATAGTATAGCAGGTTTCTCAGTAACATATCAAGATGCAGGATACAGATAATGGCAGGATATACCAGACAATCTTCAGCACAAATAGTTAGCGGTGAGGTTATATCAGCAGCACCACTTAATGCAGAACTTAACCAAGTTTTAGCAGCTTTTAATGAATCTACAGGTCACTCACATGATGGTACATCAGCAGAAGGTCCACCAATAGATAGAGTAGCAGATGCTGATCAACGTAATATGGTGTTAGTAGATACTAGTAATAATCACATTGAATTTTACACTGAGGTAAGTTCTTCTGCCACACAACAATTACGAATACAAGATGGTGCGATAATACCTATAACTAATAATGATATAGATTTAGGACATACATCAAATCAATTTAAAGATTTATTTTTAGATGGTACTGCTAAAGTAGACACTCTCACGGTTGATGATAATGCTACTGTAGCTGGTACATTAGGCGTTACTGGTGCGCTTACTGGAACAAACATAACTGCTTCTACTGCATTCCTACCTGATGCATCTGATGGTGCTGCATTAGGTACATCATCGTTAGAATTTAGTGATTTATTTCTTGCAGACGGTGCTGTAATTAATTTGGGAGATGACCAAGATGTTACTCTTACCCATGTTGCTGATACTGGAGTACTACTTAATTCTACTAATAAGATACAGTTTAATGATGCTTCACAATTCATTCATGGCTCTAGTGCTACTGTTCTTTCTCTTGGAGCTACAGATGAGATTGACCTTACAGCTACTGCAATAGATATAAATGGTACAGCAGATATTAGTGGTAATACAGCCGTAGGTGGAACATTTACTTCTACTGGTAAGATCACTGCTGATGCTGGTATTGATATAGATAACTTTAATATTGATGGTACAACTATAGCATTATCTTCTGGTGATATGTTATTAGATAGTGCAGGAGATGTTATACTTGA
>Ga0208643_1000720_pt1 | contig 20604 bp, 22 predicted proteins | sample VirMetDEL_Nov_12_FD_184516 | JGI IMG/M metagenome (GOLD analysis project Ga0208643, IMG submission 184516) | Aqueous microbial communities from the Delaware River and Bay under freshwater to marine salinity gradient to study organic matter... | ecosystem: Environmental > Aquatic > Marine >... | reverse complement strand
ATCTCAAGAATACTGTTGGTGAAAACGGGACTATCCCCAAACAAGTTTTTAGTGAAGCTCACAAGCTCCTCTGAAGCACCTCTGTAAGGTCCGTGTAGTTCCTTCACGGTCTGTAGAGCTTCATCCACACCACCGACATTAGAGTTGATCCTACGAACCTTATCGATCAATTGGTTAGTCCTCAGGTTGTCCCTCGAAGGTAACAGGGATTCTAAATACTCCCTACCGACGATTTCGGCACCAGCTATAGGGTTGCATATATTGGACATAATGATAATTATAGTTATGTCGGGAGTTGGAATAGTTGCATTGATTTCAAATATAGCTAAGTATTTGGCGGCACGGGAGACCAACTTTAATGTCCGAACACTACATGACCTTTATGAAGACCAAGAAAAAATTACTTACAAAATCCTTGACCTTGAAGGTAATCCTAATGTTAATCCCGACCCTTCTCATATCATGCGGCTCAGGAAGCGTCTGGCAAACACCGAACGACTTATCGAACTTCAGGAGTCCAAAGCGTTTTCAGGTGAAAGCGGGAACTAAAGTTGAATTCTCTGGAAAACAATACGTACTACCTGAGAATCTCCATGTGATAACACTTGAGGAACACAAGGCTGCAATCGCTCGAAGTCTAATCAACTAAGAAACACCACTACAGATCATCGTCCCAATCAGGATCTACTGCGGTATCTGTTACTGTTGGTGTTTGTAAGTGGAGTTGTTGAAGTATTAGGATGGGGATGTCCACTTGCTCATGGGGCAACTTTCCCAGAATTGCTAGAATATTCCTAAGGTGCCCCTCTGAGATAATGAAATTACGGTCGCTCATTAAACCATCATACCCTACATCACACAAACTTCAAGTTTTCTCTTGTTAAAAAGAATATTCGGGGTATCATGGGGGCATGAGGAACATTTTAATAGATGGTAATAATATGCTATACCGTGCGGTCGGGAATACCGAGAGGCGGCATAAGGAAAATCCACGTTACAAACGGAAGTATTCCGAAGACGGGATGGACATCACTGCAATTCATAGCTTTTTCTCAACGCTATATTACGACACACAAAGGTTCCAGCAAGAAGACACCAAATTTTACATAGTGTGGGATCGGAAAGTTGATCCAACTGCAACGAACTGGAGGAATGACATCAACCCACTTTATAAGGCGAATCGAGGGACCGTGGATACGAGCGAATCCAAGAAAATGGTATTTGATCTCTGTCGTTTAGTTAAACAGGTGTGTGACGCCTACGGGTTCCATACAGTATTCCCACTGACATCCGAATGTGATGACATCATCAACCACTTGAAGAACACCCTAGAAGGCGGCTGTATAATTGTTTCCGCCGATGAAGACTTTTATCAATGTGTGAGCGCAAATTGCTCCGTGTATAGTCCTATGAAGAAGATATTGGTAACTGAAAGAAACTTTGAGGATTATAACACTGTGTCATTGGAGAATTTTGTGAAATGGAAATCCATAAAAGGCGACACTAGCGATAACATCAAGGGTCTTTATCGTTATGGTGATAAAAAATCCAAAAAATTGGTTGAGAACTGGGAGGTTGGTTCCAAAAAGTTAAGCGAGGAACAACTGGAGATCATAAAGGAGACTATGAGCATTATCGACTTGGACCACAAACCCCTCGCGGATAGAGAAATATTACTGGTATCTAAACAAATTAAACCCAAAACCCGTCTTGGTGATCTGAGCTTGGGCAAAGTGTTGGATAATTTTGGGGTTCATCACACCGTCAGGACACTGTGGGCTAATTTCTTCCTGAACCAAGATTTAGCCTAATTTTATGAATAAATACACAATACTAGCTGGCAAAATATTTCTAGCCATAGGTGCCATGTTGGTGTGGTTGGTACCCTCCATACCCGCACAGGTGGCCATACTCGGCGCATACGTTGCATTGTTCATATTCCTCCAATACCGAACCCTCCAATCCAAACGGACCCTTATAGGGGAGAGTGTGAAGCAACGGGAGGTTATAGTGGAGCATATCGGCGGTAGAATATGGGACATTCCCGTTAAATTCACATGTATGCATTGTAAATATGTGAAAGTCATGGACTTCTCGCTAGAAACCAGAGGCTTCACCTGCGAACGGTGCCAGAACCCCAATAAGTTGATATTACAGTTCACGGTAATACCCGAATCTAAAAATTCCAGCGAAATGACCAATGAATGAACCAAAAGAAAACCCATTAACCGGAACCCTAGGACTCCCTATAGGCATGCAACATAAACCGACCGTCATCCAAAACCCCCAGAATGTGGGTTCTATGAGTGATACCAAACCCCCTGTCATCTTAGAAAACCCGATTGATATAAAGAGGGATATACTAAATTTCGTAGATAGATTACCTATAGATGATAAAAATAAGGTAAGGGGTTATATCTTCCAGAGGTGCGGAGAACCATATCCCACGTCTATGGCCACCATGGCTGACATATTGTTGGATATGTCCAAAGACTTAGCTAGAGACCGGCATGACCCCGAACTCAATAAGAAAGACAACAAGGACGAGCTATTGATGATGTTAGCAGTATTCGCATCCCTTTACCCCTTCCACTTGAAGGAAGGGATTGATGGCAAATAGGAACCTAAATTGCTCAGATTGTGGGGATACCCGATGGGTAGCCCAGACCAAGTTCCGAGAATTAGTCGGTGAGTTTGGGACTCCTAAGAAGGCTAAGAACAACTTCCAGTGCAATAAATGCAGGGCACTTAAGAAGAAAGACCCGTTCATGTTCCAACTTAAATACGGAAAACATGTTAAGAATATACAGGCGGAACTAAAATCCGCACTGAAGCCATTCTATAAAACGGAATGTCTGGAAACTCTAAAAAAAGAGTTCTCTGCAATTTATACAAAAAATAATATTGACGAATCGAAGGTGGTGTATCACTATACATCAGTAGGTTCGCAGCGAATCGAGGGCCTCACCATTAGAGAGTTTCCGTTCGTTGGGGATTTCTACATACACCTTTTTAGACAAAGGAAATTTGACAAATCGTCCACCAAACATTATGACATCAACAAAAAAAATAAAAGACCAAACTTATGACTTAAAATTCATCATCGAAACTGAGAAAGAGAAATGGAAGACTATCCATTCGGAAGTAGCCACAACAGTAACGTGGGACGAGGAGGTGAATATGTTTCTATGCAAATCCGAGATGGGGACTTATTATAATGAGTGGCATAAATTCTTCCAAAACCACGTTATTATTAAGAATAATGGGTTTTGGAGAACAGGAACGTTAACCAAAAATGAGATAAAACAGAACGAACAGGCGAGTTGGCTCTGTTTTATCAATGGTTACAATATTTGTAGAGACATGTTCGGGTCATACGATTCCACCAAGCATAACGTCGGAAATAATCTACTATCATACATCCATGATCGGATGGATGATGCCATATACACCCTAAAGGGTGGTTTACTACCAGATTGGCTAGCAGACTATGTCCATGATCAAATGGAAGTTGCGAAATTGGAAGAGACTAAGCCGTTCAGGACCTAGCAATCAACTTCGGAAGATTCATCTTTGGCTGCAATGATATCCTCATAACCTTTGAAGACATTGGCGACATTGGTTTGGAGGGAATCCGAATCATTACCGGCAAATTGATCCAAATCAAGTTCGTCTAATGACAAGGGTTGCCAGTAATTGTAGGTGAATCCAACATCAACGTTAACCACCTCATCCCCAGAATAATCATAATCAATGGAACCGATACTTGTTGGATATACACCGACAAGTTCAACTGCTCTGACGATTTTGTTTGCCTTATTGACGACCGCATATTGGATATTGGAATCTCTACCGACACAGAACTGGGCGGTTCCGTCTAGAGGATTACCCATTGCAAACTTCCAAGCTTGAATGGGATTGATTGCCATAAAGTCCCCAGCAACACGGAAACCGATAGTAGTTTCATTACCGCCAAATTGAAGTTGACCGGGAACTTTCAGAGTAACTCCTTGAATAGGAACGTCTTTAGAATCACGGGTAAGTCCCGGTAGTGACGCCGTTGTCATGAAGTGAACACCCCTCAAAATATCAGAATTAAATGGCTCCGGTCCAATCTTAAGAGGTCGAAGAAAATTCTGTTGCTGAACGCCATGCTTGAGAAGAGCTTCATTTCCTGTCTTGAGATTAAAAATTTTGGACAATTCGTTCATGTTTTTAATTAGCATACGCAACCCTTTAAAAAGGGGTTGATTATTGCATAATTAAATGCATGTCAACCCCTATTTCACCCGCAATCATCATTCAGGAGAATTTTGATGCAAGACCCACTATCCCTGTTGGTTACAACGTAATGGCTACGGGATTCACCTCAGAGGGTATAGCCAATGAGCCATTTGTGTTCAACCGATTGGAAGATTTCCTAGCCCGATTTGGTGAGCCCGACCCATCCAGAAAGGAGCAAATTTACTCTTATGAGACAGCCAAGCGTGTCATCGAATCGGGTTCGAACCTTGTATTTGTTAAACTACCATATGGCGCAAAGGAGGGTTATGAGGTCGGTGAGGAATATTCTGCTATATTATACCCTGCATTAGAGGACGATGATGAAGGAGAGGCTGTAATTGCATATGAGGCTATTCAGAATTTCACAGCCGATTTGTTCGGAGGAACTCTTAGCTCGGTTAGCCCATTCTCTTCTGATGTTGTCATCGGACAATCACTTACTGTAAGCGAGGCACTATCCGCTCATGATGAGTATACTGCACTTTCCAGCACAACACTCTCGGGTGGTGGTGCTGACCCGTATGATACCGATAACTTCATCGAAGTTACGGGATTATCGTCTTGTAAAGGTTACGTCTTGGGTGAGCCGGTTCGTATTGACATCGACCAAGCTGGATACGATGCCCTCGAATGCGGCAAGATACTCTGGGAGGACGACTATCCAAACTTCGACTCGTCCATAACATCGTTCGACCCCGTTCAATTCGGGAAGGTTGGGTTGATCGTTCTTGATAATGGTAGATCAAAATCACTGGATAGCCGTGAAGGGTATTATGTGTCTGTTACGGACAATACCGATGGTGACCCTGCAAATGATTGGAGTTCTATTGTCGGTATTAAGAATACTCTGAGCACAGGTCTTGGAAATGCAGCTTTTCAGGAACTACCTACGGATTCATATTCATTCGACTTAACACTCCCTTATACGGACCCTAAACCTAGCATCTCCCAAAGTCTTGCTGCTATTTCTGAGCAATCCGGAGCAGTTAATGATTCTTGGGCTGACGGTAAACATAAGAACTTCTTAAGCGTTGCCCTTTGGAGACTCAATAAAGATCTCCAAAACGGCTCCGATGAGCTAATCCCTATCTTGGTTGAATCTCACACCGGATCTATTTCGGACACCGAGACTGTTATAACGGAAGGTGGTTATCAACAGAACGTATTCATTCAGGATGTGATCGACGGCGACTCCAACCGTCTCAAGGTATTTGTTAACCCGAATATTTCTGGTGACATCTACAATGTAGAGGGCGCGAAGGTTAAGAACCTTAGAATGTGGCGCGAGGAACTCAAGGATAGTGATCTTTATACATCATCATTCAAATCAACGGCGCTATCCGAATTCGGACCATCCGCAATTGTTGACGGGTTTAGTGACAGCTTATATTCTGTTTCTCGTTATACTCCAAAACAAGAACGCTCTGCGTGTGATGTCGGAAACGTCCCTAAAAAAATCAGGAATGCTCTTTGCACGGTGGATAACCCTGACCGTGTAACTATCGACCTCTCGGTTGAGGCTGGTCTCGGAACCATATGGAATACCGTCAGAGAACATCGACCTTCTTGGTTGACCGGAAACCTTGAGGATGAAAGCTTCTGTTTCGACGATGAGGTATTCATTGATGTCATTGGGGATCTTGGACGTGGGGATCTTGAAGGTTCCGAGAGGGGCAACATGAGACTCAACTGGACCGCTGTTTTTCAGGAGTTCCTCAACTTCACGGAAAAGGTTCGTCTTTGTAACGGTGGTTACCACCACCTGCATGTTGCGGATACACTCCGTCACATTCTGGTCAATGGGAGAGATTGTAAGGTGTATGACTCAAAAACTAAGTGTAAAAATCCCGGAGTTTTTGCATCCGATGTCTATTGGCCATCCAAGAATTTGACCAAATTGGTCAATAACACGGTAACCACACTGGACGCTCAATGGTATAAGTCTTCCAATATCTACAGTTCATCTCCAGTTTGGATTCCCGCATCCCCAGTTACGGCAGGTTTGATGGCGGAAACACCATTCCCATGGCTTCCTGCGGCTGGTGTCCGTAGGGGTGTTATTCGGGATGTTGTCGATGTTGCAATCGATCCAGTTCTCAGGGATCGCGATTACCTTTATAAGATCAAACATAATGCAACATTTTATGATCGCAACACGGCAGGATTCCTCCGTTTTGCTGACCAGACTATGCTCAAGAATGACAATCACCAACTGAGAAACAACTCAGCCCGTAGACTTCTGGTCTGGCTTGAGAAGAATCTACAGAACGCATTACGTCCATTCTTGTTTGAACCAAACAACCTCCAAACGAGAATTCGGTTTAAGAATGAGATTGAGCTTTATCTTGATACACTCTTGATCAACGGGGCTATTGAAGATTTTGCAGTTAGCCTGTCTAAGAACACACCAACCTCCCAACAAGAAGGGTGTTTGATCGCAGACATTACTATTAAGATCACCGGCATCGTTACCCAGATTAAGCTCAACCTCAACCTCGCTAGGTTGGATCAAGGCATCACCGAGTTATTCTAAACTAAACTTAACCAAAATCCCCAAGGAGTATAAATGGCTTCTTGGGGATTTTTTTGTTTAAAAATTCAGTCTTCGGTGTAATATGGTTATAGATGAGGCACAGCTACGAGCAACAATACCTAGACATTCTTGATGAGCTAATCCGAAATGGGACACCTAAAGGGAACAGGACCGGCACGGGCACCAATGCGTTGTTCTTCAGAAGCATTCGACATGACATGTCCTTGGGGTTCCCTGCAATCACCACCAAGAAACTGGCATTCAAAACAATGGCGGTTGAACTTGAAGGATTTATTAATGGGGTCACTTCTAAGAAATGGTTTCAGGATAGAGGTTGCCATATTTGGGATGGATGGGCAAACCCACAAAAAGCACCATATGGGATCGACGAAGCTTCTCAGAAGGCTATGAGAGAGGAAGATGATCTAGGCCCATGTATTTATGGAGCGTCTTGGAGAGGCTTCCGTGATCCCACAATCCCATGTTTATTTCAAACCTCCACCTCAAGTGTAGTCGTAGGTCTTACTACCGAACCAAACGTTGGAGTTGACCAACTCAAATCTGTTGTCGATACCCTTAAAACCAACCCCAACGATAGACGCATGGTGGTAGCCGCATGGAATCCACTAGGTCTTAAGCACACCGCATTACCACCATGTCATATGGGGTTTCAGGTCATTGTAATCGAAGGTAAGTTGAATTTGCATTTTAATATGCGCTCCTGCGATTGGATGTTAGGTAACCCATTCAATGTTGCATCATATGCACTCCTACTACATCTTCTAGCCAAAGAAACAGGACTAGAGGAAGGAGACTTGGTGGGGACATTCACCGATGTTCACCTTTATAACAATCACACCCAACAAGCACAAGTTCAATTAGCACGAAAAGTGAAAGAGCTACCAACAATCGAAACCGAGAACTTTACAAGCATCTTCGATTGGAAACACACCGACTCCAAATTAATTGGATATGAACATCACCCCGCCATTAAAGCCCCCGTAGCAATCTAATCATGAACATTAAGAAAATAGAAGACGTGGATTTCTTGGAAGTCACAAAAGTTAAAGACACGGAAGAAGGTGTAATCGTATCCGATAAGTCCGGTAGTTTTTTGGTAGAGGGGGCTATCGTAGAGGTCCTAAATTATCAGAGAGAGGCGATAGAACATTGGGAGGTGTCTAATTTACTCGACACTTGAATTAAAATAAAAGACTCATAGTTAATCCTATGAGTCTTTTTTATTTGGATAGCTACACCGTCGATGACCTTAAAGAATACATCAAATGTCGTGATGATGTATCGTATTTTTCGGAGAATTACTTGGGTGTCAAATTAACGGCAAATCAGGAATCCGCTATCGACCTAATGGAATCCTCCAAAAGTTATGCAATCGAAACCCCCCGACGAGTTGGTAAGACTACGTTAGTTCAAGTTTGGGCGACATGGAAGCTCACCTTTCACATGGGGGTGTTCAACTTATCTATTGGCGTGTATAACAGTATGGTCGCACGTTCATGGCAGGACACCTTTAACACATTCCTGAAAAACGTCCCTAAAAAGTTTTCCGATAACTCACTTGTTACACAATACGAATCGGGAATTATTCGTTTTAAAAATGGGAATAGTATCAGAATAGCTTCTATGAAATCCCCCAGTGTATGGAGGGAGCGTTCCACCACACACTTCATCGGAGAAGAAGCAGGGCACCCCGATAGTGGGCGTGTATATGAGCAAAATTGCCAAGACGTTATGCCCACAATCGACATGGCGGGTGGGTCGTTTGGGTTGATATCCACAAAACACTATGACTCCAATAATCTATTTTCGGGTATAATTCGAAACTCTCGTTTGGGGTCACGCACCATCGATGTGCTGAAATTCGCCCCATTTTCAGGGAATATTAATGAATATACCGACAAGGGTGTCACTGAGGGCGTCAATTTGACGGGTTCCATTGGATCGTTTTTGAGACAAGAGGGCATCTAAACGTATTCAAAAAATACGTTTAGATAATTACCTCTATGGGACGTAAAGAGGAATTGTGGGGAGATAGTCAAATTCCGGATGCAGAGATTGTAGTTGAAAACTTCTATAAGGGTAACGAGAATATTCTAGGGGAGGGTTCTGTCCTAAAATACCTACCGGAACATGCCATTGAGATCCATAAATGTAAGGAGTCCATCGAATACTTCCTAGAGAACTACTATAAGATCCTCATTGAGGGCATAGGGAAGGGTCTGATGCCTCTTTGGCCTATTCAGAGGGAGTCCTTCAAATTCCTTCAAGACAACAATAGGGTCGTTCTGAACGCATCCAGACGGACTGGTAAAACTGTGTCGGTTTGTGGGTTCCTACTGTGGAAATTGTTATTTTCTGATGGTATGCAACGAATTGGTATGCTGGGTAACAATTTCGACTTAGCAAAAAGTAACCTCATTAAAGTTAAAGAGGCTTTCGAGGACCTACCATTCTTTCTCAAGCCATTTGTGGTGAAATTTAACATGGAGACCATTATCCTTGATAATGATTGCTCCGTCAAAATCACAGCAACGCAACCTGCGGCATTTCGGGGTTCTGACTTAACGGGACTTATTATTGACGAGGCGGCATTTGTCAACATTGGTAAATCGGAAGGGCTGGATGCTGACATACTACAATCCGTTCTACCCACACTAGATTCCTCCGGTGTCAATTCATTCTGTATTCTTATTTCGACACCGTATGGCAAGAATAACGAGTTCGCCAGACGATACTTCAAAGCAAAAGACACTCCTGAAGAGACCAAGTTTCGTCATTTCGAGATACTATGGAGCCACCACCCCGACAGAGACGATGCATGGTATCAGGATAAAATATTGGAACTGGGTAGCTTGGAATCATTCTATCAGGAATATGGCGGCAGCTTTGATATGGGTGCCAAACAGATTCGATTGTTTAAGGACGATGAACGTAGTGACCTTGAGGAGGGTGTGATGGAACCGATATACTCTGAGGATAAAGAACTAAAACAGACCGACCACACCGACCCCAAAGAGGACCGATCTTTTAAAGTCTGGGAATTGCCAGATCCAAATGCCACCTATATTGCCGGTGTTGATACCGCCGAAGGTGTTGATGGTTGTTCATCGGTTGTCCAGATATTCGACATCACGGATTTATTCGACATTCGACAGGTTGCCGAATACGCCAACAATCTAGTCATCGTGGAAGATTTTGCAGGCATTTGTCGGAATATATTCAACCGATATAATCAATGTTATGCCTGTGTTGAGAGCAATGGTCGAGGTGGAGGTGAATTACTGGCATTGCTCCGCCATACCTTCAAATACCCCAAGTTGGTCCGATATCACCACAACAAAGCAACCATGGCAAAGATGATCGAAAATGGACAAGTGGGTGTTGATAGCCACAACAATTCCAAAATGTATTCCATCCGAAACTTCAGGTATTTCTTGAACAAACGGAAAGCTATCACCATTAGGTCAGAGGACCTCATGGCGGAAATGGATACGTTTATCAGAACCGCCACCAAAGGTAACAACTACAAATGGGGTAAGGATAAGGGGCAGGTTTACGACGATAGGGTTGATGCAATGTGTTGGGCGTTATTTGCTCTCCACCAAGATCTAGTGGAGGACTTATTTATTCTTGATAGCCCAAAATTTGACGATGCACATAAAGCACTCCGTATTGTTAACGAGAGGATTAGAGGGGCAATTGACCCTAGAATTGAACACAAAACTACACCAGTAAACCAAGATACCTATTCACCGAAAATGTATTTTAGTGGAAATGGTCAATCACTCAATAGTAATATAACAACCCCCCCGAAGCATGGTGGTGATCAGGGGGATGTAAGCTGGTTGAATTTTTAATTTTATAAAACAACTTGAAAAGACAAAAATGGTTGTTATGATGGTGTAGTAATGACTACAAATACAGTAACAACCAATTCGGAGACTAACCTAGGAACACTCTCCCCTAAAAAAGCAGCTAAATTTCTCTTTGAGAACTGCACCCGCAACGACCTACGTCTGTTCGCCAGCAACATGAGCATCCCCCGTGGGCGTGATAAAGGCGAACTCTCAACTAACCTTGGACGATCATCTCAACGGTCCCAAATTCAGGTTAAGACCCAAATGACGATTTCCATGTAATTTTATTACCCGTTGTATTTTCATAAATCCCGTGGGTTAACCCCACGGGATTTTTTTGTGATAATTACCAACATGAGGCTCAAGCAAAATGAAATATCTGAACTGGATGATCTCCCAAGTAGCAGTATGGCTAACCTCTTCAAGCTGGAGACCGATGGAGACTCTAGATATTTCTACGACTACACTGACGCCATCCACATAGAGACTGATGGTATGGACCCCAAATTCTATGTAAAATATAACATAAAGAGCGGGGACTCGTTCTACAGTATCGCTAGGGCGTTTTATGACACATATAAGCTGTGGTGGGTCATCGCAGTTGCAAACGATATCGATGACCCATTCGTGATCTCGGAGATGGTCGGTGAAGAGATATTGGTATTAAAGGCGTATATTGTGTCGCAAGTTCTTGATGAGGTCGAAAGTGCCTAAATAAAGACATATTATGGATAACTTTAAAGACTACTTTTTCGGAGAAGATGCAACAGATTTAGTTGAAGAGGCAAGCGAGATTACCCAAGATCCCCTCTTTTCACTTTTTGGTAGAGATTTTGTTAATAAGCGTTTCGATCATTACGATGATATCGGCCTGATCCCACAACAGGTCGCTAACCTAAATGGTGACACTAGAGATATTGATACTAAAGAATTGACCGAACATGAGAAGAAGCAACTTAAGATTTATATTTTTAAGAATGTGGACAGGGAGGTATTGAACCAAGCAATCCGCCTAGTAGGTGATGAGGATGCGGGGTTACTACATAAGCATTATAGTGACCTTAAGACATTTGATGTTGACCAAAACTCGGAGAGGATTAACAAAATTTTGAAGAATTTCATGTTCTTCAAAAGGCAGGACATCGCAGGTCTACCCAAAACACTCTCTAAGAAGATTAACCTAGATGAGCTTGATCGTCTCACTAAAGGAACAAAAGCAACTAAAGAATAAAACTCATGCACTTGAGAAGTGACGGAACTACCGGTGTGGGTGATGGGTATGTCCCATGGTTCACTTTTGATGATATCAAGGACCAATTGTATCAGGCGGTTGAAACCGCACCCAAATGCCCCGAATCGGTCAGCGATGCTACGATAGCATCCATTGATAGCTTCATGGGACGCATTGCGGGGTCAATATCAGAACCTCAGAGCGAACCCAAAAGCGAAAGTGACACCATGTTAGATATGGTAAATGGGTTTTTTGGACAAAGGGAAGGTGTGAGAAATATGTCACCGTCTGGCTTAATTGGCAGAGGTGGCTCCATGGGGTATGCCCCATCACCTCAAGGTAATAATTTCAACGGTAGAGTGTCAATGGGTCTGAATGAAAACGGCACATTTGATATGATTAGCGGGTATAAGGAGTCTGCGACAGAACCCCAGTTGATTTTGGGTTAGATGGAATAATTAAAAGCAGTGAGCTTATCATCAACATTTCCCGAAAACATTCCAGTTGACTCTTTGGAAGAATATGATTCGGGCATTTTCCGGACTATAAGCACACCGTTCAGCTTCCCCCACGACCAAGGCGAATTCAACCTAGCGTATGATTTCTTTTTTGCGAAGAACGTAAACCCAATATTCTCTAAATTTTACGATAACCTAGAATACCTAGAGGGTTATTCGAAATTGTATAACAACATCCTCCCAATAGACTCTACCCCTTGTGTGGAATATGGTGATGATGTCATCGGAGTAGACATCAACTCGTCTTACGAAGTTATCCACACCAAAAAAGAGATACGTGTCTATAAATTAGGGGTCTTACTTCAGACATTAAAATTAACTCAATTCGGTGAGTTTTTCGACATAAGGGGTGTTGCGCTAAATGGTAATGAGTTATACATACTTGATGGTAATTTTATCATTAAACTCACACTCACCGATACCACATTCAACTTTGTATCATTTTTTGGGGGAACTGGAAACAATACCGAAGAGTATCTATTCACCAAAGCTTCTAAGATAATAGTTGACGGTGGTCTGTTGTATATAATGGACATTGGCGCAGGTGTCCTGAAGGCATATAACTCGAATTTATCATTTTTGGAATTCATCGACATCACAGGCGCGATAAGTGTTGATGTGGTGGGTGGGGTGGTGTACGAAATAACTCCGGAATTCATAAGATATAACGAGGTGTCTATAGCGCACGGAATCACTAACCCACTACTTATTACGGTCGATTCCGTTCAATTGGGATTTGTTTGGGTGGCCAACTCAAACGAGATTAAAAAGTTCGCAACGAATGGGTTGTTCATTGCCAGCAGGGTTGAGACAACCATGACGGATTTGGTTCGGTATGGAACCGGCCTATTCCGAGTGTCCTCAGGTGTAATGAACCATGATCTCGAATACCAGTTTTCTCAGAGTATACTAGACGGTTCTGGGTTCGCTACACCACTATCCGCCATAAACATCCTACCCGATGAGTTGGCTACCGATTATGTAGTGAATGACTCCTTTGTAAAAATCTACAATAACTTGGATGATTTCTCACAGAGAGTCAATGGTCGCTTTGTATCCACATTGGACGGTGAATCCAATTTACTCGATATTTCCATTGAACCCGTGTCTTCGATTGGGTTGACGTTCGACCACCAAATATTACATAGACATGACGAGGTAGTATCCTGCCATCCATGGGAAAGGACATTCAGTAAATTATACAGTTTGCTGGAAGACACCAGAGACCAACTGTTTGGTATTGAAGTTTTTGACACCTCAGTTAGTGCTACAGCGGCTCTTTCTGCAAATTCCACGGATTACCTAGATTCTATCAACTGGAGCTTAGGTGCGCAATCCTGCTGCGGTGTCACACCCCAACTATTCAACCCCCAACTGACACCATTATCACTCAAGGAGCTTTCGGTGCCTGCATTAAGTTGTATCCCTCTTTGTATTTGTGATGATGCGTTATACTTTGGTATGTTTGGTGCAGCGTATAATGGTGGGTCTTGTAGTATATATTCCGAAGAATCTCTATTTTGTGAAGACGCCTTTTATGATGATTGGTCTGGTGCGGAGTATAATGATTGGTCTTGTAGTCTATTCGCACTTTGTGAAGAGGCTCTTTATGATGATGAGTCTGGGGCTGAGTATATTGATGGATCTTGTGCCGCATATGATGATCAATAATTGATTTTTTAAAGTAGCAGCTTTACTATAAATAATAACAACATGGGATACAAAGGTAGAGAAATGTCACTAGCTGCGACTAAATTTGTTTTAGGTGATGTTAATACTGAACCCGAAAAGGAAGCATTAAGGTATCAGATAGGAGCTTTAGGTTCTATTGATGACACTAATACCACATATACTCATAGTCTTTCTGGAACTGATCTAATTCTATCTGGTTCAGATGCTACAACTGATGTTGTAGATTTGAGTGGTTTAGGGGGCGGCGGGAATCCATTTGATCAAGATCTTAATACAACAAACTTCCCGACATTTGGCACGCTCAACCTAACAGGCGAAACCTTAGCTATGAATGGTATCAACACACTCCGCATACCTGATCAAGGCTCACTTGAATATCATGGGTCTTTGTATGTCGGAGGTGGAGGCACGTCTGCGTCTAATTCTTCAGGATTTCAGGGGCAGTATAATACTGGAGTTGGGATTGATTCTTTGAAATCCGTTACCACAGGATGGTCCAATTTAGGGTTGGGGACGTTTTCCTTAGAAAATCTTATAACTGGGATTGAAAATAACGCTTGTGGATATGCCGCACTTCGTAATATCACTACAGCGGACTTCAACACTGCTTCTGGATCACACGCACTTCGTCATATCACTACAACGGACGGCAATACTGCTCTCGGATACTATGCTGGTAGATATATTGGCGGTGGAGCGGTTAGTAATACGATTTCATCCAACTCGCTATATTTAGGTAGGGAAACTAAAGCTTTAGTTGATGGTGGTAATAATGAGATCGTCATTGGATATGACGTAACTGGTAATGGTAGTAATACTATCACTCTAGGAAATGCAGCTATTACAGATACTTACCTGAAAGGTAAGGTTACTCTGGATAGTATATTCAACCAGAGAACCGAAACTGCTGCAAATGCCACCACTACAGAATACCCGATTGATGGCGATATGGGTCTTCATCTCAATACATCTCTAAGCTCGGTCGATCTTTGGGCTAACAACAATGGTGTAATGGAACAGGTATCGGGTGGAGGTGGAGGTAATCCCTTCGATCAGGATCTTAATATTGCGGATTCGCCCGAGTTTCTAGCATTGACGATTCAAGATTGGATTCATGTAGTTGGAGATAACACTAGTATGGGGCAGGATGCATTGCAACTTTCAACAGAAAGCTTCAATACAGCTTTCGGTTATCAGACATTGAAGCAATCTTCTACGGGTGAGAATAACACTGCATTCGGTAGTCTATCTCTGCAAGCGAATACTGTAGGTGATTCGAATATAGGAGTCGGATTTCGCGCCCTATATAATAACATTTCAGGAAATTACAACGTTGGTATTGGTTTTGATACACTGTATAATAATACAGTAGGCACAGACAACATTGGAATTGGATATAATGCTGGAAAAAGCATTACCAGTGCGATTTCCAATACTTTCATTGGTAGTCTAGCAGGTGTAAATAACACGGCAACTGGTATTACTGGTATTGGTGCCAACGTACTAACCAGTAATACTACAGGACAATTCAACACTGCTGTCGGGAGATACGCATTGGCAGATTCAACTACTGGAAATTACAACACTGCTGTCGGGGTTGAGGCTGCAAGGAAGGATGTCTCTACAGGTGACAATACCGCATTCGGATACAGAGCAGGGTACAGTAATTTAATAGGAACTAATAATGCCAATTTGGGAAGTTATTCAGCGCATTTTTCAGAAGGTTCTAATACTACAGCAATCGGTCACAATTCATTGGGAAGGATTGTTTCAGGTGACAATAACACTGCACTAGGAAGGTATGCTGGTCATTGGAGAGGGAGTGGAACTTCGACTTTAACCTCGGCAGACGAGTGTATTTTCATAGGTTCACAGTCACGAGCAAAGACATTCACTCCGACCAATGAAATCGTCATAGGATATGATGCAGTTGGTAATGGTAGCAATACTATTACATTAGGTAACGATTCCGTAACTGATACTCATCTCAAAGGTATTATAACATTGACCGGAGATAGGATAGAAACTCCAAGCACATCAATCTTCGTAGGACTAAATGCAGGATTATTTAATACTGGAGCTAGTAATACTGGAATCGGTTTCGTCGCACTCAACGTTAATACAACTGGTGACTTTAATACTTCAATAGGTAGTTCGGCACTAAGTTTAAATGTTACAGGTGATGGTAATACTGCCTGTGGTTCGTCAGCACTATCGAATAATCTTGCAGATTTCAATTCTGCATTTGGATATCTAGCCTTACAGAATAATACCACTGGTATCAATAATAGCGCATTTGGTAACGTGGCAGGTGGTGGTAACGTGACAGCTAGTGACGTTAGTGCTTTCGGTCATAGAGCATTAGCAGCAAGCACTGGCTCAGGTAATACTGCATTTGGTAGTTTATCTTCGACTAAAAACACGACTGGGGCAAATAATTGTTCTTTCGGGTTCGGGGCACTTAATGATAATTTGACTGGTGGCACTAATAGTGCGTTTGGTCGTGCAGCTTTAGGGAAGACGACAGGGACTGGTAATTGTGGTGTTGGATACTTGTCATTAGGTAGTAACACTACAGGAACTGACAATGTTTCTATCGGACAGTTCTCTGGATATTATATTGCTAATGGATCTACTGCGAATCAATTCTCAACTGATTCAATTTATATAGGTGCGTTTGTTAGATCAGCTTCTAATACTACCGATAATGAAGTCGTTATTGGTCATACTGCTGTAGGTAATGGTAGTGATACTGTTACTTTAGGTAACAATTCCGTAACTGATACTCATCTCAAAGGAGTTACACATCATACTGCATACACATTCGCAACTCTTGATGCTCTCACAGATGTGGCAGGTATGCGTTCATTTATGACAGATGGGTCAGTAGTCCATGCAGGTAATGAAGGATCAGCAGCAGCAGGTGGTGGTGCAAATTTCGTGCCAGTTTACAATGACGGATCAAGCTGGATAATTGGATAATAAACTCAATTTATTATAAATAATAACAACATGGGTTATCGCATAGCTATGCGTCCAGAATTATCGTAATACTATAATAGATGGCGAAGAACAGAAAACCTAGACCATCATATCACCAAGGTATCTACAAACCAAGATATCCTGAAAAGAATATAAACAAAACTCCAATTGAGTATCGTTCCCAATTGGAGTTGGATTACATGTGGCGAATTGACAACTCCCCCAACATCACACGTTGGGGGAGTGAGGTCGTCTTTGTACCCTACACACACCCTCTAAAAAAGAAACCCAGTCAATACTGGACAGATTTATATATAGAAACCAAAAGCCATGGGCCTATAGTTGTCGAAATAAAGCCTCAAAAAGAGATTACCGCTATTGTTGAGGGTAAATCACCCCAACCTAGGAAAAACAAAAAGCAGACTACTTTCATTTATGAAATGAAAATGTTCCTTATAAATAAGGCCAAATGGCAAGCTGCTAGCGACTTCTGTAGAGCGAGAAACTGGGCTTTTATCACCGTCAGTGAAGCACACTTAAAAGAGAATAGAGTCCCGTTTCTATAGCGGATTATTTCTTCTCAATCCAAGTTAAGGTTGCATCCGTATTAACTGCGGTTCCAGAATCAGCTTTAGCCACAACTGTTAAAGTTTCTTCTGGAAGAAGATATGTGGAGACTTTTGCTAAGTCTAGGATACCTGATGAATCCTTGGCTACGGTGAATGCATCAATCAAGCTACCGCCAGTATAACCAGTGGATGCCGTATCAACCAAAGTTATAGAGTTAAACTCATCTTCAAATTCCCAAACAGTAGGTCCGGTTAAAGTTGCATTCTTAATTAACTCAACAATCAATGGTTTGCTGTGGTCGTTGGAAACAGTAGATATCTCCAGTTGTAGTTTTCCTAAATTAAATCTATCACCATATACTATTCTATTTTTAATAGACACGATGGGTGTGAACGAAGTGCCGATTCCTGCGGTTGATCCCACTGCTGCGAATGGAATTTTGATATCGGATTCTGCTCCTTGAATACCCATAGATGCCGATGCGCCCTTTACTGTTAGGTTGGTCCCACTAGCACCTAACGATGCAGAAGTCCAACCTACTTTTAAATCAGGATTCCTCAAATGAGTAGTTCCATTAGTGTTAGCCCATTTGACACTATGCACCAATACCCAATCACCTATCTCAGGATTGTATACGCTATAATCTATGTTAGCGATACCCAAATACCCAAATACGATTCTATAAACATTCAAGTTAGTTGGGTCGAATCCAGCAAAAGGAGTGGTAGTTCTATTCCAACTGGCTTGTGCTGTATTATTACTAACCTTGTCAGCACCAGCAGTTTTCTCCACAATATTAGCTGTTACCCCACCACTGATAGACATTGTTCCTGCCTTACCTCCCGTAGATTTCGCGATACAATAGATTTTATCGTCCACACATTCAAATCTCCACGCAAGAGCAAGAGCATCAGCATTCAAACCAACACCAATTTCTCTTATATTAGTTTGGACATCAGAACTAGTGACAGTTATACCTGATGAAGCAGTGCCGTCCAATGTAACGGTGCATGTTCCAGCACCTGTTGCGGTCACTGTTATCAGTTGGACTTCAGCCTCTCCATTGTATTGATGGATTGTGCTAAAATCAACACCATCATATCCGAAAGCTAAGGTTTCTGTCAATGAGAACATACCACCAAACTGTAAAGACAGGGCGACACCCGTAGTGAATGATGCAGTAAATCTAGCTTCAACACCTTGACCTGCCGAGTAAATGATATTTGCCTTACTTCGAACAACACCATAACCGCCAACAGAGGTTCCAGTTTGGCATCTAAAAAGATTGCCATCATTATCTGCCGAACCACCTGTTGCTTCAAACGTTTCCAAAACATCCAATTCGATAGGATCGATTGCATATTTATTTTCAATTTGAACCAGTTGTGTTATAGGTGTGGTTACTAATTCCCCGAAAGCTGCTTTCTGGAGTTTATCTTGTGCTGTATAAATCATTAGATTGAATTGAGTATTGAATAATTCGTCCCATCAAATAGAACCGTTATCCCGTTATAGTTACCATTAATTATAACGGTTTCGGAACCATCAATAGTTTCTGCACCTTCAGTATCTACTGTAATGTTATCAGTAGCGGCAGAACCCGAAGAGTCCTTAATGGTAAAAATTTGTCCGTTGTCTGCCGTTGACGGTAGAGTTACGGTGTCTCCTGCTGCGGTTATGCCTGTTTTAAGGATAATATAATCCGAAACTAATACGGTATAGTCACCTGCCGTGGAGATGGTTGGGGGTGACATTTCTGTGCTACCACCCGTAACCCACCCGACATTATAGTTTGATCCATCAATTTTGGCTAAAAATTGCCCAGTTGCGCCACCAGCAGGTATTCCGTCTTCGCTATTTTCGACGGTAATAATTCGGGTGGAGGAGTGGAGTGGCATATTATTATTTATTAAATCCTCCCAGCGTTCTCTCCAATCTCCACAGCACGAAAAACGTTATCTGCTGTAACAACATGCTGAAGCGACGAGCAGGAGCAGAGCGAAAAAGATAGGAGGAAGAGTTTCATGGTTATAAATCCGCGTAAGCTCTCCCGCTCCCACTATTGTAAATCCAACCTATTTGCTCATCAGTCAACGCTGCGTCCCACAAATTTACGGAGTCTAGGGACGCTAAATCCCCACCGGTGCCATCGTTGAGGGTGAACATTTCAAGCGGTGCTGATGAGTCAAATAACGCTGATGGAGCGGAACCTGCACTCGCTTCTTTTGTCCCATTCACCCATAAATCGACATTAACACTCGGGTTGAACACTCCCGCGACAAAATACCAAACCCCAGTTGAAATAGTGGTGGTCGATTCCACGATTGTGTTTCCTGCCGATGTCCCGTTACTATTGACTAAAATACGAAGCTTATCGACCGATCTGTATAGCAAATAACTTCTTTGGTCTCCAGTTCCATTCGACTTAGAAAGAACTGTTGTTAAGATTACATCGAGAATGTCGGCCTTAATCCAACCCGTTATTGTTAGTGCGCCTGTAATAGAAGTGAGAGCTTCATCAGATCTCCTCAAGGAGTTAGAAGATGCTGTTGATATGTTTGCCGCGTCCCCAACTTTCCCAGTCACAGACCCCACCGCCCCCACCATGGACAAATCAAGCCCGTTCGTGTGCGCGTCCGATCTGGTCCCTGTGGATTCTTCAAGATCCCACCACCCCACAAGGTTTGATGTCCCTGGGTTCCCGCTATCCGCGCCGAATCTATAAGGATTTATTATCATATCAGGAGTTTCATGGATTTGGTCCCTCATTAAACAACAGGCTCCCACCCGCTATCAAGATCGGGTTCCTGATCTAAGTCGATCTGGTCATGAATCGCTTTGAGCCTGTCCCTGTTTTTCCAAAGCTTAATTGCCGTCGCTTTATACTCGTCAGCTTGTGCTTGCACTTTCGCTGGC
>Ga0208643_1000715_pt1 | contig 20790 bp, 48 predicted proteins | sample VirMetDEL_Nov_12_FD_184516 | JGI IMG/M metagenome (GOLD analysis project Ga0208643, IMG submission 184516) | Aqueous microbial communities from the Delaware River and Bay under freshwater to marine salinity gradient to study organic matter... | ecosystem: Environmental > Aquatic > Marine >... | reverse complement strand
TCTTTTAATATGTTTTTAATTCCATTACCCAAAGCTAATTGGCAGTAAATTTGATCTAAAATTTCATTTGTAAATTTAATATTATTCATGTTATTTATCTATTGACAAGCTATTGACAATAATATATTAAGTTGTTATGTTTAATTTATACATAATAAAACAACAAAAAGAAAGGTAAATTATGAAAGATACAATTACACAAAGTCAATTTGTAGATGAAATGTCAAAAAAGAATCATGGTTTCAGCTATGAAGGTGCAAAGGCTCTATTTGAACATTTAAGCCATTATGAAGATGATTGCGATCATGAGCTTGAATTTGATCCTATTGCTTTTAGATGTGAATATTCAGAATATGATAATTTAGAAGAAGTTAAAAATGATTACGATTTTGAAGATTTAGAAGATTTAGAAAGAAATACAGTAGTAATAAAAGTACCTGACAGTAATAAATTAATAATACAGGCTTATTAATGCTATTGACAAACAATAAATATAATGCTATTGACAATTAAAAGAAAGGATAACAATGACTAAATATAAAATAGTTGACTGGATGAACAACAGAATATTCCCTGACAAGATATTCAATACCTTTGAAGATGGATGGGAATATATTTACAATAAATTTAATAATGAAGAAGATCATCAAGAATATTATGTTGTTGATTTTAATCAAAAAGAAAGGGGTCAAATATGAACGACTTAAAATGGATGCTTATTTTTGGCTTAACCTTTGTGATAGGTTTTACAAGTTTGGGGATGTATATTTTACATCTTTGGGCGATTGGGGGTTTGCAATGATTAGAGCAATATATTTTGCACTTTGTTATTGTATGGCTATGTTTGGGTTATTGGTTATTACTCAAATTGATTTTAAATTGGGGTTCTTAATGTTCCTCTTATTTCTTGTAAAATTTTTATTAATGATACCAAAATATCAGGGGGAATAATGAAAACATACGAAATAACAATATCTTTAAGAACATATCAAAAAGCATATTTTAAAGCTAATAATAAAAAAGAAGCATTAAAAAAAGCTGATGATTGTATAGATTGGCAAGAGATTGGGGATAGTAATCAAGTACATACTGAAAATATAAAATTAATAAATGAGGAATAAATGACAGATAGAACAAGACATGAAATAGATTTGATTGATAGTGCTAACAAGCACATGACATATGAAAAAAAGAAAAAAGCATTAGAGCAACTTCAGGATTTATTAAAAAACTATAGCTCTGACACCTTAATTGATATGATTATGAAAGAAAGTCAGAACAATAAAAAATGATTGAAGTATTAATAATCGCTGATCTATTATTTTTAAGCTACTATTTATTACAATGATTATATTTAATAAAGCAATACACAGAAAGAAAGTAAGGCTATTTATGGTATTATTTACAATACTATTGACAAGTCTTGCAACATTAATAATATTAGTATAATGAAAGTTAATGAAAGAAAGGATCAAAGGTTATTTAGAATACAAATTAGACCTAGAATTATGTGGGGTAAATACCTTTGAGAAAGACCATGAAATCAGAAAGAGATATGAAAAGTATTTGCAAGATCAACAACAAGCTAACAACGATATTCCAACAAGCGATACAAACGAAGCAGCAAAGACAATTGATAGCACAGACTTATTGGAATATAAAAAAGGGAAGAAGGTCTAATTGATTAAGTATATAATTATTTTAATCTTGCTGACTGGGTGTTCAGCAAAGGAACTTGACCTTAATCCTACAACAACAATACTAAAGCAACTAATGAAAGGGAAACAATGAAAGAAATGATACAAATAGAAAAGTATGTAGCAAATATTCATAAAAAATTTATGGAAGTAAAAACCACAAGTAAAGATCACATGACTAGAGATTTGTGGTTCACAATGAATATATTAACTATGGCTTTTAATAATTTAGAAAGATGGTCGCAAACAACAACAACACCAAATAAAGCATTTAAGGATTTGATAAAAGCACAATTAAAAAAATATAAAATAAAGTTAAATTAAAGGAGGATAGGGGATCATAGAAAGAAAGGTATGAAAGTGATCCCCTTATCCAGTAATATCTAGATATAGTGTTTAAACTTTTCTATTGTACTTCATCTTGATTTCATTCACAATATCTTTTTCAAACTTATTATTCTTTTCCACACTTGTCCAATATTCAGCGACCATGCGATCCACATCCTTTTCTGAATAATTGTTTTTTCGCATGAAATCAACTAGGATTAACAGGGGGGGGTGCTTAACTTGATTTTTACGATTTCTATCTATGGCTCTTTTGTATTGAAAATTAGAATGCTTTCTAATTTTACTTAATTCATACTTTATAGTTTCTATTGGAACATATTTCTTATTCATACTTACTAACTAGTTATATCTATATTACTAATTCTTTATTTAGGTACATTTCATGTACCCCTACCAGTACAAAAAATGTACTACCTAACTAACTTTATCCCCTTCTTATCCACAAAATTCTTCCTCACTTTATCCACATATATTTGTTTATGCTTATTAGACATAATCTTTCTTAATTTAAGATTGTTATTTAAAATAGATTGAAAGTTATCATCCCCTCTAAAGTAATATTTATTAGTTTTATTCTTACCCCTATTTTGCCATGTAATATAGCCAAATAATTGTAGCCTATCCAAATGCCTAACTAATGTTCTTTTGTCTTTTAAACCCATTTTTTTTAAAAGGTAAGCATGACTAGGCACACACCCTCTTTTCGCAGTCTGAAGCCTTGTCAGAAGCATATAGAGGCATTTTTCATGAGAGGTAAGAACCTCATTATCCAATAAAGAATGGGGTACTTTTAAGAATGGTTCTAAACTAGCTTTCATTTATAAATTCTGTAATAGGTTTAAGTTTATCCAATGGGATTGACCAAACAAAAGGTCTATCATTCTTTCCAAAGTTAGTCCAAGTGCCACATTTCTGACAATCTTTTGCTTGAATGTAGCCATGAAAATAAAAAGTTGGGGTATCATCCGATACATAGAAATAATAATCTTCAGCTTTAAATCCTTTTCTTATTATCAATGACTTGTAAGATTTGGAAAATAATTGTGATCTTACTTGAACTGGCTTATCATTAATAATTAAATCCTTACCTTGAAAGTTATTAACAGAATGTGTAAAATACGATTTCATAATTTTAGCCAAAGCCATCTCTGCAAGACAACCTGAAATTGTTTTACCCCACTTTTGATACCTATCAAATGAAGCACCATGACCCCATTGAATATTAGCTTTTAGGCTTTCTGTTTCCCTGACAATCCCAGTAATTGCACCTGATAATATTTCTTCCCAATTTAAATCTACCTTTTCCAAAGACATTTATACTACATACACAATAAAATAAATAAAGCAAATAAAAGTATTGACTTATTTGTAAATAATCTGTAAATAACCAAATCAGATGAAAGAAAGATTTACAGATACAGCTTGGACAGAAGGTGATTTTAATAAAGCAACAAGCTCACCTAGTCAAACAGCATTAAGTAATTGGGTATGGTTTATTAAATATCATCTATCCCCACATTTAAAATTTAAATCAGAAAGACCATCAATAAGTTTTAAAGCTGGTACATTTATCCATGAATGGTTTCAAAACATATTAGTAGGTCAGGCAAAGATTGAAGATGTTGAGCATCATTTTAAAAATCATATAGATCAGTTTGAATTTAGTGAGAATGAAGGTATCAAAGCACAATTTATTTTAAAGTATGTCAAAGGCTATGTTGAAAGACACTTGGAAGCTATCAATGAAGTATCAGATAACTTTTCAGGTTGGAAAATAGAAATACCTTTTTCTGATTGGTATGATGATAAGTATATGGATCAAACATTAAATATTGCAAGTGAAGGTTATATTGATTGTGTTAATGATAATGAAAATAAAATAACAGAACATAAAAATAGGTTTGGTAGTGTCAGAAAATCACCACTCAAAGTAAATAGAAAAGATAGTAATATAAATAGAATTGGGGATTGGGTGTATTCTAAATCACAATTAATAAAACAACCTCAATTTACTCATTGCATACAAACAGCAGTCTATTCAAAACATTTTAATAACAAATATAAACCATATTTAATTTATGTATCAGAAGCTGATTATACAATTTTTACAGCTGATAATTGTTGGGAACTTACCCCAAAAGGTTTGGAATATTTTTTTAGAAAATTCATACAAATAAACATAAAAAGACAAGAACTATTAAGAGCTGCCAATGGTAGCATTAAAAGATTGGCTTGTTTAATTGATGTGGATTGGTCTGAAATTAGAAATTATAAATCTAATTTTATGCTAAAGAACTATGAAGAAGAAGATATGCAAAGGTTGGAGGACTTTTATGAAAAACTATAAGGATAGATATGTCAGATAAATTAATGCAAACATTAGCTCAATTACAAACAGAGAATAGAAAATTTAAACAAGAATTAAAAATTAGGGATCAGAAACTTCTTGAAAGGGATGAAACTATGAAGATTGCTAATGAAGAATATCAAAAATCTTTGGCTAAATTAAAGGATGATTTAGCTTTTAAAGATAAAGTCTTAAAATCATTAAGACCCAAACCAAAAATAAGAAAGGTAAAAAAATGAAGATTGATCCTATCGTAAAAGATATTTTAAATGAATTAAAGTTTAATCCATCTGAATGCTTATGGGAAAAACATGGTGCTACTTGTATGAAGCATAGATACATAGAAATAGCAGGACAAAACAAAGGTGTTTCCATAGATAGTTTAGATGAAGTTGAGAAAAATTCAGCAGAAGGTGTGGTTGCAATTAAATGTACTGCTAGTCTTGGCAAAGCAAAGGTTATAACTTATGGCGAAGCCACACCAAAGAATAATAAAAATGGTTATCCTTATGCAATGGCAGAGAAAAGAGCAGTTGATAGAGCTATATTAAAATTGATTGGCATACATGGTTTTGTTTATTCAGATGATGAAGTGGATGATAAGTTTGAAAATGTTCAAGTAAAAAAAATAGAAGTAAAGCAAGAACCAAAGAAAGACAATATAGATAAAATTTATATTGCTGGTGCTTTAGAAAAAATAAAAAATAACAAAGATAAAAAAAATTCTTCGGTCTTAAGAAGTGATATTGAAAGTCTTAAAACCAGAATAAATCAGTCTATGGGTTGGGATGCGTTCACAAAGACAGATCAATTTAAAACATTTAACGCATTAAGAAATCAAATAACCAAACAAAGAAGGAGTTAGACTATGGCTTTTGAACTAAAAGAAGGCGAAGGTTATCTAAACAGAGATAATGAAAATCCTGAAAAATTTTGGGGATCATTTAAGGTCAGCCAAGATTTAAAAAAAGGTGATACCATCAATCTTACTGAATGGATTAATACCAAAGATGATGGCAAAGTTGTTCATAAATTACAAGAAAGAAAACCTAAACAAGGTTAATTGTAATAGATGGGGTGGTAGTTTTTGTTAAAACAAGCCTCTTGTTTTAGCTCCCTTGATCGGTTAGTTAGCTCTGCCACCCCTTTTAAACTATGGAACTTATAATATTAAATGATGGTCTTTATCATCTTATACCAATCACAAGTAATATGGTTGAAGATATAAAGTTATTTAATGAGATTGATTGTATGGACTTGTGTAATTTATTAAGAATTAAATTAACTGGTTATGTAGATACTTTAAATCTACACATGATGAATGATAATACTGGTGCAATGATGGGTTGTATCTGCAAATAAAATTAAAGGAGTAATATGGGAAAAGACGATAATATAAAATGGATAGACATTGGCGAAAAAATGGTCAAGCAAATGTTAGAGAAGAAACAAAAAGAATATGGAAGTTTTGATAACAACGCATACATCATGGCTAACTTTTTACAATCAGCACTAGAAATAGTTAATGGATATAAGGTTAAAGTACCTATTACAATCATACCACAACTAATGATTGTTCTTAAATTGACAAGAACTATTGATGATGGTAGTGGGAAAGATATATACAAACTAGATACCCATAAGGATATTTCTGGGTACAACGACCTATTAAAAGATATGCTATTAAAAATGAGAAGCAAGGAGGACAATGACTAAAATATTTTATAGTCCTAGAATTAAAGAAATCATTGATTTTATGGCTGTTTATTATGATGAACATGATTGTTTCCCCAAGCTAGATGAGATAGGTAAGGCATTAAATTTAACTAAACAAAGGGTAGGTATTCTATTAAAGAATGCTGAAAAATTAAAGTTGATAAAGTCTGACAATGTTTTCATGCGAAAGTATATGTTGACTAAACAACCTAAAATTAGTAAATTAAAAGTCAACAATTACTATGAGTTGTAAAAAAATATATTACTACGAATTTTCTGCAACTTTAGAAGAAGAATTTGATTCTGTTGAGAAAGCAGCAGATCAAAGGAATGCTAGTGAAAAGGCAGTTGTTAAAGAGATAACTAATAAAAGCCTTCAGCATTCTATAATTAAAAAGGAGGATAGGAATGAACCTAACCAATGAACTTCCTAGATTGTATGGGAAGCTACAAAAGTGCCATAACAATATCATGGCTTCTATTGATAGCAGAATGTGTGTCCATACACTTCAGGATTATGTTGAGTACAGACAATTAGTAAGAAGAATTGTTAATGCTCAAAACAAAGAAGCAAAAGTTATTTACGAAAGATAAATAACCGATAACAAAAACGATAAGAAAGGAAGGCTATCTATGTCTGCAAAAGAAAAAGACCCCAATAAACTAAAACTTGATAAGCATATTGGTATCAAATTAAGAAACAAAAGAGTAGAAAGAAAACTCAATCAAACAAAAGTTGCTGATGTACTGGGTGTAACATTTCAACAAGTTCAAAAGTATGAGAAAGGAAGCAATGGAACAAATGCTTTTATTCTTTTATTACTATCTGAATTTTTTAAAGTACCAGTATCATATTTCTTTGAAGGTTTTAATCCAAGAACATTTGAAAGTAGCATAACTTACCATGACAGATTTCCAGAGATACATAGAGGTAATCAGGTCAAGAATGAAAACTTATATCCTAATCCCAACTCTATGAGTAGTTTAGGTAATAAGATGAAAGATGTTTTCTTGCTTGAAGAAACATTAAACAAAGAAGAAATATTATAACAATCATGTCATTGGGTCAGTCAAATAAAAAGTTTGATTGGCTCAATGATTTAACAATTAGAGATAAAGATACATCAAAATTAGATGAACTAGCAAATCTTTATAATAAAACTAAAGATAAAAAATATTCTAAAGAGTGGTATGTGTTAGTTCAAAAAATTACTAAACAACTTAATTCTTAACTTCATTTTCATAAGTCTTATCATCATCAGCTTTACGCATACATTGATAATGAGCTTTACCTTTGGGATAGAAAGCAACAAAGCTATCTTGGTTGGTCATGTCTTGACCACAATATTTACACTTTCCTATGTCTATGATTATTACTTTTGGTTTCTTCCAGACTTTCTTATGTTTTGGCATAGTTAGGTCTTTTGCCTTTTCTGGATTTTCTTTCAGCTTTCTTTTTTCTTGAAACAGCAGAGGCTCTTTGACTTGCAGACATTGATCTAGCTTTTGCTAGTGGTACACACTTTGGATAATTTTTTCTTTTCTCTCCTTTTGATCTACCACATGGAGGAAAGCCACCACCTTTTTTACGATTGGCAATGTCCACCCATTTTTCTGATGTCCACTTTCTTAAACTCATCTTTTTCTTTTAGTTTTCTTTTTACCAACTTTACCTTTGCAATACTTACTTGCCCACATATTTGCATAAGCAGATGGATATACTTTAAATTTTCGCTTCGCTGCAGCTTTACCAGCAGCACATAATTTAGCCATTATCTAACTCCTTTACAATTTTTAATTTTTCTTCAGCAGTTGCAATCTTTTCTACTAACTTATCTACTTCATCTATGTGTTGTGGGTGTTCTCCAATACCAACACTATTGTTAAAATATATTTTTATTGTTGCTTCAGCTTCACAAATTTGAGCTTCATATCTTTTCTCTAATGCTTTTAAGATATGTTGCTTCATGCACTATGTCTTTTTTGTACCATAAATTTAGCTGTCTTGACAGCACCTTTGTGTGGCTTGTATGCACCTTTCATAAGTTTATATGAACTACCTTTTTTCATCCAATGAAATCCTTTAGGTGCTTTTACAGATTTTTTCATCATACTTTTTTCTTTTTCTTTTTTCTTTTTTTCATAGCTTTAAAATCTGCACCTGTAATTTTATTTCTAGGTGGTGCAACTCTTGCTAATTTTTTTTGCTTTGCACTATATTTACTAAATGGCATAATTTTTTAACCCTCCAACATTCCCATCTAACTAGTAGATACTCCTGATAATTAATATTTGTTTTTCATTTTTTTGCTTTTCTTCTTCTTTTTCTTTTTATCTTTTTTTTTCTTCATATACATAGTTATCTCCTTTTATTTTTACGACCCATATACCAATCTCCAGGTTCATAATTCCATCTTTTACCATGATGACCCCTTATATCAGCATATAGCATTCTAGCTCTCACTATTAATTTTATAATTGACCTTACCATTTTTTGCAAGACCAATATCTAGCACTAAATACATCCTTTGCAGTAGCACACTTGTGTCTTGCTCTAAATGATTTTCTTCTAGCAGGATTAGATTTTTTAATAGTCATATTAGCATCACCATATCTAATAATCTTTTCTTTCCCACCTTTACAGGCTTTGACTACAAATTTTTTACCACCTTGTACTTGTCGTCTAGGTGAATTACATTTCATTTTTGATTTATCTATTGCCATTAATCTATTTTATCAACTCCATCAAAGTATTTATAATCAAATTCTACAACTCTACAATCATGTTTTTTACGCATGGACTTTTGTTTGTCTGCAAATTCAATAGCTTTATCTTCAGATTGAAAGATTGTATTAGTGAACATCTTATATTTATCATCTTGTTTCCATACCACACAATAAATCATGCTTTTACTTTTGGTTTAGGTGGAGGTACTACTACTTCCTGACAACCAAACTTTGAATATATTTGAAATTGATTTGTTTCTTGTCTGCCTATTTCTTTAGTTTTATCTAATGATTTTTGGTAACCATCTAATAAACAATCATAATAACTATCATATACTTTTGGAAAAGTATGTGGGTCTAAACAAGTGTTGGCTATGGTACTGCACATAACTATTGTTAGCATTATTTTCATTTATCATCCTTCTTATCCTCCAACTTTTTGATCTTATCATTAGCATCTTCAAGGTCTTTGGTTAAATGTTCTAATTTTTGCAAACATCTTTTGTTTGCTGAATCTTTAGATTTACCAGCATCCTGTAATTCTGCAACCTCTTGTTTCAGAATACGAACCTGATCTTTATATTCGTTTATTAAATCTATATTATCAGACATTATTTTTTTTTAAAAGTAGAAACACCTTTGATACCTAGAATTGTAGAAAATGCACCGACTACAAGAGCTTGATAAAACATTGGAAGATTTGCAAACTTGTCAAAAAATATATCTATCTTTGCTTGTATATCTGGATCATCACTAAACACAGACCAAGCTAATAAAAGCAGAGGAATTGAGATCAGCACCAAACAAAATTCGTCTTTCCAATCATTTCTATGTGAATCAATAACAGCTTTTTTAAATTCTACCTCACCATTTGCCATGCGTTCAGCCAATTTTAATTCAGCTACTGACTCTAATTCTTTAGTCTTTCTTCTATTGGAAGCAATAGACATACCAGTTTTAATCATACCTGGAACTAATTTAGATGCTATACTTAACCACATTATGACTTTGCACTCCTCATTTTTCCAGCTAACTTACCTGCTCTAGCTGGTGTTTGTTTTGCCCAAAGTGAGTCTAGCATTTGGAATGATGCCTCACCATAATCTTCTCTATCTAAAGCAGACCACATATTTTTAAATTTAGATACACCCCCTTCGCCTATCTGATAAACCATATTAACAATTACTTCTTTAGCAATATAATTAATATTTCTTTCACCTATTAGTCTTTCAGCAGCTTGTAGTGTTCTGTTAAAATCTTCTTCAAATACTTTTTCACCTTCTTCTTTAGTGTATTCTATATCACTTTCATAATCATCATCAGGTGTTATCTTATGTCCATAAAAGATAGTATCAAATCCTTCTGAACATTTATAAATCTTTGGAACATAACCTTCACATAATTTAATTTCTTCTTTTAGTTCTTCGTACATTTTTTCTCTCCAAGTTTGTTGTTAATCTTATTCTCCATCTCCAAACAAGACCATATAATCTTCTGCATAAACATTCTAGTATTATCATAAATCTCTCCATAATTACACCTCATAAAATCCTTAATGTTTGCAGTTATCACAAGCACAAAGATCACCATCATACCAATGTGTATGTAATTCTTCTTTACAATGGCAGTTGCATTTACAATCTTTGCATTTCTTTTTTCTTTTCTTTTTTGGTGGGAAAAATACTTTATCTAATTTTTCTGACCAAGTATCAAAGAAACCTAAAATTTTGTATATATATTTATCCATCATTCTAATATTAATTTTTTAATTGATTTACTACCATCTATATTATTTTCTAATTCTGCTTTTGATTTAATACATTGGTAAGAAACATTATTGTCTATTGATCTTGAGGCTACTCTTTTACCCTTTAAACATTCACTCATAGACACTTGTATTCTATGTTCTTTAATTTCATTATTTACTATCATTAATAAAGCTACAACTGTTTCAATCATAATACTTTACCTTTGTTCTGACCTTGTTTGATAACATATTTTTGTGTACCATGTTTGCCAGTTTCTACTTCTTTTTTTAAATTTTTTACAAAGTTCATTTGCTTTGTTTTTCTTTCCATGTCACTAATGTACTCAACTATTTTTCTAGTAACTCTTTCCATTTGCTCTAACCTTATCTTTTAAATCTTCAATATCACTTAATGCTTTTTCTAATTGATCTCTTAAAAATTCTATATTAACTTTGTTAGTCATATTCATTTCTTGAGTTTCTTCCATTTTTTCTACAGACTTATAAAGATCCTCTAATAAAAAATGTTGCTCTTGATCTACAGGCACTTGTTCTGATTTTTTAAGCAAATCATTTTCAAACAATTCTCTTGAAGTTTCTAAAGATACTAATCTTGAAGTTAGCTCTGTGTATGCAAATACACCCATAGCTACTAGAATAATTAAACTAACAACTGTTTTCATTGGCATTTGCACAGCAGCCGATTCAGATATGTTAAGTGGTTTATTTTTCATAATCTACCATTATTAATTTTATACCTAATTTTTTTTGTTCTTTTGTAGGACTTCTACATATTCTGTAAGAACCTTTAGGTTTGTTTTTTAAACTTTTACCTTTGTTTGTTTTTCTATAGGTATTTGTTTTTATGTCTAGCAGTTGTATTCTACCATCTTTATCTACTATAACAATATCAAATGGACAGGCAGGATCACAACTTTTTGCTACATAAAATCCTTGTTTTGTTAGATTAGCAATAGCTTCATATTCACCCACCACACCTTTAATAGATGTTTTCTTTTGTCTTGCAGAAATATCTATTTGATTAGACTTAAGACTAGATTGACTAGACTTGATATGCTTAATGCAGCTACGAACCATAATATCTTATATATGTTATTTATTTTTTCATCCATGTGAGCTAGATGATTGTTCTTAATGGTATCAATCTTTTGATGTATTAATTTTAATTCACCTTGTAATTTAATTATGTCTTGAGAATTTTTTTGAGATTGTGTTGGCATTATTTTTGAAACTCCTTAATTAAATTATTTAAATAATCTTTACCAATAGCATCATGTATAATTTTCATTTGATCTTTTGGTACTTTAGAAAAACTATATTCCATTAAATAAGGAACTAAACTTGCATCACCTTGTAATTCTTCCATAGTTTCTTTTCTAGCACCTTTAATAAATTCTTTTATAACTAATCTTTTCATATTAATATCTAAAGATTTATAACCAGTAGAATCTACTAATGCTGATAAACCTAAATGTATTTTAGGAGCAAATACATTTTTAAATGCTCTATCTAAAACTGGAATACCTGTACTTCTGAATATTTCATTGTATCTAAAATTTAAAATATCTAATTCTTTTTCTGCTGAATTTTTTTCTTGTCTAATTGTAACACCAGTAAATTCTGTAAAAACAGTAGATGGTATTTCTTTTCCAAAAATATTTGCACTCTCACCTTTTATAGGTCTTGCTTTATAAGTTTTTCCATCCTCTGATAATACTGCATGAGTTACAGATGTTCTGTCAGGAAGTTCAGCAGGATTAAATATAGATTTTAAATTATTTTCAATAGAATAAAATGGATTTAATTTTGCATTATCTAAATTAGAAGTTTTAGTATCTTTGGCAGCTTCTATGTTTCCATCTACTGCATCTAAAAAACCCATATAAGTTTTAAATGGTGTAAAATATTGTGATGCTATTTGACCTACTAATTCATTAATAACTTTAAATCCTTTATTGCTATCAGTAGTTGCAATAGATTCTAATAATTGATCTACAAGAAATAAACCTGAACCACCTCTTGTACCTAAAAATACTTTTGCAAAATCTTTTGTTGTTCCTGTTATAGTTCCCAATCTTCCATCTTGCCATCTATCTATAAAATCAGCTACAAATAAATATGCAGCTAATGGATTGTATGGAAAAATATCTATTCTTTTATTTCCTACTTTTAATTCATTCCATTTTTCACCAGCTATTTTGGAATCTCTAATTTGCATAGCAGTTCCAAATAAACCCCAACCTACTAATGATTTAACCATTCCACTTGTTTCACCATTTTTTAATTTTTTAAAAAAACTTTTTGTAAAAGTTCCTTCAGTAGTAAAAGAAATTGCTGCTAAAGGTATATCTGCAACAGTTCTTACACCACCTACAAAAGTTGGTAATGGGGAATATTCATATAAAAATTTTAATGAATTAACTAAAAATCTTGGAAAAGGAATTGCAAGAGAAAGTGTAAATGGAATTTTATTAACAAAATCAACAAATGCTTTACCTATACCTTTTTCAGGAGTCGCTGCATAAGTTAATTCTAAAGCATGATCTACAGCAGCAGCTATGTCTTGTTTTCTTAATCTATTAATTAAATTTGGATTATTAACTATTTCAGCTAAAGTTCTACCACCATATATGCTTTTATTATTTCTAACGATTGCATCTAATGAAGATAAAAATATAGCTCTCCTTACAATAAATTCTTGAAATTTATTTAAAAAATTTAAAAGATCAGCACCTTTTTTTGCAATATTTAATGGAGAAAATTTTTTAATTTTTGCAACACCATCTACAGCAGCATTTAAAACATCAGAACTATATCTTAAAAACAAACGATCATATTCTTTTGGTAATGAAGCTAATATTTTATTTACATCAGCTTTTACTTTTTTATGTCTTAAAGGACTAATTTGTCTAAATATATTTAAAAAACCTTGCATAGCTGTTACAGGGTTTGCTGATCTTGCTAAAGTTTTACCACTTAATTTTTGCCATAATTGATCTGCACCATATTGAAATGATTGATTTAAAACATCTATTCCAACTCTACCAGTTTGAGATATAAAGTTTCTCATAGCAGTTGACCACCTTCCAACCATAGCTGCTTTACGAACACCATCAAGTTCTTTCATAGTTCCATTTAATAAATCAGTTGCATCAATGCCTTGAGCATTTAATTCATCAACTAAATTTTTAGAAACTTTTCCATCTTTTAAAAATTTACCATAGGCTTTAGATAGTTGTGATAATCTATTAAGATTTTGTGCAGATGTTCTTGCACCTGATCTAAAAAAATCTAATAATTCATCTGCTGTAAGTTTATGTTTAGTTAGTAATTTGTTAAAATCAGTTTCTTTAATTAATCTAGGTGTAGTCATTACATCATATATTTGATCGCTTATTCTAATGTTAGGATTTCTTTTAACTTTACCACCTTTTAAAACATCTTCAAAAAATCCTTCTATTTTTTTGGATGTTTTTTGGCTAATAATTTTTTCAGATACATCATCTAATCTATCAAAACTTCTTAAATCAATATCACCTTCTAAAGATTTAGGTTTAATAGTAGTTGCTTCTTCTACTTTTTCTGCAAGTTGTTTTCTTTTAGTATTAAATTTTTTTACAGCCTCATCATTGTTTTTTATTTTTTCAGTTTTTAAATTATTTTTTTTACCTCTAACTGCAAAACTTAATAATGAATCTAAAGTAACACCAATTATACCACCTTCTATTGCCATTTTAAATCTAGCCTTATCTTCAGAATCTTGATCTGTTGCTTGTAAATATTCTGTAATGGGATTTGCCAATAGAGGAAAACTTTCTACAAGATTTGACATTCTTGCCTCATAAGGTGAAAAAGAAAATTGAGCTGCAACTTCTCCAATCAATGTATTTTTTGCAACAAACTGACTGAATGCTCCTGCTTTAGTTGTAGCTTTTGGTATCTTTGTAATTAAATTTAAACTGTTCGCAGCTTTAGTAAAACCAAAAAATGGTATTGCAAACCCAGCTAAATCTCTTGAAAATGATCCACCAAAATAAGTTGGTTCTTTTATTTTATCAAACTTTACATTTTCTAAAGGTCTTTCATCAAAAAATTTTTCACCTAAATAATTAGTAAAATCTACAGTTGCTTGACCAGTATCTCTTATTGCTCCTCCAAAAGTTCTTTTTAATAAATTTTCACTAAAATTTTCCCAACTGTAATAACCTTCTTTTTCAATTATTTCTTCTATGTCTGGTTCTAAAGTTCCACCATCTAATATAGAACCTTCCATTATTTTTATACCTGCATTTACTTCTTCTAAACTTCCTGGTTTAGGTAATTCTTTTTTGATGTCTTTATTTTTTTCTTTTATCTGATCTATTAAATCTTTATCAGCATCTTTGGATAATAATTCTAATGGAGATATTTTAATACCTGCTTCTTCAGCAGAAACAAAATCTTCTTCTTTATTTTCTTCTGCAAGAATTTTGTTAAGTTCTTCTATATTTGTATTTTGATTACTGCTTTCAGTTTCTAGTAGTTTTTTATTAATTTCTTCTAGGGTAGCCATATTACTCCCTATTGTGATTCAAGATATTTTTTGTATGGTATTAATTGTTTTGACTTATCATCATATACAACTGCTTGACCATTTAAATTATATACTATTCCTGGATTTACTTTACTTACATCAAGAGAACCATCCACCATAGGTATAGGAGGTGCTGTTTCTAATATTTTTTTTTCTTGTTTTTCAACAAATTCAAATGATGCTTGTAAAGAATTTAAATTAGGTTTTACTTGTTTATTGTATAAATCTTTTTCAGCTTTATTTAAACCATCAAACCAATTATTAAAATCATCACCAGCAGCTTGTCCTTGTTTATACAAGGTTAATGCTTCTTTAGATAATGTATTTGTTTTTCCTTTATTAAGATAAGCATTTAAAGCAGCTTTATATTCTTCACTTCCAGCTTTATAACCAGCAGCTTCTAAATTTTTTTGTAATTCAGTTTTAGCAGGAGTAGTTAATTTTTTAAGTTGTGCAGCCTGTGTTACTGCTGGAAAAGCACTTTCTAATGGGTCTTTACCTTTTAAACCTTGACCATATAAAGCAGCACCTAATAAAGCACCTTCAGGTATATTGCTTAATAATCCACCTTCAACATTATTCATTTTAGAAAAATTGTCTTGAAGTAATCCACCACCCATTGATCCACTTTCTCCAAGTAATCCTTGAGTTCCAACTTGTCCATAATCCATTCCTGGTGAACCATAAAGGTATCTTTTTAAATTATTTAATAATGACATTATATTAATCCTTTTAAATTTAAGTTTAATAGGTTTGGTTGTGCAACATATCCATACTGATCTTCTACAGATTTTAAGTTTAGTATGTTGGTAATGTTACTTTTAGCACTATTGTACCTTGTTTGCAAATCAGAAGATGCTTGTTGACCTATGTTTAAATTAGCAAAATACTCATTAACTATTGATGGTGTTGCTTCTGTTTGTGTTATTGCAAAAGGAGCTTGAGAAATAACCTGTGTTTGTATATCTCTATTATCTCCATCACCTCTTAAATTTTCAATATCTTCTAATGTAGGCTCACCCCCTTCAAATATACCTGCAAAAGGATTTTGAACACTATATCCCATAGCTGTTGCATTTTTATAAGCACCAAAAAGAGTACCACCAAAAGGTACAAGTAAATTTAATCCTAAAGCAATAGCTTTATTTTTAGGATCAGTCATAGGACTAATCTCATATTGAGCTTTTTGTCTTTGTGCTGCTAATGCTTCTTTTGCTTCAGGTGAAAGTGGTGGTGTGTTTTGATATTGTACTGTAGGATCTTTATTATCATTATTACCACCAGCACTAGGTGGACTAAAATCTGGTTGAGAAGCATCTCTGCCTCCACCTTGACCACCAGAATATCCTCCTGATGATGATCCTCCAAAATCAGATTGTGAAGCATCTCTACCTCCACCCATAAATATCTCCTTATATAATTATTGCGATTGCAACTAAAATATATAAAACAAAAATGTGTGTTGAAGGTTTGTTTTTAATTTTAGTTTGAATGTCATAAATAATTTTATTAATTTTATCCATTATAATAACCCTCCTAATAATCCACCAATTCCACCAAGTAAAGCACCTTGTCCTCCACCAAATTGTCCACCAACCAATGCACCTCCTAGTGCAGTTGTAAAAGGATTAGCTTGTGATTGTGTTTGTGCAGTTGTTACTGGAAATCCAGATGCAATAGGTGAAACTATTCCTGCATATTGTTGTAATGCTTGTAATGGAGCAAGTTGTTGTTGTCTTTGCAATGCTTCTAATTGTTGTCCTGTTTGAACTAAAGTTGGAGCTTGTGATGCAACACCAAGTTGTCTTGATCTTTCTTGTCCATAAGATTGAAATGCTAAAGGTAATGCAGCTTGTGCAACTTGAGCTAATGCTTGTTGTTGTGCCATAGGACTTGTTGGAGTTCTACCTGCACCACTAAATTGTGATTGAACACCAGTTGAAATATCTGCTGCTGATTTTTGAATTAAAGGTGAAAGAAAAGGATTTAAATATTGTCCACCAAGAGTTGCTGCTAATTGTTGTTGTGCAGCATTTGCCATTGTTTCTTGTCCAGCTAAACCTGTTAATGTCTGTTGTGATGGTGGTACATATCCAGTTGCACCTACACCTTGACCATAAAGATTTGTAGATTCAGAAAGTATTTGTCCTAATGCTGGTTCGGCTGCTGCGTAAGGTGTTACACCTTGTGTTGTTGCTTGATTTCCTCCAGATGATCCTCCTCCAAAACTCATGTATTCTCCTCTTGTTTAATTTCTTTTTCTAAAACAACATGGGTTCTTTTGTACCCATAATTGTTATAAACTTTTTGCCAACCTGGTCTAGCAATTATTTCCATTTTTTTACATTGTTGTTCTTTAGCAAACTTTTCAATATCATTAATTAAGTGTTGCCATTTATGTTTTTGTCTGCCAGTTGCAATATAGATATTACAAACTTTACCAAGTTTTCTTTGTATTATCTCTGTTACAACAACACCAAAATACTTATCAATCGTCTTTTGTTTATCTTTATCCCAGATAACCCAAATTTGAAATTTGCTTTCTCTAGCAACTTGTAAAACAAAATCTGAATCGGTAAGTTGACTTGAATAAGCTAAAGCAGACTTAATATCTTTTTCTACTAATGACCAAACTTTATCAAGTTCTTTAATTGGTATTTGTACTAAATTCATAAATACATTAAAAAATGCTTAATAACAATATATAATTAAGCACTCTTTTCGTCAAATATTTCTAAATAACTTACTATCCCTGCTATGTTATTTGCAGAACCTGCTTTTATTTTTAAGGTATCACCTGATTCTAAAACCATAGTTCCTTTAACAAGATTATCTACTGTTTTAGATGCTAAATTAATATGTGCCACTTCATGCTCTGCATTAGATGCTGAACTATCTGTAGTAAATGCTTCTACTTCAATATTACCAGAGTGAATATTTGTAATCTGTATTGATTTAATTAATGCAGTTCTGTTAGTTGGACAAGTATATACAGTTGTTTTGTTTGTCGTTGTCAGATCAAACATAGAATTTTTATAGACATTAGCCATAATTATCTTGCAGTAGCTGGTATTGAAGCACCTACATTAGCTACAAGAGGTTCTTCTGCAAAAGCCATGTAGATGTATGTTCCACCACTTTCATTATGACCTGTACCACTTGCTCTTAATTTAAAACCATTTGATAATATATCTATTTCTGTACCACCAGTTTCTGCTGCTGATAAATTTGGACTTAAATAAGGATTATCATTATTGTATCCATCTCTTTTACTATCATGAAGATACCAATTTTTTGCTGTATCAGTTCTTTTAATAATAATCATAGCTGGTTTAAATCCTAAATATGTAAATGTTCCATCAGTAGAACCATTACCAGTATAAGAACCAATCTTGCTATAACCAGTTTTTTCTGCGAAGCAGTAGGCAACATAAGTCACACCACTTTTATTTGTTCCACTATCATTATTTCCTAAATAAAATACAGAAGAAGTTGGCTCTTGGTCATTCCAAACATTAGTTGCTGTATATGGTACATTAGTTAAATTTAAGTATAATTCTTTAGTTGCACCTACTGATTTGTGATATACTCTCCAAGCATGAGCTTCAGATAAACTTTTTACTAAAATCATTTTTGGTGCTACTCCCAAACCATGACCTACACTAGCACCAGAAGTTTGATTTCCTGTATATTTAACAATACTAAATCCTGCTGTAGTATTAACAGAAGTGTAAGTAGTGTTTATAGAGCCATCAGTATTTGATGAACCTTGACCACCACCTGCTTTCCAGTTCCATGATGCATATGTTTCTGAATTTTGATTAGCTGCATAATTTGAAGCATCTGCACCTAAAGTAAATCCATCACTATTAAAAGCTGTTAAAGTATCTGCTGCTGTAACTTCGGCAGCACTATCAGAACTTCTAACAAATTTAGTAGCTGTTCTAACTGCATCAAATAAAAGACCTGCACCTGCAGAACTTCTTTCTTTCAACCAAACTAAATCTGGTTGATGACCAACAGATGAAATAGCATTTGTTGAACCATTACCTGTATAAAGTTTAGTATTAAAATGTAAGCTAGGTTTTGTAATTGATGAGTATGCCATATTATTTGTTATCCATAAGTGTTAATATTTTTTGTATTTAATGCGTAGTATCCAGATGGTACATCATATTCAAATAAACTTCCATTACCATTTGAACCAGCAGAACTAATAGGTGTAGTACCAAAAAATCCATTGCCGAAGTTTATGCTTTGTTTATCACCATTTCCATAAACATCAAAAAATGGAGTAGCTGCACCACTAATCCAAGATGCACTTAATTTACCATTAATGCTAGTTCCTGGAAATGCTTGGTTGTTATTACCACTACCATCTGACCATGTGCTATCACTTGCACCACCATTTTTTGACATATAAATATTTCCATTAGTTACATCTAATGCAACACTTATAATATCTCCTGCTGTATATGATGACATATAAGTTGTTGATGAGCCATTGTAATATATTTGTCCATTTTGATGTATGTAAAAAGCATTTGCACCATAATAATAACTACCATTATGTGTTTTATTATTACCAAAAAACACACCTATTCTATGACCATTTGAGGGTGCTGCATCTATTTTCATTTCATAATACCATTTTCCAGTTTCAGGAGAGATAGTTGCAAATGCTTGTCTGTTATCATCAACACCATTAGCCATAGTTAAATTACCATTTGAATATGTTGGTTTTAAAATTCCAGTACCACCATTCATTACATCATTAGGATTTAATGTAGCATAAGTATTTGATGGTGTATCAAGTGATTGTTTTAAATTTCCATTAACTGCAAATGTGTTTGAGTTACCAGAACTATCTGTACCCATAGCACCAGAGTTTTCAAATTTTAAATGAAAACCATTAGTACCCCAAGTAACACCAGATGGTGATTTAAATTTCCAAATACCTGATGTTGAATCTGTTTCACCAAATACTGTTGGTGCTAATGCTGCACCATCCACTATTGCAACATGGCTTAAATAACCCTCAAAATAACTACTTGTGCCTTTTCTTAAACCTACAAGACTATCTACAGCAGAATTAATTGCTGTATCATAGTTTTGTGATGGATATGTTGCTTCAGAAAAAGAAGTTTCTTGAACTCCATTTACATAAACTTTTACTCTATTTGAAGCTGTCGCTTGTGTAGTATCAACAGCAGCCATTACATGATACCAAGCTGAAGTATCTCTAAATTTTCTATTTGTATGAAGCCTAAAATCCTTACTTCCATTTGAAGCATAACCAGATATATTAAATTGGTCATTTGAATCAAATTTAAATTGTGCCATTTGGTCTTGATTATATTCTCCAGCAGTAACCATATAAGCATAATCATAACTTAATTTTGACCTTTTTACCCAAACTGAAATAGTAAATGTTTTTCTATTCCCTGCTGATGATGGTGTTCGTACTAAATAACTGTTTGCCATAATATTATCCTAGTTAAACTGTCCAGAGTTGTTAGCTCCTAAATTAATTGTTATTGTAAATGCTCTATCAGCAGTTTGACCTTGAGCATCTGTAGCTCTTAAAGTGAAACTAAATGTTGTATCTGATGTT
>Ga0208643_1000710_pt1 | contig 20829 bp, 17 predicted proteins | sample VirMetDEL_Nov_12_FD_184516 | JGI IMG/M metagenome (GOLD analysis project Ga0208643, IMG submission 184516) | Aqueous microbial communities from the Delaware River and Bay under freshwater to marine salinity gradient to study organic matter... | ecosystem: Environmental > Aquatic > Marine >... | reverse complement strand
GTGGTGGTATTATAGATTTAAAAAATACAGGTTCACAATCAGAACTTAGAATGTATTGTGAATCAGGTAATGCACATTATGCTGCATTAAAAGCACCTGCACATTCAACCTTCTCTGGTAATATAGCTTTAGTAATGCCAGCAACTGCAGATACACTAGCAGGTCTTGCAGCAACACAAACATTTACTAATAAAACATTTGGTGATAAAGTAGATTTTGATAATGATGTTTGTGTATCAGGTGATATTTTTGTAGGTGGTACTGCTACAGTTGCAGGAGCAATGTCAGTTGGAGGAGCTTTATCAGTAGGTGGTGCAGTTAATTTATTAGGAACAGCTACAGTAAGTGGTGCAGCAGGTTTCTTAGGTACAGTTAGAGTTAGTGGTGCTACAAGTTTAGAAGCAGGATTAGTTGTTGGTGGGAAAGCAGAGTTTGATGGAGATGTATGTGTTAGTGGTAATACACAATTAGTAGGTACTGCTAAAATAACAGGTACTACAACAATAACTGGTAACTCTGGTTTCTTAGGAACTGTAAGAGTATCAGGTAATACAAGTTTAGAAGGTCAATTACAATTAACTAAAAGTGCTGCAGCAGTTGTATGTGCAACAGCTATTAATGGTGTAACATCTGTATCATTAAACTTTGGTGCATGTCAAAACTTTAGTACAACAGTTACAGCAGCTCATACTTTAGCTCAACCTATTGGTTGTCGTGATGGACAAACAGGAAGTATTTTCTTGACACAGAGTGGAGGAAGTGGTACAATGGCTTATCACGCAGACTTTAAGTTTATAGGTGGTACAGATCCAACCATGTCAACAGCTAATGGTGCTGTAGATAGATTAGATTACATAATAGTTTCTGCTTCAAGTGATGGAGTAGGTGGAGATATTCAAATGATAATTTCACAGGCGTATGCATAATGGGTGTATTTCAAAATAATTTAATGGGAGCTGCAGCAGCAGCAGCATCAGCAGGTGGTGATTTTTATAGTCATCAAATAGCTAATAGTGTTAGATTTAATTCTTCAGCAACAGCACATATGTATCATACACAAGGAACACCTACAAATGTAGATAAATGTACTATAAGCTTTTGGGTAAAAAGAAGTAAACTTGGTGCAGCTAGGTATGGTATGACAGGAAGTGGTGCTTCTGGAGACTATACATTTATTACTTTTGGTGGTGATGGTAATGATCCTGATAAATTTTATTATTTACAAGACCCTGGTAGTCCTACTGTTGTTTTAGAAAGTAATGCTGTGTTTCGTGATCCTACTGGCTGGATGCACATAGTAATTGCTCAAGATTCAACACAAGGAACAGATTCAAATAGAAATAAAATATATTTTAATGGAGTACAGTATACAGATTGGGGTACTGGTTTTACACCATCTTTTTATTCAACTCAAAATTCTGATTTTCTTATGAACACAAGTGGTCATAAACTATTTGTAGGTTCAGGAGGTGATTCTGGAGGAAATGCTTATCTTCCTTTTGATGGATATATTGCTGAATATGTATTTATAGATGGAACACAAAATGACATTTCTGATTTTGGAGAAACAAAAAATGGTGTATGGATTCCTAAAGATCCAAGTGGGCTTACGTTTGGTAATAATGGATGTTATTTAAAATTTGAATCAAGTTCTGATTTAGGTAATGATTCATCAGGTAATAATAATGATTTTACTTTATCTAATATTTCTGCACACGACCAGATGCTAGACTCTCCAACCTTCAACGCTGATTCTAATGGTGGTAATTTTGCTACGTATAATCCTTTAACTGCTGGAAGTTATATATCTTTATCAGAAGGTAATTTAAAAACCACAGGTACTACTACTGGTGATGAGGGTTGTTCCTTAGCAACTATGGGTGTTACATCTGGTAAATGGTATTGGGAAGTACGTATGATAAGCATGAGGTATTCTGTTCCAGGTCCAGGTATATCAGCAGGTAGTGCTAGTGCTACACAAGCTACAACTACAGGAGGACCTAGAAATTTACTTTATTATGCAGGTAATTCTAGTAATTTTTTAAGAGATTTTGATTCAACAATTTGGGGAACTGTTACAGAAGTAGAAACTGGTTTAGCTGGATTTAGTGCAGGTGATAAAATGATGATTGCATTAGATGTAGATAATAAAAAAGTATGGTATGGTAAAAATGGATCATGGTTTAATTCTGGAAATCCTGCTACAGGAGCTAATCCACAACAATCATGGACTGGTACTGGCTTTAGTATTAATCCATCAATTCAAGAGTATGACAGTAGTAGTTCCAGTTCTTCATGTGCCAATTTTGGACAAGATGGAACTTTTGCAGGAACTGAAACAGCACAAGGCAATAGTGATGACACAGGTTATGGCAATTTTTTCTATGATCCACCTTCAGCCTTCCTTGCATTGTGTTCTGGTAACCTTCCAACAGCAGATGCAGTAGACCCTGCACAGACTGACGACAATTATCCACAGAAATTGTTTCAAGCTTTTACATGGACAGGTGATGGTAATACAACTCGTAGTTTTACATTAAATTTTAAACCTGATTTTTCTTGGGCTAAACAAAGAAGTCATGGATATCAACATACTCTATATGATACTAATAGAGGTTATGCAACTTTGAAAGCATTAGGAAGTGATGGAACTTGGGCTGAAGGAGGAGGAGGAGATAATTCAGGTAATGGTTATTTTTCTGCTAGTGATTCAAGTGGTTTTTCAGTTAATAGAGGAACTAATACAAGTGCAGGAACAAGTTTAACTAATAGTAGTTCTACTACTTATGCTTCATGGCATTGGAGAGCAAATGGTGGAACAACATCAAGTAATGCAACTGGAGATATAACAAGTACAGTACAAGTTGATCCATCTGGTCATTTTTCTATTGTAAAATATACAGCTAATGGAAGTGCTAATCAAACATGGGCACATGGTCTTTCAGCAAAACCAGATTTTATTATATTAAAAAAATATAGTGCAACAGCCAGTTGGGTTACTTATCATTCATCTTTAGGAGCTACAAAATATATGTACCTTAATAGTAATGCTTCTGTCTATACTGGTAGTGAAATATGGAATAATACAGAACCAACTACTTCATTAGTAACAGTAGATAATAATGGTAATTCTAATGATCCTTCAGGAGCATCTTTTATAGCTTATTGTTTTGCAAACTGTGAAGGCTATATCAGAACAGGGTCATACATAGGCAATGGTTCTACAGATGGTGCATTTGTTTATACAGGTTTAAAACCTGCATGGGTTATGACTAAAATGACAGATGGTGGTGCAGAGTGGACTATCTTTGATACTAAAAGAGATCCCCATAACCTTTCAGAACGTATTTTACAAGCAGATTTATCTGATGCAGAAAGAACAGATTTAGATGAAATAGACATACTTAGTAATGGTTTTAAGTGTAAATATAATGGAGGTAGAACCAATCAAAGTGGTAAAACTTATATCTACTTAGCAATGGCACATAATCCATTTAAATACGCAACAGCAAGATAGGAATAAAATATGTGGGCACGAATAGAAGATAATAAAATAGTAGAATACTATGATAGAAAAAAATCTATAGTATTAAATAATGTACGTTATTCTTCTCAAATATTTACAATATGGACAGATACACAACGTAAAGATTTAGGTATTGTACCTATAGTTATTTCAGGATCACATCTTAATACTAATTATTATGTAGAACATAATCATTCAGATGCAATAGCAGAAGATGGTAATAGTGTTATAAGAACTATTGGAGTTAAAGCTGCTGATAGAGCTTTAGAAGATGTTAATGAAGTATGGACACAATCTCAAATAGATAGTGGTCAAGCACCAGATGGCACAAATGCTAACGATCCAAAATTAGATGCAGAGGGTAATCAAATAATTACAAGAGGTTTAAAATATAATGCTATACAAAAAGTTAAAGCACAACAAGCAGGATACTTAGCACAAACAGATTGGTATATAATACGTAAAGCAGATGCAGGTACAGCAATACCATCTAATATACAAACATGGAGAAATGCAATACGTTCTGATGCAACTAGAATAGAAACAGCAATAACTAATGCAGCAGATATGAATGCATTTATAGCATTACATACAACAACATATAACGAAGATAAAACAGTAGATCAAATAGCAACTATAGATTCATGGACAAAATTAGGAACATAATATGAAATATATTATTATAGGAATAGTAGCAGGATTATTAAGTTTTATAGTAAATGTAAAAGCTCAAGAAGGAATTAAAACAGAAACAAGAACATATATGAAAACATTATTATGTGCTTCACATACTGATCTTGTAAACAATTTAAATACTGAACATAAAGAAGCACGTAAATGGTGGGCAGTAAATAGTGATAATGAACTTATAGAATTATTCGTTAATGATAATAATGGAGCATGGACAATCGTAATAACAAATGGAGAAAGATTTTCATGTGCTTTAATAGGAGCAGATCATAGTGGATCTAACTATGACATTAATAGCACAGTAGAAACAATACAATAGGAGCAAATAATGGCAGCATCATATACAACTAGAATAAGACTTACTCAACAAGGAGATGGAGATAATCCTAACTCTTGGGGTACAGTTTTAAATAATGGAGTCATTAGTCTTGTTGATGATGCTATTGCAGGTTATACAACTGTAGCGTTAGGTGCTAATGCTACTGTAACATTATCTGCAGTAGATGGAGGTTCTGATGTACCACGTAACGCTTTTATTGAAGCTAATGGAACTGTAGGTGGTGCTCATACTACTATAACAATGGTTATTCCTAATGTTACAAAAGGATATGTAATTAATAACCAAGCAACATATACAACAACAACTAATGTAATTAAAATAAAAACAGCACCTGGTGATGGTCTTACTATTCCACAAGGAGCTATAACACAAGTAGTAGTAGATACAGATGGAAGTGTATACTCTACTAATGCAGCAGGTTTAGGATTAGGTACAGCAGCTTCTGCAGATATAGGAGTATGTGCTACTAATGTTGCTGATGTATCTTTAGCAGATTTAAGATATGTAAGAACTTCAGCTACTTCTTCAATAGTAGCTGCTGACTTACATATAAAACAAGGAAGTTTAATTGTAGGTACATCTTCTCGTGCTTATAATCCTATATTAACATTAACAGATGCAGCAAGTATAGCAGTTGATTTTGCTAAAGGTAATAACTTCTTAGTTACTATAGGTGGTAATAGAACATTAGAACTACCTACAAATTGTACTGCAGGACAATCAGGACAGATACATGTTATACAAGATGGTACAGGTTCAAGAACTTTAGCTTATAACACAGCTTGGCAGTTTGTATCTGCAGCAGTACCAACATTAAGTACAGGAGCTAGTGATGTAGATATATTATGTTATGTAGCTCGTAGTGCATCAACAATAGACGCAGTATTATTAAAAAACTTTGATAGGTAGGTAATGTCTTCTACAAGTTCTAAACTCGTAAAGATGGACTTTCAACCTGGTATTAGAAGAGAGTCCACACAATACGCAGAAACTAATTCTTGGTATGATACTAATAATGTACGTTTTCGTGCAGGTAAACCAGAGAATATAGGTGGATATGAAACTAAAGTATCTGCATCTTTTAATGGTTCAGGTCGTGATCTTATAACATGGACTGATAATGATCAGTTTAAAAGAGCTATGTTTGGTACAGCTCAAATGTTATATGAACATAGTGGTGATGAAATATTTGATGTAACACCTGTATCATCTAGTGCATCTTTAACAAATGCATTTAGTGTAGCAGTAAGTACTAATGTTGTTACAGTATCAGCTACAGCACATGGTAGACAAACAGGTGACTTTGTATTCTTTACAAGTACTGCTACTATAGGTGGTAATATATTATTAGGTACAAGTACTTATCAAGTTAATGTTAATAATGCAAATACTTTTAATGTTAGTGTAGCAACTACAGCAAGTGCTGCTCAATCATCTTCTGGTAATGGACATATACATTATCTTTTAAATACTGGTGTATCTAATGCTGCAACAGGTTTAGGTTATGGTTCTGCATCTTATCAAGCTACTGTATGTGCTTCTGAGACAAGAGCATGGAATCAACCTACATCTATAGGAGCTAGTGACTTCTCAAGTGAGATAACACAATGGAGTTTAGATAACTGGGGTGAAGATATAGTAGCTAATAGAAGAAAAGGATCTATTTACTATTGGGATACTGATGCATCTACTACACCATTAAGAGCAACAAAAGTATCAGGTAGTACTAATTCTACACCTACTACTGTTGATAGTATTATAGTATCTCCTAATGATAGACATTTAGTTGCATTAGGTAGTAATGAATTTGGTACAACAGCTAGTCCTACAGGAACATATAATCCTTTAACTGTTAGATGGTCTAATCAAGAAGATTATACAAATTGGGTTCCATCTATAAGTTCTACTTCTGGTGAAGTTATATTAGCTGATGGTACAAAAATAGTAGGAGCAAAGAGATCTCGTAATGCTATTAACATATGGACTGATAATGCTTTATGGTCTATGACTTTTGTAGGTCCACCATTTGTATTTAATTTTTCACAGCTTGGAACTAACTGTGGTTTGATAGCTCAACATGCAGGAGTTGATTATGATGGTAGAGCAGTATGGATGGGATATGATAACTTCTATGTATTTGATGGTCAAGTAAGAAGTTTAGATTGTACAGTAAGAAGATTTATATTTGATAGATTAAATATGGATCAAAAAGATAAAATATTCTGTGGAATAAATTCAGAGTTTAAAGAAGTAATTTGGTTGTATCCTTCTACAGATTCTACTGAATGTGATAGTTATGTAGTATGGTCTCCTGATGAAAACTATTGGTCTTATGGAGATAGTATATTTACAACCTTTGCAGATAAAACAGTATTTGGAAATACAATAACAACAGGTTTACAAGGAACAAATCCTGCATCTAATAAATTATTTAATAATGAAGTGCAAGGTTTATATACAGCAGATGGAGTAGCAATGTCTTCCTTTATTGAGTCAGCAGATTTTGATATAGATTCTGGTAATGAAGTAATGTTTTTAAATAGAGTTATTCCTGATTTTGATTTAAGTGATGGTAGTTTAACATTCTCAATTAAAACAAAAGACTTTCCTGAAAGTAGTACATCAAGAGAGAAACCAAACCCACCACATACAGTAACAAATTCTACAGCTAAGATAGATATGAGAGCAAGAGGAAGGCAGGGGAGAGTCAGAGTATCTTGCAATGCAGCAGGTACTAGCTGGAAATGGGGTTCTATTAGATTAGCCATACAACCAGATGGTAGAAGATAATGGCACGTTATCCAGCAGTACCTAAAGTATATGATTATTTAAAAGATAATCCTCAAGCTGATAGAGTACATAGAGAAATATCACAATGGGGTGCAGCATTAGTAAATCAATTAGATACTAGAGATTTACAAGTAGATGCAAGACCTTCTACTAAAATATATTCAGTAGTTACTATAACTGAAATAGGTAGTCCACGTAAAGGTGATATAGCATATGCAGCATCTGCAGGTAAGTTTAAAGGATATGTTAGTACAACAGCAACACAAGCATGGGAAAATTTAAATTGAAGAGTGATGAATTTTTTAAGTTTCTTAATGAAAGTACATATGTAGGTAATATAAATACAGGAGAAGTAATACCACCAAACATGTATAATTCACAAGAAATTGTGAAACCTATAGCAGACTCTTCAAAAATAGTGTAGAATAGTAATAGTAATTTTATAGCTGATAATACAAAACCACAGTCAAATTATATGAACATAAAAGGAATAAAATAATGATGCCACCCACCAGAATAGAGCAGCTAAATAACTTTCAGGATGCAATGCAAAGTCCTGATGGATTAGATAGACTACGAGCTTTACAAGCTGTTGAACAAGCTTTACCTTCGTCACGAGGACTTATGGGTATGCCACAAGTACAAGCTTCAGCTTCACAAATGCAACCTATGATAAATAGAGAAGGTGGTGGTCAAATAGATCCTGCACAAGCAGCACAAGGTTTAGCAAATTTTGGTAGATATGGAGATAACATATTAGTTCATATGAATCCTGAAGAGTTAGATGGACTAGCATCACTTGGTAAAATAACATACAATCCAGTAACAGGATTACCTGAAGCATTTGGTTTTAAAAGTTTCTTTAAAGCTGTACGTAAAATAGCACCTGTTGCATTAGCTTTAGCTGCTCCTGCTTTATTTGGAGGATTTGCAGGTTCACTTGGTTTAGGTGGTACTGCTTTAGGTTCAGGTATAACAGGTTTTATAGGTTCAGGATTAGGTAGTTTAATAGCAGGTGCTAAACCTAAAGATGCATTAAAAGCTGGTTTAATGGGAGGAGTAACATCTGGAGCACTTGCAGGAATACAAGGAAAATCTTTTGCTACATCACCAAAAGTATATCAAGGATCTATAGGTCCTACACTTTCTGACTCACAAGCTCTTACAAAAACTGGATTAGGTACAACAATGGGTAATGTTCCAACAGAAGCTGCTTCACAATTTGGAACAACTATACCTTCTGGTACAACTACAGCTACAGATACATTTTCAGGTTTAACAAATACTCAACCAATGACTTTATTATCAGATCCTATAGGAACATTAAAAGGTGCAGGACAAAGTATTGTAGATCAATTAGGTACAACTAAAGGAATAGCTAAAGCTGTAGGTTATGATTTAATGACACCTGATTATGAACTTATGTATGCTAATGAAGCTAAGGCAAAAGAACAAGCATTACAAGATGCAGGTTATACAGTTGATACTGGCTTTGATGGTCAAACAGTTATAAGAGATTCTTCTGGTGTTACACAACCAAGAACTTTAAGTGTTCAACAAATATTAGATAGAGCATTAGGAAGAGCACCACGTACTAACTTAGTAGCACGTTATGGTTATGGAGCTAAAGATGCTAAACAAGGTGGATTAATAAGTTTAAAACATGGTGGTGAATTTAGTGGTATGGTTCCAGGTGAAGGACATGGTATGGAAGATAATGTTTATATGCCTATTACAGAAGGTAAAGAACAAGTAGGAACACTAGCTGTATCACCTTCAGAGTATGTAGTAGATAGTTATACAATGGCAGCACTTGGTAATGGCAATGCAGATGCAGGTGCTAAAGTAATGGATAGAGTTGTTAAGAATGTACGTAAGAAAGCTTATGGAGATACAGAGCAACCAAATGAAATAAGTGGGTTACAAGCTTTAAAACCCATGATGGAAAGGGTATAAAGAGATGGCAATATTATCATCATTGTTTCAGACAGGAGCACCTGTACAACAAGTAGCAGGTCCTACAATAGCAACACAAAAGTTACCTGAAGAGTTAGCTCCATTTTATAAAGATATACTTGGTAAAGCCCAAGCACTTTATGATGATAGAACAAGTGAAGGTTTTAAACCTTATGTTGGTCCTACACTTGCAGATTTTACACCTGAACAACAACAAGCTTTTACAGGATTACAAGGACTTGTAGGTTCACAAGCTCCAGTATTTCAAGAAGGAATGGATTTAACAAGAGCTGCTGCAGCACCTATGACATCAGAACAAATGACACAATACATGTCTCCTTATCAACAAGCAGTAACAGATATAGAAAAAAGAGAAGCTACTAAACAATATGAATCACAAGTACAACCAGCACTAGCTGCACAAGCTGCAACTACAGGTGGTTTTGGTGGTAGTAGACAAGCTATATTAGAAGGTATGGCTGCAGATACACAACAAAGATTACTTAGTGATATACAAGCTAAAGGATCACAATCAGCTTATCAAGATGCTGTACAAAGATTTCAAGCAGATCGTACTGCAGCAGGTCAAGCAGGTGCACAACTTGCTACTATGGCTCCTCAACAATTTAAAGCACAACTAGGTGAACTAGGTGCATTACAAACTGTAGGTGAACAACAACAAAGACAACAACAAACAGCTCTTGATGAAGCCTTTAGACAATATCAATTAGAAAGAAACTATCCTTATGATACTATGTCTAGGTATCAATCTGTTGTTACTGGTGCACCTATGGGTACAACAACATTTGCTAATCCTGCACCACCTGCACCATCTGCAGCACAAACTTTACTTGGTGGATTAGGTACATTAGTAGGAACTTATGGAGCCTTTGGTGGTAAACTACCTAATGTATTTCCATCTAAAAAAGGTGGTGGCATAGCAGATACTATGGTATATAGAGATAAAGGTGGTTATGTATTTCAAAATTATCCTGCAGGTATAGTAGATGTACATCCTGATTATGGTTATCAACCAAGAGGTTTTTCAGGAGATATAAGCCAACTACAAGAAAAAACTTATCCTAGAGATATAACTGAAGCAGATATATATAATATGAATTATGATAAGTTATCTTTTGGTGATAGAATGCATTTACAAAATTATAATTATTTTCAAGATAATGATTTTGCTTCAAGAAATAAAGTATTAGCTGATTACATGGGTAATAAAATAGAAGGTCAGAGAAAATATACAGGTAGCCCTTTTGAAGGTAATACAAATACTATAGTAGAAACAAGTATGTCAGGTGAAACTATGATACCTCCTGAAAATAAATTGTTAAGTCAAACACCAGAAAATTATATAGCAGCAAGACAACAAGAAGAAATAGATTCAGCTAGTTTAAATACTTCTATGCCTCCTATGGATAATTTTGCAGGTATTGAAAATGCTAGAGTACCAATAAATGAAAGAAAAGAAGCACCTATTATTGATCCACCTCCTCCTGTTCCTGAAGGTATAAAAACAGGTATAGCATCTGCATTAGAACAACGTAATCTTAATGTAACTCCTCCTGAACAAATTGCTACTAATCAAATACAAGAACCTACAAATAGAGATAAGTTTAATATAGATCAAAGTAGAATACAAGCAGAAGAAAATTCATTAATGAAGTTAATGAAAGATAGAACTAAAGGTAGAAAAAAACAACTTGGTGAATCTAAAGAAGCACAAACTCGTGAAAACTGGTTAAATGTAGCACAACTATTTTCAAGATTAGGTTCAGCTACACCTAGACAAGAAGGTATAATGGGTGTTATAGGTGCTGGTTTAGAAGCAGCAGATCAAACTTTACCCCAAGTTGCAGCAACAAATGCTAAATTTAGAAATGAACGTAAAGAAATTCAAAATGCTATTGAAGATGATAAGATAGGATTAGCTCAAACAAAATTAAATTCTCTTGAAAAACGTGCTTCTAAAGAACAAGCTTTTCAAAGACAAGAATTAGAAGATTTAAGATTTGAAGAAAACAAAAAAACTGAAGAGTTAAGATTTAATAAATCATATGATCAAAAAGAAAGAGAACTTAATGCTACTATATCTAAAGCAGGAGCATTAGATATTAATGATGAAAAAAATATTGATGCTTTAATAAAAACAAGATACTATGGAGGTTCTATTAATGCTGATGGCAATCTTATATTTGCTGAAGGAGAATCATTAGATAAGTTTGGAAATGATATAGCAGGTGCTCTATCACAAATAACAGGTAATATTATGGAAACAGAAGGAATAAGTTTTAATTCAGCTCAACCTTTTATTAGTAATATTAAAAATAAAATAGATGGTGTAAATCAAGATACTCTTAAAAAAATGATGGCAGAATATCCAACATTAAATAGAGAGCAACAAGAAAAAGCAATTCAAAGTTTAGCTGATGAATCTAAATTAGATATAACTATAGCACGATTATTATTACAAAGATAATTATATGACATCTCAAACATTATTTAATACAGGAAATAATACTGGGCAACAACAAACTTTATTTAGTTCAGATAAACCTACAGATACATCTATAGATCCTAATAGAAAATTACGTAGTTCTGATTTATTAGCTGATTCAGAATGGATTAATGCATCTAAACAAATATATAAACATCAAACAGGTAAAGAATTTATAGGTACTGATCAACAAGCTGCTGAATGGGGTATAGGTAATACAGCAGATTTTGAATATGATCTTACTAAAACTGTTGGTATTGCAGCAGATGCAAAAAACTTTGATTTACCTACTGCAGAAGCTTGGAATACAACTCTTGATAAATATAATCAATTAGAAATGTTTACATTAGGAGGTACTGGTAGAGCTTTACGTTATATGGCTACTGATCCTACAATGATTGGTTCTCTTGCCTTAGGTTTTGGTGCAGGAGGTATTGCAAAACAATTTGGACAACAAGGTACAAAAATTGCAGCTAAAGTTGCAGTTAAAGAAGCTGTTAAACAAGCACGTAAAAAAGCTATAGCAGATGCAGCAAAAGATGGTATTACAGGTAAAGCTAGAAAAGAATTAGTAGATGCTGCTGTAAAAAAGGCTTCAACTAAAGCTAAAACAAATACAGCTTTATTAGTAGGTACAGAAGCAGGTGCTTATGGTGGAGTAGATAATTATTCTAGACAACTGTTAGATGTAGAATTAGATAGAAGAGATGGTATTAGTACATTAGAGTTAGGTTTAACAACTGCTGGTATGGGAGCACTTGGCTTTGGATTAGGTAGAGGTTTACCTGCATTAGCTAGACGTATCTTTAAAAAACGAGAAGTTGTAGATGATCTTCCTGATAAAATTTATAGTGATAAAGATACATTAGATATAGCAAAACAACAAACAAAAATAGATGTTCCTATATCTAATACTACAAAAGCATCTACAAGACTTGCACAAGATGCTTTACGACAAGATCCTAATGCAACTATATTATCTTATGGTTCAGGTCAAGTAGATGAAACTACAGGTACAATTAAAGAAGTAGAAGAATTAAAAAAATCAGGTGCTAAAGTAGATGCATATGACTTAGAACCTAACATGGTTAATAAAGAAAGAACTTCTTATCGAGAACAATATAATCCTTATGCTTTAGATAATAAATATAATGTAGTTAATGCATCTAATGTATTAGATAATTTAGGATCTAAACAAGATGCATATAATAAAGCAAGAAGAATAGTAACACAAATAGGTAAGTCTGTTAAAGATGATGGTACTGTTGTTATTAATCCTTCTAAAAAAGGTAGTATAACTCAAGCAAAATTACAAAATATTCTTGATGAAACTTTTGAAAAAGTAGAATGGGATGATACATCTAAAGTATTTAAAGCTTCAGGTCCTATGGAAAAAGTTGTTGTTGAGGTAGGTGAAGATGGTTTACCTATAAAAAAACAAAACAAAGTATTGATGTTTTTAAAAAAGAATTTTTCATCAGATGCTGGAGCAGGAGAAACTATTGCTCAAGGTAGACGTTTACAAAAAACTACTGTAAAAAATGCTGAAAGAAAAATACAATATAATTTAGGAAGATTAGAAAAAGCTGTAAAAAAAGAATATGGTAGTTTTGATAATGTTCCTCCAAGACTTATGTCACAATTAGTTGCAGGTGTTGAAGGAAGATTATGGGAATTAGAAGGAGTACTTCCACAAACAAAAGAAATTCTTACAGACATGAGACGTTCTATAGATGATGCTCAACAACAACTAATTGATATAGGAGCAGTAGAACCAGGTAGTGAACTACAATATAAAATTAATAGAAGTCAATCAACAAGTTATCCAGGAGCTATGCAAGGTCCTCCTCAAGAAGGAGAGTCATTAAAATTTTATATGAATACTTCGTATGATGTATTTGATAATCCTAAATATAAAGTTAATCCTAAAGATAGAGAAGCAGGTAGACAATATTTTATTGATAAATTTTCGCAATCAGGTGCAGCAGAAAATGCTGCATATAAATTAGCTAAAAATAAACAAATAAATAAACAAGAATTAAGTACTGCAGATTTACAAAATATAAATAGATATGAAGGTCAAGATGGTATTATTGAAGGATTAATAAATCAACTTACAGAAAAACATGGAGATGATATTACCTCACAGTTAGATAATTTATTAGGTAAAACAACATCACGAGTAGGTTCAGGTGCTCTTAAAATTTTAAAAGCAAAAGAAAATATTGATCCAGAAATAGCAGGACTTCTTGGAGAAACTAAAGATATAAGACAAAGGTATGCAAATACATTATTAAAACTTAGTAAGTTAGCAGGTAACTTTGAATTTAATAAATCTATACGTGAGTCTGCAGAACAAGCAGGAATTACTGTACCTACTCAAAATCAAATGTTAAGAAATAAAGGATTAGATGTAGCTAGAATAGGTCAAGGAGGAAAATATACACAACGTGTTAGTGATTTAGTTTCAGATCCAGAGATAGAAGGATTAGCTAGACCATTACAAGATGTTTGGACTACACAAGAATTTAAAGATATAATAGAACAAGGTGCAGAACTAGCTGAACCAGTAACAAAAGAATTATTAGCAAAATTATATAATACTTTTTTAGTAGGTAAAGCTCTTACACAAATATCTAAAACTGCTTATAGTATTGGATCTGTATTTAGAAATTTATATGGTGCAGGTATGTCTGCATTAGGTAATGGTTACATTAATCCAGTTGCTTTAGCTGAAGCAGGTAATGCTTTTAAACAAATAGCTATAATGCCACGCCAAGAAGTTAGAGAAAAAATAGAAAAATTAACATCATTAGGTGTATTAGATACTGATGTTAGACTTCAAGCTATGATTGAATTATCAAAAGACATGGATTCTAATTTTTTTCTTGGAGGTATAAAAAAATATGCACCTAAACCAGGAAAATTTATTAATAAAAAAGCTTTAGAAATTTATCAAGGTGCAGATAATTATTGGAAATGGTTTGCTTTTCTTAATGAACAGGGAAGATATAGACAAGTTCTTATTGACAAAGGTATAGATCCTAATAGAACTGTACGTACATTTAGAACTGGTGGAAAGGTTGTAAATGTAACAGAGCTTGATGAGTATGCTGCAAAGATGGTTAGAGAAAATATGCATAACTATGGTGAAACTTCTCGTATGGTTAAACGTGCTAGAAGAAGTCCTTTTACAGACTTTATTGCATTTAGAACAGAGATGTTTAGAACATCTAAAAATATAATAAAGAATGGTATTAAAGATATGCAAGAAGGTGCTGCTCAAATGAAGAGAGGTCAACGTAATGAAAAGGGTTCATTAAAAGGAGTTGCACAGTTTAGAGCAGGTATGGCTAGAATAGGTGGTGCTGCAGGTGCTGTTACAGCAACAGGTGCTATTGGTTATACATCAGCAGAATTAACAGGAATTAATGATTTAGTTTTTGGAACTAACTATACAAAAAAAGAAGCAATAGAAGAATTTGATCAAGGTTATAATAAAGGATCAGATTGGTTGTATTTTTTTAAAAATGGAAAATTAAAAAGATTTAATATGAGTTATATAGATCCTTGGGCAATGTTTAAAAATCCTGTTCAAGCTGTTATACGTGCATTTCAAACAGAAGATGATCCTAATATAGCTTTAGATAAATCTACTAATCAAATATTAAAAACTTTTGGAGAAAGTATAGGACCATCTATTTTAACTCAAGCTTTATTTGATATATGGAGAAATCAAGATGAATTTGGTAGAGAAATTGCTAAAGATCAAGGAGTAGTAAAAGATACTGCTAATAGATTAGCTAGACTTTGGGAAGCTTTTGAACCAGGAACAGTTAGTACTGCAAAAAGAGCATTTGAAGCATATACTAAAGGTGGAATTAAATCTTATGGAACTCCTATAGAAAAACAAGCTGAGATATTAGGTTTTGCTGGATTAAAATATGAAGATGTTAATATACCTAAAGCTTTAAGTAGAAGTTTAATAGAACCTACACAAAGATTAAATGAATCAAATAAAAGTTATAAAAAAGCTTTTAGAGATTATAGAGGAACAGAACCAGAAGTATTTATAGATCTATATTCTGAAGCACAACGTAAAAAATTTAGAGCTGCTCAAGACATGTATAAATTTGTACAAGCTGCTAAAGCTACAGGCATGAATAATAATGCTATCATAAAAGAAATAACTAAAGGTGGTTTCTTTCCAAAAAATTTAAGTAAACAATTTATTAGAACTTTAGTTAAAGATGGCATATTTTTACCAGATAAACCTGAAGATAAAACATTAAATAAATGGCAATCTCTTATAAAGAAAACTAATAAAGAAGCTGTTATAGGTTTACCTGCAGCAAGAAAAGATTTATATGATTTATATAGACAATATAGTAGATTACCTTTAACAACTTATGAAGAAGAAACTGAAATAAAAAATATAAATAGTGGTCAAACATTATTTTAATAGGAGAAGACAATGCAAGATATAATGTTATGGAATGCTGTGCTTACGCTTGCTGTGGGTGCATTCCTATGGTGGATACGTAGTATTAATAATGATATAAATAAACTACGTGAAGATTTAAAAGATCATGCATTGTCTGATGCAAAGACTAGAGAGTTTATGGCTACTAATTATTCTACACGTAAAGAAGTGTTTAATGAAATGAATAAACTATTAGCAAGATTTGATAAACTAGAAGAAAAACTAGATCGTTGGATGGAGAAACAATAGTATTATGTTTGTTATTATTTTGTGGGAGTATGTTAATGGCTGATATGTCAGGTGAAAGAGCACCAAAACAATATGAATTTAAACATGCTGAATATGTACCTTATCTAATAGGTAAAGAAGGTGATTTATCTTTTCAAGCAAGTCAAGGTAAATATGATCCTAAAACACAAGAATTTATAGCATGGAATGATAAAATAAAAAGGGTTGATGATGAGGGAAATGTTACAATAGAACTTGTACCTACAACAGGTTTTGGTACAACAGGTAAATCTGCATCAGGTTTTACTGTAAAAGAAGGACAACGTACTCCACTCTATGTAGCTAATATGGCATTAGATCAAGAGATAGGTGAAAAATTAAAAGCAGTAAATAGACGTATACCTTCTTTTAATCTTTTACCAGAAAAATTAAGAGTTCCTATGTTAAGTTCTTTTTATAGAGGAGGATTAAGTGGTAGTCCTAAAACAATAGAACTAATAAATAAAGGAAATTTTAAAAAAGCTGCTAAAGAATTTTTAGATAATAAAGAATATAAAGAATCTAAGAAAGAAGGTAGTGATAATTCTGGAGTTGCTTTACGTATGGAAGAATTATCTAATGCTCTTCTTGCATATGATGAAGAAATAAAAAAAGCTGGTGGTGGAATAGTTATGAATGATCCTGATAAAAATTATAATGCACAAAGGTTTATATAATGTCACCAGTATCTATTACTAAAGAAGCAAATGAATATCTATCTAATACAATAGGTGAGCATAAAGCATTAGGTGTACAGTTATCTGTTGAAGGTGGTGGATGTGCAGGATTTAATTATAAATGGGAATTTGTTAATTCAGAAGTAAAAGATATTAATCAAGAAGAAATTATTAAATTAGATAAAGGTTTATTATACATACATCCTACTGCTATTATGTATGTATTAGGTACAATTATAGATTTTACTAAAGATGTAGCAGGAAGTTATTTACAAATTAATAATCCTAATGCTACTTCACAATGTGGATGTGGAGAAAGTTTTGCTTATGGCTAAATATTTTTTATTTATATTTGTATTTTTATTTACACTACAAAGTTATGCACAAACTAATACAGTAACATCTACCTCGTCTACTGTATCTGGTACTACATCTGTAGATAGAACTCCCTCTACAGCTAGTGCTCCATCTATTATGAATAGTAATCAAGATGTCTGTAGTTTTGCAGCTAGTGTTGCAATACAGTCACAGATACTAGGTATAGCAGGTGGTACTTCAGTACGTGATATGAACTGTGAAAGACTTAAACTATCCAGATCTTTATATAGAATGGGTATGAAGGTTGGTGCAGTTGCTTTACTATGTCAAGACGAAAGAGTCTTTCAAGCAATGGAAATGGCAGGTACACCTTGTCCATTTATGGGCAAAATTGGTATAGATGCTGCTAAAGAATGGGCTAATAACCCAGAGAAAAGACCTGACTATGATAAATGGGTAAAAGAAAATGCTGTTAAAGAAGAAGAAATTGTTACTGATGAAGGTGCTCTTGGTATCTTCTCTGTTATTCTTATGTTGCTCTTTATCTAATGCACAGATGTTGCCAGAAGGTGACACAGTTACACAAGAGATAGAGACTGAGCACTTAGGTGAAGGACATATAGATACAATAACAGAAACAACTACAACTGTTGAACACAAAACAACAGGTGATTTACTACATAAAGATACAGGTAGCGTAACCACTAGGTACGAGGGTGATATGGATCAAGATTGGGGAGGGATTGGTTCAGCTAGTATGCCAAATTGTAATGCATACTTTGGTACAGGTACATGTGGTAAAGGTACGTCTAACTCACATACTACATTCGATCAGTATGTTAATATAAGTGAATTTCATATATCAGATGGTGGTGCTTTAGAATGGGAACTACAAATGCATCATTCACAAGCAAACACCACAGGATATTTTCAAACAAAAGGATACAATAATAATGTTCTACAATGGGACACAGGACAGATTACATTAGAAAATAATCAGACACCTACAACATACGCAGGAACGTATGATTTTGCAGGAGATTTAGATAAAGTATTTATAAGAGTAGGTGGATCTAAGAATTATTTCTTTGATAATGTAGAATACATAGTTAATTACAATCATATAACTACAGCAGTAGAGACATGGATAGAGATTGTTCAGCCTGGATTGATGGAAGATCAGATAACAGTAGAATTAATAGAGCAATATGATGTTGCTACACCAGAAGAACAATATCAAATGGATGAAATGATGGAAGAATTTGATATGGTTATGACCTTTGATATGCCTACTATGGACTATCCAATGGAAGAGATAGCTATAGAGATGCCAATAGAAGTTGATACTATTGGTGTTATGATGGAAGAATATAATGAAGGTACTATATCATATGAAGAAGTTATAGTAGAGGTTCAGGAGATGGTACAAGAGATACAAGATATAGGTATGGAAGTTGATGTATCAATGCCTACACTAGAAGAAGTTAAAGAGGTTGCTATTGAACAACCAATAGAAGAACCAGTAGAAATAGAAACAATAGAAGCTGAACCTATTATAGAAACTGTTGAAGTTATAGAAGAAGTTACTGAAGAGCCTGTTGAAATTGTAGAAGAAACTAACGAAGAACCTACAAAGGAGGTTGCTAATGTTTCTGAAGACAATAACATGGAAGAGATTAAAGAAGAAGCTAATGAAGAGACTGAACCACAAGAGAAGGAAGTTGCGAATAGCGATATGGAATCAGAAGAGGTGGATCAGAATGAGCCAAAGAAATTAGAAGTTACTAAACAACAACAAAAGAAACAAGATAAAGCTAATCAAGTATTAGATACAATACAATCACAATATGATCCTGTAGCACAACTAACAACCATAGCATTAGTTACTGCTCTTGGTCCTGATATACAACAGTATCAGCAACAAGATATAATGCAACAGATGCAATGGTATGAAGCAGAAGAAATATATAATGATGTAATAATGTCTGATCCTCTAGGAGATTATATCTCTGTTAGATCTAACTTACAAATGGAAAGGATGATTCAGCAGCAATATGAGTGAAGTAGAATATCAAGGTATTAAAGTAAAAGGTGGTAGATTATTTTTAATTTTCCCATTACTAGGAACTTTAGCTGGTGCAGTATGGGCTGGTTTTGAAGGTTATGCTAGATGGGTAGCTATGGAGGAAAAGATAAATGAATATGTGGCTCCTGATCTTTCTGGTTTTAATTTAAAACTAGAATTACTAGAAGAGAAAATAGATTCTTTAGAGAGTAATGTTACTATAGAAATGAGTGCATTAAAAGAACTGGTAGGTGCAGCACAAGATGATGCACGTACTATACGTACTGATATAAGGAATGATGTACATGAAGCACATGATCAGATAGCTAACGTGGATAAGAGATCAAGATCTACTGAACAAGATATAAGAACTTCTCTTAGACAAACAGAGACAGATCTTAGAACTATGATTGATCATGCAAGTGATAGGTTTGATTCTAAAAGAACAGCAATCGAGTCTGATGCTCAACGAAGAATAGAACTAATAGATAGTAAACTAACAGCATTAGAAACAAAGTTACGTGAGATGTTGCAAAGAGCTTTAGATAATCCTTTAGCAGGACAGTAATTAAAACCCACATTTTTTTATAAGTTCATTTACTTTCTTTTTACCTAGTATCTTTAGTGTGTCTACTATATTAGCATCTAATCCTTCAGGTGATATATCTATTTCTTTCTCACTCTTAGCACCTCTAATACGAGACAATAACTCTAATGCTTTGATAGCACTATTAGTATGACCATTAGCTTTAGCAAACTCATACTGCTTTTCTATTTCAGTTATCACATCTACTGAAGTCTCTAACGTATTCTCTAGTTCTTCAATACGTTCTTTAATCTCTCCATTTTGTAGATTTCTATAGCCTTGATTATAGGCAGATGAAGCAGCATATCCTGCAGTCTTTGCAGCTTCTGTTGCATTTCTATGCAGGATATAAGCCTGTGCGAACTTCTCTTGTTTATCATTTAAAGCCATGAGGTTATACTCAATAGTAAAACAATGATAGCTATTATAAAAGAATAATAGATAATATAAGCAATAACACTAGAGCTCTTCTCCTTTTTGTTGTTGCCATTGAAGATCATTTTGATCTGGTGCAAAAAGTTCTGGATTGACATTTGGTTGTATTCTCCAATCATTATCTGTATCTGGTCTACGTTGTGTAGTGTCACAACCAGCATATGTAATCTTTACATCTTCAGGATTGTCT
>Ga0208643_1000707_pt1 | contig 20853 bp, 16 predicted proteins | sample VirMetDEL_Nov_12_FD_184516 | JGI IMG/M metagenome (GOLD analysis project Ga0208643, IMG submission 184516) | Aqueous microbial communities from the Delaware River and Bay under freshwater to marine salinity gradient to study organic matter... | ecosystem: Environmental > Aquatic > Marine >... | reverse complement strand
TTGCTTGGTGACAATAGCCTTGTGGAACCACCTGATCCCATCCCGAACTCAGAAGTGAAACGCAAACGCGCCGATGGTAGTGTGGGGTCTCCCCATGTGAGAGTAGGTCATCGCCAAGCGCCTAATTATCTCATCGAGATGTAACGAAGCCAGCTGAATAAGCTGGCTTTTTTGCGTATGCAATTTGTCAATTTCAGCGTGATTTTTCGCCTAAATGCCCACTCCACGGTGACTATTTCATCAATACGTGTCCTCCGCGCTAGCTGCAATCCTTGCTTTTAGCAGTTACAATGTGCTTTTGTCGTCATTGATCAAACACATGTCTCTATCTCATAGCCTTAAATCGTTTAATTCCTTTGGTTTGGCCCAGTCTTGCGCCGATCTTGTTGAGGCGCACTCAAAAGAAGCTGTTCGAGCAATGTGTTTGCCACTATGGCAACAGCAATTGCCTATGTTGGTGCTTGGTGGCGGTAGCAATCTGGTCTTCACAGAGGACTTTAACGGCACAGTTGTCAGGATGTTATCGAAGGGGATAAAAGTCTCTGAAGACGCAGAAGCGTTTTATCTCGAGGTTGAGGCGGGTGAGAATTGGCACGAGTTAATTCAGTTTACGCTCGAGCGTGGCATGTTTGGGCTGGAGAATATGGCGTTAATTCCTGGAACGGTTGGCGCAGCACCTATACAGAATATTGGCGCCTACGGTGTTGAGCTCTGTGATGTGTGTGATTGGGTTGAGTATCTTGATTTACCCTCAGGTGAGTTCGTGCGTATAAGCACAGCTGAGTGTCAGTTTGCTTACCGTGAGTCTATATTCAAAGACAAATTACGTAATCTTGCCGTAGTGACAGCTGTCGGACTGCGCTTAGTTAAACGGTGGCAACCGCGTTTGGCCTATGGCCCATTGCAATCGTTTGATCCCGCAACCGTTACAGCCCGTGAGATCTTTGAGCGTGTATGCCAAGTGCGCAGTGAAAAGCTCCCCGATCCTGCAGTGCTCGGCAATGCAGGCAGTTTCTTTAAAAATCCTATTGTTAGTGCGGCCTGTTATCTAGATTTAGCACAGCGTTTTCCGACGATAGTGGGTTACGCGCAAGCGGATGCGACGGTAAAATTGGCGGCAGGTTGGTTGATTGAGCAAGCGGGACTGAAAGGTATTGTACTTGGAAATGCAGCTGTGCATGACAAACAAGCCTTAGTGTTAGTGAATCGAGGCGGGGCAACGGGGCGCGATATTTGTCGCTTAGCGCTGCATGTTATTGCGCAAGTACAGGATAAATTTGGTGTTGTGCTAGAAGCGGAACCTAGAATCATGGGCGCTAACGGTGAAGGAGATTTGTATGTCTGATAATTGGGGAAGAAAGCGCCAGATATTAGCGTTATTGTCTAGCGGTCAATTTGTTTCAGGCGAGCAGCTAGCCACTGAACTTGGGATTTCCCGCGCCGCGGTGAATAAGCATATTGATGCGTTAGAAACCTATGGCGTGGCAATTTATAGCGTTAAAGGTCGCGGCTATAAGTTAGCCAATCCGATCTCTTTGATTGATGCTTCACGTTTAGTGCAGTCAATTGATAACCGTTGCTTTTACTTTGATGAGATAGCAAGCACCAATGGCTTTATGCTGAGCCATACCACTGAGTTAAAGAATGGTGATGTGTGTGTTGCTGAGTATCAATCCGCAGGTCGCGGTCGCCGAGGTCGCACTTGGGTGTCGCCCTATGGGCATCACTTATATTTCTCGCTGTTTTGGACATTTCCGCAGGGAATGGCACAGGCTATGGGATTAAGTTTAGTAGTGGCCTGTACATTGGTTGAAGTGCTTAAATCGTTTGGGGTAGAGAATATCGGGGTTAAGTGGCCGAATGACATCTATTTAGATAACAAGAAGCTTGCCGGGATCTTGATTGAGATGTCGGGTCAGGCTGATAGCCTGTGCCAGCTTATCATAGGTGTTGGTGTCAATATGGCTATGTCAGAGGAGCAAGGTAAAGGTATAGATCAGCCTTGGAGTGACCTGTCAAAGTTGGTCGATATGCCTGATAAGACAGCGCTTGTTATCGAATTACAGAAGCAACTCAAGCGTGATATCCAGCTATTTGAGCGTGAAGGATTAGCTGCATTCAAAGTTCGTTGGCAAGCGGCAGACTTATTTTATGGCCGTGAAATACGTTTGCTTATGGGTGTAAAATCGGTCGAAGGGATTTGCCGCGGTGTTGATGAGCAAGGTGCGGTCTTGCTCGAAACCGCCGATGGTGTGCAAGCATTTATCGGCGGTGAAATTAGCTTAAGGGCACGCTAAGCACCCCAGAGACTATTTTACAGAAGACTATTTGCGCATCAGTACGTGGGACATCAAATGATCCTGACCTTTCTGTAGGATCAAATGGGCCCTTTCACGGGTCGGTTGAATATTCAATTGCAGGTTGGGACCGTTAATCGTGTCCCAAATATTGGCAGCAATGGTATTAGCTTCATCGTCAGTTAGTGTCGAATAGTGATGGAAATAGGATTTCTTGTCACTGAAGGCACCAGAGCGGAATTGCAAGAAGCGTTCTTTGTACCATTGTTTGAGTAATGGCTCTTGTGCATCGACATAAATAGAAAAGTCGACAAAATCAGAGACGAAAGGACGACGGGTATCAACTGGTGAATCGAGTCCAGTCTGCAATACATTCAAGCCTTCCAAAATTAAGATGTCTGGCTGGGAAACGGTTTGGTGTTGATTCTTCACACGGTCATAGGTGACGTGTGAATAGATAGGCGCTTTCACATGTGGCTGACCGGATTTCACGGCGGAGATAAACTCAACCAGCATTTTCATATCGTAGCTTTCCGGAAATCCCTTACGCTGTAACAAGCCTTTACGCTTCAAGTCTGCCAGTGGATACAAAAAGCCATCCGTGGTCACCAGATCGACCTTAGGATGCTCAGGCCAGTGCTGTAGTAAGGCTTGCAATATGCGCGCTGTGGTACTTTTGCCGACGGCGACACTGCCAGCAATGCTAATGATGTAAGGGCTTTTTGATGGCTTTTGGCCAAGGAACTCATCAACGACTAAACCACGTTGTTGCTTAGCTTTGACTATTAGATTGAGCAGCCGACTAAGGGGAAGATAAATATCTGTGACTTCAGATAAGGATATCTTCTCATTAATGCCTCTAAGGTTTTCCAAGTCTTGCTCGCTCAGCGTCAGCGGCACTGAATCTCGTAACTCAGACCATTGCAGGCGCTCAAAGGCGAGATAGAGTGCTTTTTGAATTGAATTTTTAGAAGTCATTGGCTTTCCTCAGCTTAGGAAAGGCACAGTACACTATGGAATTATTCGGAACAATACTAAATGGGTGATTGCAGCCGTGTTTCCGTGACCGTTTGATGTATTCGCTGTTTAATTGGTCGGCAAACTTGGATAACGTGTAAAAAAACACCGTTCGAGCGCTTTTTTTACGTAAATAGGTGTTTTTTACTTGCACTTGGGAGCGCATTTACCTAATATCCCGTTCCGAAATGATAATGCCGGCATAGCTCAGTTGGTAGAGCAACTGACTTGTAATCAGTAGGTCCCGAGTTCGACTCTTGGTGCCGGCACCATTTTCTGTGGAGGGGTTCCCGAGTGGCCAAAGGGATCAGACTGTAAATCTGACGGCTCAGCCTTCGAAGGTTCGAATCCTTCTCCCTCCACCACTTTTTCTAGGTAGTTAGGTAGCCTTAGTTAGGTTGCGCGGACATCGTATAATGGTATTACTCCAGCCTTCCAAGCTGATAACGCGGGTTCGATTCCCGCTGTCCGCTCCAAATTAGTTGCTGATATGGCTCAGTTGGTAGAGCACACCCTTGGTAAGGGTGAGGTCGGCAGTTCGAATCTGCCTATCAGCACCAGCCTCTCTAAATTTAGCTCCTACGCCTAAACATAATCGGTTCGATGTCATTTTAATGCATCGGATTTTTTCTATATGTTAGTTTTCATCACCAAGATTCTTGGACTGAGGCATTACCATGGCTAAAGCTAAATTTGAACGTATTAAGCCCCATGTAAACGTGGGCACCATTGGTCACGTTGACCATGGTAAAACCACACTGACTGCAGCTATCTCTCACGTACTGGCTAAGACCTACGGTGGCGAAGCTAAAGACTTCTCTCAAATCGATAACGCTCCAGAAGAGCGTGAGCGCGGTATTACCATCAATACCTCTCACATCGAATACGATACTCCAACTCGTCACTACGCACACGTAGACTGCCCAGGCCATGCTGACTATGTTAAAAACATGATCACTGGTGCTGCACAGATGGACGGCGCGATTTTAGTAGTAGCTTCAACAGACGGTCCAATGCCACAGACTCGTGAGCACATCCTGCTTTCTCGTCAGGTTGGCGTACCTTTCATCATCGTGTTCATGAACAAATGTGACATGGTAGATGACGAAGAGTTACTGGAATTGGTTGAAATGGAAGTGCGTGAACTTCTGTCAGAATACGATTTCCCAGGTGATGACTTACCAGTAATCCAAGGTTCAGCTCTGAAGGCCCTAGAAGGTCAACCAGAGTGGGAAGCTAAGATTATCGAACTTGCTGAAGCTCTGGATTCTTACATTCCAGAACCACAACGTGACATCGACAAGCCGTTCCTACTGCCAATCGAAGACGTATTCTCAATCTCTGGCCGTGGTACAGTAGTAACTGGTCGTGTTGAGCGTGGTATTGTTAAAGTGGGTGACGAAGTTGAAATCGTTGGTGTTCGCACTACGACTAAAACGACGTGTACTGGCGTAGAAATGTTCCGTAAACTGCTTGACGAAGGTCGTGCAGGCGAGAACTGTGGTGTGTTATTACGTGGTACTAAGCGTGATGACGTAGAACGTGGTCAAGTATTGGCTAAACCAGGTTCAATCAACCCACACACCACTTTTGAATCAGAAGTTTATGTTCTGTCAAAAGAAGAAGGCGGACGTCATACTCCATTCTTCAAAGGCTACCGTCCACAGTTCTACTTCCGTACAACTGACGTAACCGGTACTATCGAACTGCCAGAAGGCGTAGAGATGGTAATGCCTGGCGACAACATCAAAATGGTAGTGACTCTGATTTGCCCAATCGCGATGGACGAAGGTTTACGCTTCGCAATCCGTGAAGGTGGTCGTACAGTTGGTGCTGGTGTAGTAGCTAAAATCATCGCTTAATCGCGACAGAGATTAGTTTGAAAAGGAAGCTTCGGCTTCCTTTTTTGTTTAAGTGGATTATTTCACAGGTTTTGTGGATTGCATGGGATTCGCATCCTTGCTTACAAAGTCGAATAAGAATACAATCTATGGCCGATTTTTGACCCTGAGCTTATGCTATTTTGCGTTTCTAAGGGTGTTCGGAAATGCAGAGTATGATGTGGGAATTATGCCCGTCAATTAATGTGCTCTAAGCTCAGGCCGTATTGAGTAACGGAAAAACCGATGACAACAAATACTGAAAACCAGAACAATTCTCTGGATATCGTGAAGTGGGGTTTAGTGATTGTATTACTAGCCGCTGCTGTTATTGGCAATCAAATGTATAGCGAAGCCAGTGCCGTAATACGTGCGCTTAGTGTTATCGTTGCATTCGCTATTGCTGGTTTTATTGCGCTTCAGACTGTAAAAGGTAAAAAAGCGTTAGCTTTTGCCCGTGAAGCGCATATCGAAGTGCGCAAGGTTGTATGGCCGACGCGTCAAGAAGCACTAAACACCACTTTTATTGTCCTTGCAGCAACAGGTATCTTAGCTCTTATCCTTTGGGGTATGGATGCTGTGTTAATGCGAATTGTCAATTTTATCACTGGCGTATAGGCACCTCGAATGACTGAAGCTAAAGAAGCTAAAAAAAGATGGTATGTAGTGCAGGCATTCTCAGGCTATGAAGGCCGAGTTTGTAAGTCACTGATTGAATACATTAAGATGCACGGCATGGAAGAATACTTCGGCGAAGTATTGGTTCCGACTGAAGAAGTTGTTGAAATGCGTGCAGGTCAGCGTCGTAAGAGCGAACGTAAGTTTTTCCCTGGCTATGTGTTAGTCCAGATGGAAATGAACGATGACAGCTGGCATTTAGTCAAAAGCATCCCGCGTGTTTTAGGCTTTATTGGCGGAACCTCTGATCGTCCTGCCCCAATTTCCGATAAAGAAGCGGATGCAATTCTGCGTCGCTTACAAGAAACGACAGCGTCACCAACTCATAGAACTATCTTCGAGCCTGGTGAAGTGGTGCGTGTATGTGATGGTCCATTTGCTGACTTTAACGGTACCGTTGAGGAAGTGGATTATGACAAGAGCCGCGTAAAAGTATCAGTAATGATCTTTGGTCGTTCTACGCCAGTTGAACTTGACTTTAGTCAAGTTGAAAAAGGCTGATTAAATAAAATACAAAATCCGTTTGGCAACGGGGGCGAGTTTCTATATAATTCGTCCCCGTTGTTTTCGGGGGAGCACGTCAGCATGTCGCTGATGCGCGTTTGAACCCAAACTGAGGAAATGTCAGATGGCAAAGAAGATTGATGCTTATATTAAGCTACAAGTAAAATCAGGTTCTGCGAACCCGTCACCACCAGTTGGTCCAGCTTTGGGTCAAAAAGGTGTGAACATCATGGAATTCTGTAAAGCGTTTAACGCCCGTACAGAAAAAATGGAAAAAGGCATGCCTATTCCTGTCGTGATCACTGTATACAGTGACCGTTCATTCACTTTTGAAACTAAGACTTCTCCAGCGTCTTACTTACTGAAGACTGCTGCAGGCCTGAAATCAGGTTCTCCACGTCCAAACACTCAGAAAGTGGGTACTATCGCACGCGCTAAAGTTCAAGAAATTGCTGAACTTAAAGCTGCCGATATGACTGGTGCTGACATTGAAGCGATGACTCGCTCAATCGAAGGTACTGCGCGTTCAATGGGTTTGGTTGTAGAGGATTAATATAATGGCAAAGCTAACTAAACGCATGCGCGTAATTCGCGAAAAAGTTGACGGTACTAAAAGCTACGATATCAACGAAGCTGTTGCTCTGTTAAAAGAATTAGCAACTGCAAAATTCGTTGAAAGTGTAGACGTAGCAGTTAACCTGGGTATCGACCCACGTAAATCAGACCAAAACGTTCGTGGTGCAACTGTGCTGCCACACGGTACTGGTCGTGACGTTCGCGTTGCAGTATTTACACAAGGTGCAAATGCTGAAGCGGCAAAAGCTGCTGGTGCTGAGCTAGTTGGTATGGATGATCTGGCTGAGCAAATCAAAGCCGGTGAAATGAACTTCGACGTGGTTATCGCATCTCCAGATGCAATGCGCGTTGTTGGTATGTTAGGTCAAATCTTAGGCCCACGTGGTTTAATGCCTAACCCTAAAACAGGTACAGTAACACCAAACGTTGCTGAAGCTGTTAAGAATGCCAAGGCTGGTCAAGTTCGTTACCGTAACGACAAGAACGGTATTATCCACACTACTATCGGTAAAGTGGATTTCACACCAGTTCAATTGAAAGAAAACTTGGAAGCGTTGATCTCTGCACTGAAAAAGGCTAAGCCTGCAGTTGCTAAAGGTGTATACGTGAAAAAGGTTAGCATCTCTACCACTATGGGTGCAGGTGTTGCAGTTGATCAAGCTACGCTTGAGACAACCATATAATTTTACAAGGTGAGCGTATTAATCTATAATGCGCGCACTTTGTGGGTTGAAGCCTGTTTTATCGCCGTTTAATCGGTTGTAACTCAGGTTTCCGTCCAAGACCGCAGGTGTTTTTTGTAAAAATAACTTAATTTCCTGCGTAGACGGTGTCAGGCCCCAGCTAAATTTTTTTACTGGATAATCTGCACCGTAAGTCACTAAATACATAAGTATTTAGTATGGTAAATACTAGGGAATACCCTAGGTAGAATCCAGGAGTAAAGCCAATGGCATTAAGACTCGAAGACAAAAAAGCGATTGTTGCTGAAGTCAACGAAGCTGCCAAAGGTGCGCTATCTGCAGTTGCCGCTGATTCTCGCGGTGTGACTGTAGGTGCTATGACCGGTCTGCGTAAAAAAGCTCGCGAAGCTGGTGTATATGTACGTGTAGTACGTAACACATTGGCTCGTCGTGCTGTTGAAGGTACAGCTTTTGAGTGCCTAGCAGAAACGTTCACTGGCCCAACTTTGATTGCTTTTTCTTTAGAGCACCCAGGTGCTGCAGCACGTCTGTTAAAAGACTTTGCTAAAGAACAAGCTAACTTTGAAGTTAAAGGCGCAGCCTTTGAAGGGAATTTCATCCCTGCAGCTGAAATTGATCGTTTGGCGAAACTGCCAACATACGAAGAAGCACTAGCTCAGTTAATGATGACTATGAAAGAAGCATCTGCTGGCAAGTTCGTTCGTACACTGGCCGCCCTGCGCGATCAAAAACAAGAAGCCGCTTAATTTCAAGCTGGCTGCTTAATAAAATTGAATTCAGAACAATAGGAAACATTTGTTATGTCTATCACTAAAGACCAAATCTTAGAAGCCTTTGCAGCTATGTCTGTAATGGAAGTTGTTGAACTGATCGAAGCAATGGAAGAGAAGTTCGGCGTTTCTGCCGCTGCTGCTGTTGTTTCTGGTGGCGCTGAAGCTGCTGTTGTTGAAGAACAAACAGAATTCAACGTAATCCTGACTGCTCACGGCGACAACAAAGTTGCTGTTATTAAAGCAATCCGTGGCGCAACAGGTTTAGGCCTGAAAGAAGCTAAAGCTATGTCTGAAGCTGCTCCAGTAGCAGTTAAAGAAGGCGTTTCTAAAGAAGAAGCTGAAGCTCTGAAGAAAGAACTTACTGAAGCTGGTGCTTCTGTAGAAATCAAGTAAGCTATTATTTAGCTTGCTCACCCAAGCCACTTGGGTGGAGGCTGGCGGTTTTTTAACCGTCGGCCTTTTTTGCGCTATATGCGCTGGCGATTTTTTTTCACCGTTTGTCGCCAAATTTTGCAGTCCCTAGCAGAGATTACTGGTTAGGTTCTTGCCATCAACGGTGATGGGCAAACGTGCTGAATTTAATAACATAAGTTATTTATTCAGTCTTGGTCACATCTCGTAAGCAGAGGAAACCCATGGTTTACTCCTATTCTGAAAAGAAGCGTATTCGCAAAGACTTTGGTAAGCGTCCAAAAGTTTTGGATATCCCTTATTTATTGTCTATCCAGCTAGACTCTTTTAAGAAGTTCACCGATCAAGATCCTACCGGTGAGCGCGGTTTAGAAGCCGCCTTCCGTAGCGTTTTTCCCATCAAGAGCTTTTCTGGTAATTCAGAACTGCAATACGTCAGCTATAAGCTTGGCGAGCCTGTTTTTGATGTGAAAGAGTGTCAGATCCGTGGTGTTACGTACTCAGCTCCACTACGCGTTAAATTACGCATGGTGTTGTATGACCGTGAAGCAGCGGCGGGCACAGTAAAAGATATTAAAGAACAAGAAGTCTACATGGGTGATATCCCATTGATGACGGATAACGGTACTTTTGTTATCAACGGTACTGAGCGTGTAATCGTATCTCAATTACACCGTTCTCCAGGCGTGTTCTTTGATCATGACCGTGGTAAAACCCACTCATCAGGTAAGGTGCTGTATAACGCACGTATTATTCCTTACCGTGGTTCATGGCTTGACTTTGAATTCGATCCTAAAGATGCACTATTTGTGCGTATTGACCGTCGCCGCAAATTGCCTGCGACCATCATGTTACGTGCATTAGAATATTCTACTCAAGAGATCCTCGATCTGTTTTTTGAACGCGTTGAGTTCAAGATCAAGAAAGATACTCTGGTTATGGCTTTGGTTCCTGAGCGTCTGCGTGGCGAAACTGCCAGCTATGACATCAAGGATGCTGAAGGTTCTGTATTGGTTGAAGCCGGTCGTCGTATCACTGCGCGCCACATTCGCCAATTAGAAAAAACCAATACCACTGAGCTCGAAGTGCCAGTTGAATATATCGTGGGCAAATATGCTGCTCAGGATTATATCGATCCGGATACAGGTGAAGTTTTAGTCTCTGCCAACAGTGAAATTAGCTTAGAAGATTTGGCTAAATTATCATTGGCCGGTATTAAAGAACTCAGCACCTTGTATATCAACGAGCTAGATCATGGTGCTTATATTTCAGATACGCTGCGTATCGATTCAACCACTAACCGCTTAGAAGCACTGGTTGAAATCTATCGTATGATGCGTCCTGGCGAGCCACCAACCAAAGATGCTGCCGAAGCACTATTCCAGAACTTGTTCTTCAGTGAAGAGCGTTATGACCTGTCTAAAGTCGGTCGTATGAAGTTCAACCGTCGTCTCAGCATTCCTGATGACGAAGGTAGCGGTGTATTGTCTAAAGAAGACATCGTCGCGGTAATGAAGAACATCATTCATATCCGTAACGGTTTCGACGAAGTCGATGATATCGATCACTTAGGCAACCGTCGTATTCGTAGCGTCGGTGAAATGGCTGAAAACCAATTCCGCGTAGGTTTAGTCCGTGTTGAGCGCGCCGTGCGTGAACGTCTATCTTTAGGCGATCTGAACGAGCTGATGCCACAAGACTTAATCAACGCTAAGCCAATTTCTGCTGCAGTGAAAGAGTTCTTCGGTTCTTCTCAGCTGTCACAATTCATGGACCAAAACAACCCGCTGTCAGAAGTAACGCATAAGCGCCGTATTTCTGCTCTTGGCCCTGGTGGTTTGACTCGTGAACGTGCAGGCTTCGAAGTCCGCGACGTACATCCAACGCATTATGGTCGTTTATGTCCAATTGAGACCCCTGAAGGTCCAAACATTGGTCTAATCAACTCATTAGCAAGCTTTGCCCGTACTAACTCATACGGCTTCCTAGAAACGCCATACCGCAAGGTTATCGACGGCGTGATTACTGACGAAGTGGAATACTTGTCAGCAATCGAAGAAGGTCGTTATGTGATCGCACAGGCTAACATTGAAGTTGACGCGAACGGTCGTATGGCAGAAGAGCAAATTGCTTGTCGTCATAAAGGTGAATCTACCTTTATGCGCGCTGCTGACATCCAGTATATGGACGTTTCGCCACAACAGATCATTTCAGTTGCTGCGTCGCTCATCCCGTTCTTAGAACACGATGATGCTAACCGTGCATTGATGGGTGCGAACATGCAACGTCAAGCCGTACCAACACTGCGCTCTGAAAAGCCGCTAGTAGGTACTGGTATTGAACGTACACTCGCTGTTGACTCAGGTGTTGTGGTTGTTGCTAAGCGTGGTGGCTTCATTGACTACGTTGATGCGAGCCGTATCGTTGTTAAAGTAAATGAAGATGAGCTGCGCCCAGGCGAAGCCGGTATCGACATTTATAACCTGACTAAGTACACCCGTTCTAACCAAAACACTTGTATCAACCAACGCCCTTGTTGTGCTGTTGGTGAGCCAGTGGTTCGCGGTGACGTGTTAGCAGACGGTCCGTCTACTGACTTAGGTGATTTAGCCCTTGGCCAGAACATGCGTATCGCGTTCATGCCTTGGAACGGTTACAACTTCGAAGACTCGATCTTAATTTCTGAGCGCGTTGCGCAAGAAGACCGTTTCACCACTATCCACATTCAGGAGCTGTCTTGTATCGCTCGTGATACTAAGTTGGGTAGCGAAGAAATCACGGCTGATATTCCAAACGTTGGTGAGTCTGCGCTGTCGAAACTCGACGAGTCAGGTATCGTTTACATTGGTGCAGAAGTGAAGGGTGGCGATATTCTGGTTGGTAAAGTGACGCCAAAAGGCGAAACACAGCTGACGCCAGAAGAGAAGTTACTCCGTGCTATCTTCGGTGAGAAAGCGTCTGACGTTAAAGACAGTTCACTGCGTGTTCCTAACTCTGTTAAGGGCACTATCATCGACGTTCAGGTATTTACCCGTGACGGCGTTGAAAAAGACAAGCGTGCAGTTGAAATCGAAGAGATGCACATTGCCCAAGCTCGTAAAGACTTAGGCGAAGAGTTCAAGATCCTTGAAGAAGGTGTTTTGAGCCGTGCACGTAACCTGTTAATCGGTGCTGGTTTCACTGACGCGCAAATTGCTGCGTTGCCACGTAAAGATGTGTTGATTCAAGTCATTGACGATGAAGCAAAACAAACTGAACTTGAGCAATTAGCTGAACAGCATGAAGAGCTGAAAGCTGACTTCGATAAGAAGTTTGAAATCAAACGTCGCAAGATCACCCAAGGTGATGACTTGGCTCCAGGCGTACTGAAGATCGTTAAGGTTTACTTAGCGGTTAAGCGTACTATCCAACCTGGTGACAAGATGGCGGGTCGTCACGGTAACAAGGGTGTTATCTCTAAGATTTGCCCAATCGAAGACATGCCGTATGACGAACAAGGTAACCCAGTAGACATCGTATTGAACCCGCTAGGTGTTCCATCACGTATGAACATTGGTCAGGTACTTGAAGTCCATATGGGCGCCGCTGCCAAAGGTATTGGTAACAAGATCACTGCGATGCTTGAAGAACAGCGCGAGCTGGCTGAAGTTCGTGGCTACATCAAGCAAGTTTATGAATTAGGTGACGAAGTGCAGCAGCGCGTCGATATCGATTCATTCACTGATGATGAAGTATTACGTCTTGCGACTAACCTGAAAGGCGGTATCCCGATTGCAACTCCTGCATTCGACGGTGCTAAAGAGAAAGAGATCAAGCAGATGCTTGAACTTGCAGGTTTGCCAACCTCTGGTCAGTTGAAGTTGTTTGATGGTCGTACCGGTAACGAATTTGAGCGTAAAGTAACTGTTGGTTACATGTACATGCTCAAACTGAACCACTTAGTTGATGACAAGATGCACGCCCGTTCTACCGGTTCGTACAGCTTAGTGACTCAACAACCACTGGGTGGTAAAGCTCAGTTCGGTGGTCAGCGTTTCGGTGAGATGGAAGTGTGGGCACTAGAAGCATACGGTGCCGCTTATACGCTTCAAGAAATGCTCACCGTTAAATCGGATGACGTTAACGGTCGTACTCAGATGTATAAGAACATCGTCGACGGTAACCATCAGATGCAACCTGGCATGCCAGAGTCCTTCAACGTGTTACTGAAGGAGATCCGTTCACTCGGTATTAATATCGAGTTGGATCAGGCATAAGCGCAGGCCTTTAGCCGCGTTTGGCAAACAGAATGGTGCTCCGTGCAAGCGGAGCACCCGGTTTAACTCCTTCAGGAGAGAAACGTGAAAGACTTATTAAAGTTTCTGAAACAGCAAAGCAAGACTGAAGAATTTAACGGCATCAAAATTGGTCTGGCATCGCCTGATCTGATCCGTTCTTGGTCTTTTGGTGAAGTTAAGAAGCCAGAAACCATCAACTACCGTACCTTCAAGCCTGAGCGTGAAGGTCTGTTCTGTGCGCGTATCTTTGGCCCAGTCAAAGATTACGAATGTTTGTGCGGTAAGTACAAACGTTTGAAGCACCGTGGTGTTATTTGTGAAAAGTGTGGCGTTGAAGTAACCCAAACTAAAGTACGTCGTGAGCGTATGGGTCACATCGAACTGGCTAGCCCAGTTGCGCACATTTGGTTCTTAAAATCACTACCGTCACGTATCGGCTTAATGCTGGATATGACGCTGCGTGATATCGAACGCGTACTGTATTTTGAATCATTTGTCGTGATCGAGCCTGGCATGACCAGCCTTGAGCGTGGCCAAATGCTGACAGAAGAAACTTATCTGGATGCATTAGAAGAATACGGTGATGAGTTCGAAGCTAAAATGGGTGCCGAAGCAGTACTTGAACTGTTACGTGCTATCGATTTAGCGAAAGAAATCGAACAAATGCGTGAAGAATTACCTTCAATCAACTCTGAGACTCGTCGCAAGAAAGTGACTAAACGTCTTAAGCTGATGGAAGCATTCTACACCTCAGGCAACAAGCCTGAGTGGATGATCTTAAAAGTACTGCCTGTGTTACCACCTGACTTACGTCCGTTGGTACCGCTCGATGGCGGCCGCTTCGCGACTTCAGATCTTAACGACCTGTATCGCCGCGTGATCAACCGTAACAACCGTTTGAAGCGTCTGTTAGATTTAGCTGCGCCAGACATTATCGTACGCAACGAAAAGCGTATGTTACAAGAGTCTGTTGATGCGCTATTAGATAACGGTCGTCGTGGTCGTGCTATTACCGGTTCTAACAAACGTCCTCTGAAATCTTTGGCCGATATGATCAAAGGTAAGCAAGGTCGTTTCCGTCAGAACTTATTGGGTAAGCGCGTCGACTATTCTGGTCGTTCGGTAATTACCGTAGGTCCTACTCTACGTCTGCACCAATGTGGTCTTCCTAAGAAGATGGCACTGGAACTGTTCAAGCCATTCATCTATGGCAAGCTAGAAGGTCGTGGCTTAGCGACTACCATCAAAGCAGCTAAGAAGATGGTTGAGCGTGAAGTGGCGGAAGTTTGGGACGTTCTGGATGAAGTGATCCGCGAACATCCAGTGATGCTCAACCGTGCACCAACACTGCACAGACTGGGTATTCAAGCGTTCGAACCAGTACTGATTGAAGGTAAAGCTATCCAGTTACACCCACTCGTTTGTGCGGCATACAACGCCGACTTCGACGGTGACCAAATGGCGGTACACGTACCGTTAACACTGGAAGCGCAGCTTGAAGCCCGTGCCCTGATGATGTCTACCAACAACATCCTGTCACCTGCTAACGGCGAGCCTGTAATCACTCCGTCTCAAGACGTGGTATTGGGTCTGTACTACACCAGCCGTGAGCGTATTAACGGCCGTGGTGAAGGTATGTACTTTATGTCTGTTGCTGAAGTTGAAAAAGCTTACGCAACTGGCGCTGCTGAATTGCATGCCCGCGTGAAAGTGCGTATCACTGAAACCATTATTGGTGACGCAGGTGAGCGTACTGAACAACGCCGTATCGTAGATACGACCGTGGGTCGTGCTCTGCTGTCATTGATTCTGCCAGCAGGTTTGTCATTTGATCTGGTTAACCAGAACATGGGCAAAAAGCAGATCTCTAAACTGTTGAACACCTGTTATCGTCAACTGGGTCTGAAAGATACTGTTATCTTCGCTGACCAATTGATGTATACCGGTTTCCGTTTTGCAACCATCTCTGGTGCCTCTGTTGGTATCGATGACATGGTTATTCCAGACGAGAAATACACCTTAGTTGCTGATGCAGAAGCGGAAGTTCTTGAAATTCAAGAGCAGTTCCAATCTGGTCTAGTTACAGCTGGTGAGCGTTACAACAAAGTTATCGATATCTGGGCAAGTGCCAACGAAAAAGTTTCTAAAGCTATGATGGAAAACCTGTCAACTGAGACAGTGATTAACCGTGATGGTGTTGAAGAGAAACAAGCCTCGTTTAACAGCATCTATATGATGGCTGACTCAGGCGCTCGTGGTAGTGCCGCACAGATCCGTCAGTTGGCGGGTATGCGTGGTCTGATGGCTAAGCCAGACGGCTCAATCATCGAAACGCCAATTACCGCTAACTTCCGTGAAGGTCTAAACGTACTCCAGTACTTTATTTCTACTCACGGTGCGCGTAAAGGTCTAGCCGATACGGCATTGAAGACAGCGAACTCGGGTTACCTGACTCGTCGTCTTGTAGACGTTGCGCAAGATTTAGTGGTTATCGAAGACGATTGTGGTACTCACGAAGGTCTAACCATGAAACCGCTGATTGAAGGTGGTGATGTGGTTGAGCCGTTACGTGAACGCGTACTGGGTCGTGTAGTTGCGATTGATGTGTTCTATCCAGGCACTGAAGACGTACTCGCACCACGTAACACGCTACTCGACGAAGCATGGTGTGACAAGTTAGAAGAGCATTCAATTGACGAAGTCATTGTACGTTCTGTTATTTCTTGTGATACCGATTTCGGTGTGTGTGCAGCTTGTTACGGTCGTGACTTGGCTCGTGGTCATATTATTAACCACGGTGAAGCCATCGGTGTTGTGGCAGCACAATCTATCGGTGAACCAGGTACACAGTTAACGATGCGTACGTTCCACATCGGTGGTGCGGCATCGAGAGCATCTGCAGAAAACAATGTCCAAGTGAAAAACTCGGGTTCATTGAAACTGCATAATGCTAAGCATGTTACTAACAGTGACGGCAAACTGGTTATCGTTTCTCGTTCTTCTGAGCTGGCCGTTATTGACGAGCTGGGTCGTGAGAAAGAGCGTTATAAAGTGCCATACGGTACTGTGCTCGAGAAGCTAGAAGAAGCCGCTGTTGAAGCGGGCGATGTTATCGCTAACTGGGATCCACATACTCACCCAATCATTTCTGAAGTGGCGGGTAGTATCAAGTTCGTAGACATGATTGACGGTGTTACTATGACACGTCAAACAGACGAACTAACGGGTCTGTCATCAATCGTGATCCTTGACGTTGGTCAGCGTGGTACTGCGGGTAAAGAAATGCGCCCAATGATCCGTCTGCTTGGCGCTAACGGTAGCGATTTAATGATCCCTGGTACTGAAGTACCAGCACAGTACTTCTTACCAGGTAGTGCGATCGTTAACTTAGAAGATAACGCGCAAATCAACGTGGGTGACGCTTTAGCTCGTATTCCTCAGGAATCGTCTAAAACACGCGACATCACCGGTGGTCTACCACGCGTTGCTGACTTGTTCGAAGCGCGTAAGCCAAAAGAGCCTGCAATTCTGGCGGAAATCTCTGGTACTATCTCGTTTGGTAAAGAGACCAAAGGTAAGCGTCGTTTGGTGATTACACCTGCTGATGGCGGCGATCACTATGAAGAGATGATCCCTAAGTGGCGTAACTTAAACGTGTTCGAAGGTGAAAAAGTCGAACGTGGTGAAGTTATCGCTGACGGTCCAGAAGCGGCACACGACATTCTGCGTCTTCGTGGTATCCACAACGTAGCTAACTACATTGTGAACGAAGTACAGGACGTTTACCGTCTGCAAGGCGTGAAGATCAACGATAAGCATATCGAAGTGATCATCCGTCAGATGCTGCGTAAGTGTCTTATCACTTCTGCCGGTGACACTGAGTTCCTTGAAGGGGAACAAGCTGAAGTGTCACGCGTTAAGATCGCTAACCGCGAACTGATCGCCCAAGGTAAAGTGCCTGCGACCTTTGAACGTGAACTACTGGGTATTACTAAAGCATCTCTGGCAACAGAATCCTTTATCTCAGCAGCATCGTTCCAAGAAACCACGCGCGTACTGACCGAAGCTGCCGTAGGTGGTAAGAGCGATCAATTACGTGGTCTGAAAGAAAACGTTATCGTTGGCCGACTGATCCCAGCTGGTACCGGTTACGCTTATCACAAGACTCGTAATGAAGCGCGTGCGAAGAAAAACGAACCTGTAGTAGTGAATAAGATCACTGCAAGTGAAGCCGAACAGAACTTGGCCGATCTCTTAAACCTGGCTGGTAGCCAAGATTAAGTAATCAGTTTGTTACAAAAAGGCGCCTATGGCGCCTTTTTTCTTGGAATATGCCGCAAAAGTTGGCTATTTCTTGACAGTCAGGCATTACCTTTCTAAAATTCCGCGTCCCACCATTGTGGGATATAGATTTTTCACACCTTATCGTTGAGTTTGATTCAACTGACTCGGAGCTATACATGGCAACTGTAAACCAGTTGGTACGTAAGCCACGCGCGCCAAAAGTCGACAAGACTAATGTGCCTGCGTTGAATGCGTGCCCGCAAAAACGTGGTGTTTGTACACGTGTGTACACAACTACCCCTAAAAAACCAAACTCTGCACTACGTAAAGTAGCTCGTGTGCGTCTAACTAACGGTTTCGAAGTAACTTCGTACATCGGCGGTGAAGGCCACAACCTGCAGGAACATAGCGTGATCTTAATCCGTGGTGGTCGTGTTAAAGACTTACCAGGTGTGCGTTATCACACTATTCGTGGCGCATTAGACTGTGCAGGCGTGACTTCACGTCGCCAAAGCCGTTCTAAATACGGTGCTAAGCGTCCTAAGTCTTAACTTATCCGTTAAGTAAGGCCAAGCTAGTTTTATTTTGAGAATTCCAGTTTTGGAAATCCCTGAAGCATACGGAGAATTGTTATGCCAAGACGTCGCGTTGTAGGACAACGTAAAATCCTACCAGATCCAAAGTTTCACAGTGAGTTGCTGGCTAAGTTCATCAACGTCATTATGCAAGACGGCAAAAAGTCGACTGCAGAAAAAATTATTTACAAGGCACTAGATGTTGTCGCTGAAAAGAAAAGCGAAAACCATTTAGTTATCCTTGAAGCAGCCCTGGACAACGTTCGCCCATCAGTCGAAGTTAAATCTCGTCGCGTTGGTGGTTCTACGTACCAGGTACCATGTGAAGTTCGTCCTGTGCGTCGTAACGCACTGGCGATGCGCTGGTTAGTTGAAGCTGCTCGTAAGCGTGGTGAAAAATCTATGGCTTTACGTCTAGCAGGTGAAATGCTGGATGCGTCTGAAAACAAAGGTACTGCTGTTAAGAAGCGTGAAGACGTGCATCGCATGGCTGAAGCTAACAAAGCCTTTGCTCATTACCGTTGGTAATATGATGGTGTGGGCTTAGGCCCACACCATGTTGTTGATATTGCCAAGACTTAGGTCTTGGTGGAGAGGGTATAATAGTGGCTCGTACAACCCCAATTGAGCGTTATCGTAATATCGGTATTTGTGCTCATGTTGACGCAGGTAAAACCACCACAACAGAACGTGTTCTGTTCTATACCGGTTTGTCTCATAAAATCGGTGAGGTGCATGACGGCGCCGCTACCACAGACTGGATGGTTCAAGAGCAAGAGCGTGGTATCACTATCACCTCGGCTGCGGTAACCACATTCTGGCGTGGTATGGATGCTCAATTCACTGAACACCGCATCAATATCATCGATACCCCTGGTCACGTTGACTTTACTATTGAAGTTGAACGGTCTCTGCGTGTCCTCGACGGCGCTGTTGTCGTTTTCTGTGGTTCATCTGGTGTTGAACCTCAGTCAGAAACAGTGTGGCGTCAAGCTGATAAATACCGCGTTCCACGCTTAGTATTTGTCAACAAAATGGATCGTGCAGGTGCTGACTTTGAACGTGTAGTGAAGCAAATTAGAACTCGTCTTGGAGCCACTTGTGTGCCTATTCAATTGAATATTGGCGCAGAAGAAAACTTCAAAGGTGTGATCGACTTAATTAAGATGAAAGCTATTAACTGGAATGAATCAGACCAGGGTATGACTTTCACTCATGAGGAGATCCCTGCAGAGTTAGCGGCTAAAGCGGCTGAAATGCATGAGTATCTAGTTGAAGTAGCAGCCGAATCTTCGGATGAGCTGATGGATAAGTACCTTGAAGAAGGCACGCTATCAGAAGATGAGATTAAAAAGGCGTTACGTCAGCGTACTATAAATAATGAAATCGTTTTAGCGACTTGTGGTTCTGCATTCAAGAACAAAGGCGTTCAAGCGGTACTTGATGCGGTTATTGAATTCTTGCCTGCGCCAATTGACGTGCCTCCAATCAAGGGCATCGATGAGAACGAGCAAGAAGTAGAACGCCCATCAGATGACAATGCACCTTTCGCTGCATTGGCATTTAAGATTGCTACAGATCCATTCGTAGGAACTTTGACCTTTATTCGCGTGTACTCAGGCGTACTAGAATCAGGTTCAGGTGTTTACAACTCTGTTAAACAGAAGCGTGAACGCGTAGGTCGTATGGTGCAAATGCATGCAAACGATCGCACTGAATTGAAAGAAGTGCGTGCCGGTGATATCGCAGCGGCTATTGGTCTAAAAGAGGTGACTACGGGGGACACGCTTTGTGATAACGATCATAGAGTGATCTTGGAACGTATGGAGTTCCCAGAGCCAGTAATTACCATTGCCGTTGAGCCTAAGTCAAAAGCCGACCAGGATAAAATGGGTATCGCGTTGCAAAAGCTTGCAGCGGAAGATCCATCATTCCGAGTTGAAACTGACGAAGAATCATCACAAACTCTGATTTCGGGTATGGGTGAGTTACACTTAGACATCATCGTTGACCGTATGCGTCGCGAATTTGGTGTTGAATGTAACGTAGGTAAGCCACAAGTGGCGTACCGCGAAACTATCCGAGCGTCAGTAGAAGCTGAAGGTAAATTTGTACGCCAATCAGGTGGTCGTGGACAATTCGGTCACGTTTGGTTAAAACTAGAGCCTAATGAAGAAGGCGCTGGTTACGAATTTGTCAATGCAGTTGTGGGAGGTGTGATTCCTCGTGAATTCATTCCTGCGGTTGATAAAGGTATCCAAGAACAGATGAAGAATGGCGTTCTCGCTGGCTTCCCTGTGTTGGACGTGAAGGTCACTCTATTCGACGGTTCATATCATGATGTGGACTCGAATGAAATGGCGTTCAAAATTGCAGGTTCTATGGGCTTCAAAAAGGGTGCGCTTGAAGCAAACCCTGCGTTGCTCGAACCTTGCATGAAAGTTGAAGTAACTACCCCTGAAAATTATATGGGTGACGTCGTTGGTGATTTAAACCGTCGTCGTGGCTTGATTGAGGGGATGGATGATGGCTTTGGTGGCATCAAAATAGTCCATGCTGTAGTGCCTCTTTCTGAAATGTTTGGTTACGCAACTGATTTGCGCTCTGCTACTCAGGGACGCGCTTCATACTCTATGGAGTTCTTGAAGTACTCTGATGCACCGCAAAACATTGCAAAAGCGATTATTGAATCTCGTAGCTAATATCCAGTTACGACATAAATGTTATTATGGTCCAGCACTGACTGGACTATTCTGAAAAGAAAGGAATATATCGTGGCAAAAGCTAAATTTGAACGTATTAAGCCTCACGTAAACGTGGGCACCATCGGTCACGTTGACCATGGTAAAACCACACTGACTGCAGCTATCTCTCACG
>Ga0208643_1000703_pt1 | contig 20888 bp, 20 predicted proteins | sample VirMetDEL_Nov_12_FD_184516 | JGI IMG/M metagenome (GOLD analysis project Ga0208643, IMG submission 184516) | Aqueous microbial communities from the Delaware River and Bay under freshwater to marine salinity gradient to study organic matter... | ecosystem: Environmental > Aquatic > Marine >... | reverse complement strand
ATTGCTGATATCCTAGCCGCAAGACCGCGTAAGGCAAATAAAGAATACTTTAATGGCAAGACCTTAAAAACGGATTCGGGTGAGATAGTTGTTACTGAGATAATGGCGAATCAAATCTATCGCTATTTAATGAAGAACGACTTCACTAACGATGCCGATGAAATAACCCCAGAATATCATTCGGCCAAATCTGAAGGACGGTTGCCTGAATTACCGGCTGAGTTACAACCTTATACCGAAGCCATTTTAAAACTGGTAGATGGCGTATTCGATGTTAATCAAATGCCTGAGTTTGGTGATGGACGCAAACCCAAAACCAACCCATTAAATGACAACTTTAATAAGAAAGAGTTTAAAGAGCTTTGGAATCGAATTAACAAGAAAGCGGTCTATAAAGTAGAGTTTGATTCGCAAGAGCTGATTGATAACGCTATTTTCGCAATCAATAAAGAGCTTAAAGTCACTGAGCTAACGTATCGTGTTGAGTCAGGTGAAATGAATAGCGGCATTACCGATGAAGCCTTAAGAGGTGGCAAGGGTTTTGCTATCAAAGACAGCTACAATGATAAAAATAGTGGCAGTGTTCATTCGAGAGTTGAATATGACTTGCTCGGTAAAATTGGTGAAGCAACGGTTTTAACCCGTAAGACGGTAGCAGCTATTTTAACGGGCATCGTAGACTACCAATTTGATTTGTTTAAGAAGAACCCGGAGCAATTTATTTCTGAAGTATCGCGCCTTATCAAAGAGCAAAAGGCAAGCATCATTATCAATAAGCTTAGCTATGATGAAACAGATCAAACCTTTGATTCCAATATCTTCACGGCATCACAAAGCAAGCAAGACTTCAGTAAAGCCACAGAGCCGCTAAAACGCCATATCTACGACTATGTGATAACCGACTCCAAAGTTGAAAAGGAATTTGCTGAAAAGCTTGATGTAAGTGAAGAGGTGGTCGTTTATGCGAAACTCCCAGGCGGATTCTTTATCCCTACACCTGTAGGTGACTACAACCCTGACTGGGCAATCTCGTTTAAAGAGGGTTCTGTTAAGCATGTGTATTTCATTGCGGAAACTAAAGGTTCTATGTCTAGCTTAGATTTGCGTGGTATTGAAGGTAGAAAAATCGATTGCGCTAGAAAGTTCTTCAAAAAACTTGAAGAAGCGGGTTCAGGCGAAAATGTGAAATATGATGTAGTGACGAATTTCGACCAACTAATGACGGCAGTTGGCAAACCAACGGCTGCCTAAAGTGATCGGTGTTAATTACGCATCTAAAGGCAATAAATACTATCTCCACGGGCTACTTTTTTAAGTCGCAGCTATCAACTAAAAATTCAAAGAATAGTACACAACTATAAATACGGACTGTTAATTTTAAGGAAAAACATAGATCAGTTGAATTTGATTACCCCTGAAGGCTTAGCCTCCTGATAGGGGCCGGTATGTATATAATGACGATGGCCATCTAAATAGCTACAGGAACTTGAAGGAAAAATATGTCTAAAGAAATTGTTAAATTCGAATTTGAAAAAGAAACAAAAAATAGTGTCAGATATAAAGAAGTTCCGGCCGATGGTAAAGCACCCATAGTTGGGTCTCTATATGTGCAGAAATGGTTTGCAGGAAACTCAAAATCACTTCAGATAACGATTGAGTTAAATCCGTAGGCTACATAAGTGATACTCAACAAGCTTTATCTGACACCACTAAATTAGAAAACTTAAATCGCCAACTCTTTTTGCCTGGGCTGCCACTGCCCCACTTGTAATTCAGCAGTACCAATACCCAACCCTTTAACCCACTTGGCAGCACCATCCAAACTTGCCCATGTTTTCACTTTACCGTTATTGGTCTCCGCGATAATAGGGTTCTCTGAGCTTTGTAATTCAATATGGAACCTTGAGCCAGACCCGATAATACGTACCTTCTTAATGGCGCCATTTTCCACTAAAGCCCGCAGCGTTTTTTCATTCATCCCCTGAATCTCCGAATAGCGCCTGCTGCTCAAGTATCTGAATGCCCTCAGCCTCGCAATGCTGCCGTATCATAAGCTCAATCATATTAGCGACGCTACGGTGCTCCTTGATTGCCGCGGTCTTAAGCGCATCTTTCAGGCAAGGGTCAATTCGTAAGTTGAGCGTGGCAGTTTTGGTGGGTGACATAGCAATGAGTTCCTATAAAAATCCGGCAAATGTAACGCGGATGTATTGTAGTCCGATGGCAGACTATTACAATATCTTTTTCTGCATTAATACTATGGATTTGTACTCGATAGCTCACTCCACAGCTATAGACAAAGTGCCCAGTCGGTACAAACGGATTTTTTATCAGGTTTTATAAACAAGGAGTCATTTATGTCCATGCCCACCTACAGCTTGGATTGTAATAAGTGCGACTACGCCGTAAGCAATATGATTTTATGGGGCAATTTTTTATATACGGATGGAGATACAACGTTTAGCTGTAACAAAACTATGGGGTGGTGTGTAAAATGTTTGGGGTCAGAGTAAAAAATCATATTAGCCATTGAAAACGAATTTTTACTCTGCCCCCAAACATTCAAATCAATGGTAGAAGCATCAAGCGAATACAGTAGGTTGTTAAAACGAAAATTGTGTCCCGGCGCAACGGTCTGACAGCGGGCTAAGAGTTTTCCAAATAATGCTTCGTAGAGTGAGTAGGGTTTGTCTTCATTAATACGGGACAAATTGGAACGCGACAGTTTGGCGTTGCCTAGATGGTAAAGGCGATGTGCTTGTGCTGATATATTATCGACAATATCGCGCAAGCTATTTCGACCCGAAAGTTGCGCCATGGTTAGCGATGCAAACTGAGACCACCTGGACGCTGTACGAAAGCGGCGACCAGAATGGTGGTGTTTTGCAAGGGTATCAAACTCATGTCTCGGCACCAGTTTTAGTATTTGTGAAAGAATCGTATTACAATGAGCCATGGCCTGTTTCACCTTATATTTATAGTGTTTTGTGGTGAAACTATTATAAATCATCGGGTGTTTACAGGCCTTCTTTTATTAAAGTTAACGGGACAGCAGTGAATATTTATATTTATTAAGCTCAATGCCAGTACTCCGAATTTCTTTACTAGCGCATTGTAATAGATCTTATGATTCGGTCAGATATCGGCCTTAGACGCTCAGTTTCATCATGGTTGTAACCAATAATAACAATGAAGCTCTGCTCTCCATCGTACATTCTAACCATGCTATAATGATACCAAAAATTGTCAGCATCTGTTGTTCCATAATATTCGCTAATAATAGCGGTGTTTCCATTAATCTTCAGAGTTTTTGATCCAATCCATTTTAGAGGAAGTTTAAGTTTGGCAAAGTCATTAACTGCAGACTCCTTATAAATATCATCCAATTCCTGAACGATATTTTCGTCTGCTACACCATGAGCTTCTGCCCTAGAAATTTCTTCGGGTGTAAAAAACACGCTTATTTTTGCAGCAAGGGTATTGTTCTCAATGTAATTGGCTGCGAAAGGATAACCATAACTTTCTGGAGTCATGCCCTTCTCAGAATGCAATTTATTCGAGCGAGAGGTTATTGAAACTCTGCCATCTGGAGTAATAATGCGCCAACTGCTGGGCACATCAATAGTCGCAAAATAAGGGAGTTTTACTGTGACGAAATTTGATTTTGCAGAAGCTAAAGCACTCAACATACATAATGTGAAAATCCATATAAAACTCTTTAGTGTGATATTCATTCTTACTTCCTTTTGTAATAAATTAATTTGGTTTATTGTTTGGCTTAGCCTGCATTTCTTTAAACGCAGACGAGATGTTATCAATGTTCTCCAGTAGAGATATGGCTGCAGATGAAACACTTCTTAATTCGCCACTCACCGCTTAAAATGTTTGGGGTCAGAGTAAAAAATCATATTAGCCATTGAAAACGAGTTTTTACTCTGACCCCAAACATTGCTGACCCCAAACATTGAGGGTTAGAGTTCGCCAAAGAGCTTACTGCTAAGAGGCTTAAATACACCTCTGCCATTCAAACATGCTAGGGGTAGGGTTAAAAACTATCGTTAAACTTCTCAAGGCTCGGTGTGGTAGCCCTGATTTATCACTAAGTAACTTAAAAACCATTTTTCAACTCCCGTTGTATTTACGGCAATTACTTCTGTAGCGGGGCCCCACTACAACACCTTAAATACTCTTTTTCTTCAATCCCTAACTATCCAAGTATCTATAGGCAGATCGTAGTGCTGAATAATACTATTTAGCTTTATCCAATGTTTATAGTGCTTGTCCTCTGTAACGATCAAAACAATACCGGCCCTCTTGTTAGTCTCGAATGCGTATCCTAACGATTGGCCTATTGCTTGATGCCATTTGCTAGAGAAATCATATTCAATGGCGTGAGTATCCGTAAAGCAATCAACTCTAGTTCGATCATGCAAGGCGTATTCAGTAATACCCGTACAATATTTTTCTTGATAGTAGCTCTCAGGCTCAGCAAAAGCCTTAATAGCGGCTGTAGTCATTAGTAGTAGAAATATAAGTTTGATCATTATTGAGTCTTGTTAGGTAAGCATAAAGGACTAAAGACATTTATATGAGCACGAAAACCCATTAACCATAGAATCGATCATTGAATATATCGACCCAATCAAATACTGTATATGCAAACAGTATTGGTGGTGGTATGAACATTCAAAGAATAGCTGATTTTTGGCAACGGTATAGTATCGACCTGCCTCTCTTTGGCTCTAAAGTGCCTGCTGGTTTCCCCAGCCCAGCGGACGACCATTTAGATAAAACACTAGACCTTAACGAGCATTTAGTAAAACACCCCGCAGCGACCTTTTTCTGCCGTGTGAGCGGCGACTCTATGCAGGGGGTGGGTATCTTCGATGGTGACCTATTGATCGTCGACAGGGCAATAACCCCCGCTCATGGTGACATTGTATTGGCAGCCTTAGATGGAGAGCTGACGTGTAAGGTACTTGATAAGCACGGGAAACGGCTACTATCATCGAATAAAGAATATGCCCCTATTCCTATACCCAATGACAGCGTTTTGATTATAGAGGGGGTGGTGACTTTCTCGGTCAACCAGCATAAAAAATGTATGCGCTAGTTGACTGCAACACATTTTACGCAAGCTGCGAACAAATATTTAGACCTGACTTGAGAGGTAAGCCTATTGTCGTTTTATCGAATAACGACGGGTGCATTATCGCTCGAAATAAAGAGGCTAAAGATTTAGGTATACCAGAATTGAACGCCTACTTTAAATTGAAGGATTTTTTATCAGCTAATCATGTCCACGTATTTTCTAGTAATTACGCATTGTATGGCGACATATCCAATAGAGTTATGCAAACCTTAACTCAGTTCAGCCCTGATATTGAAGTTTATAGTATCGATGAAATGTTTTTAGGCCTGAAAGGTTTTACCAATGACCTAAACCAGTATGGGCTAGAGATTAAAGAGGTGATATGGCGGCATATAAGAATGCCCGTATGTGTTGGTATAGCACCCACCAAAACGTTAGCTAAATTAGCTAACCACGCAGCAAAAAAAATACCCAAATGTAACGGTGTTTGCGTGCTTGATCACCCCGGCAAATGGGGGTGGTTATTGAAGAGACTGCCCACCAATAAAGTGTGGGGGGTAGGTAAAAGACTATCTGCGAGGCTAGCATCTAACGGTATCAATACAGCGTGGGAGCTAGCGAACGCAGATAGTAAATTAATACGGAATATTGGTAGTGTTTGCCTTGAAAGAACAGTGAGAGAATTGAGCGGAGTGGAATGCTTAAAACTTGAAGAGGTAAGCGATAAAAAACAAATATATAGCACTCGCTCTTTTGGTACTAAAGTCTCTACCTTGGGCGGGCTTCAAGAAGCTATTTCTCTTTACGCTACTCGATCATGTGAGAAACTAAGAAAGCAAAAACACTTAGTCAAAACTATTCAGGTATTTGTTCAAACCTCCCCCTTCGCTTCTAACTATTACACTAAGAGCATTATGGTTCAATTACCCTATGCAACTGACGATACTAGAATGGTGATTCACTACGCAAAGTTAGGAATTAAGGAGATATTCATACCTGACAAGTCTTACCTAAAGTGTGGTATCGGGCTCGTGGAACTTGAAACTAAAAGCTCCTCACAAGTTGATTTGTTTTGTGAAGGACAACCACTTAGGGCAGGCAAGCTAGTGGAGACCATGGACTTAATTAACAGCAAGTACGGAAGAAGCACTGTTTTTTTAGCGGCACAAGGAGTAACAAAATCGTGGGGTATGCGCCAGGAATTTAAGTCGCCAGCCTATACGACCAATTGGGATAACCTGCCGGTAGTTAATGCCAATAAAAATAGCCTTTCCATGCTAGAGTGAATGTGAGCGATAGTTTTCCGACAAGTACGTACACTGGATAGTTTAGGCAGCAGTACGCGAGACTTTCGGAGCAATAAAAATACTGGCCCCCCGTACGGGTAGGTTCTCCCTAGTGGATTGTATGATACGGGCCACTGCACCGCAGGTCTTGTGCAGTGACTCAGCCTATTGGGGGCTATACGGATAGTTTACCGGCAAGTACGTGAATTAGAGATATTTTTACAAAATACCTCTCTTCTCCCCTATCGTCTAGACGATACAGTGAGCCGCTCCGCAGCCTTCTTAAAGCTACAACCTATGCGGAGGCTCGCGGTGCCACCTAATCTCGGAGCAATACGCGCGAGGCATATGCTTTGATTATTCATATCGTTTATCCTATTTCAGTTAAATAATTAGCAGGACGAATAGAATATTCGGGGAATAATACAATTATTTTTTAATAACAATTGACGGTATTTATGGCGGTATAAATAACTAAAGTAAAAATTATAATTATATTTATCAATGGCTTAAAGTATAAGTTCAATTGATCCCGAGTGCACCAAATACCATTCCCAAGTAATACCATAACGTCCTACAGCCCTTGAAATTCAGGGGCTAAAGACTTACCCTTGATCCCAAGACGTCCCATACGATACCGCTACATACCGATTAAATTAACGGTATTTATGGCGGTACTTCTGATGACGACATTTGAGATACCGTCATACCGACGAAACAAGGGTTACCGCTTATGGCACTAACTAACCTTCAAGTTCAAAAAGCCGAGCCTAGGGAAAAGCCTTATAAGCTATCTGATAGCCTTGGCCTTTACCTCTTTGTTACATCTAAAGATCAAAAATACTGGCGCTTAGACTATCGTTTTGGCGGTAAGCGTAAAACGCTAGCTTTGGGTGTCTATCCTAATGTCACGCTTGCAGAAGCTAGAACTAAGCGTGACGACGCAAAGAAGCAAATCAAAAATGACATCGATCCCAGCCATGTAAAGCGAGCAACTAAGATTGCTAAAGCTCAATCACAGGAAGATAGCTTTAAAGCGCTGTCCATCGAATGGTTTAACCAAAAACAAGTGCCTTGGTCAGAAAGCCATCGTGATCGTGTAGAGCGAATGCTATACAAAGAATTGTTTCCCCAGCTGGGTAGTCTTCCTATAGGCGATATCACTGCCCCTGAATTGCTTGCGTGCCTGCGACGAATAGAGAGCCGAGGAGTACTTGAAACAGCTAAGAGGGCTAAACAGGTAGCGGGGCAGGTGTTTCGATATGCTGTCGCCTCCGGTAAAGCAGAGCGTGACCCTAGTGCCGATCTCAAGGATGCATTGGCCACCCCCATTAAAACGCACTTGGCCGCTATTACCGATCCCAAAGAAGTTGGGAAATTACTAATCACTCTTGACGATTACCAAGGTACGCCTGAAGTCGCCACCGCTTTAAAGCTAGCCCCACTATTTTTTTGCAGGCCCAAAGAGCTACGCCACATGGAGTGGTCAGAAATCAATTTTGAAAAGCAAGAATGGTTCATTCCCGCTAGCAAAATGAAAATGAAGAACGACCACATAATACCGTTATGTAAACAAGCCATAGATGAGTTAAAACAACTCCTACAGCTTACTGGCCACCGCCAATACGTTTTCCCTAGCGCCAGAAGCCCTAAGCGCCCTATGAGTGATAACGCTGTTTTATCAGCCATGAGGCGCCTAGGCATACCCAAAGAACAAATGACCGGCCACGGCTTTAGAGCAATGGCGCGAACGCTATTGGATGAAGAGCTGGGCTATCGCATTGAATGGATAGAATGCCAATTGGCTCACGCTGTTAAAGATGCCAATGGTAGAGCCTATAACCGTACGACCTATTTACGACAGCGCAAAGATATGATGCAGCATTGGGCTGATTATCTCGATGGGCTTAAAGCCGAAGCATTGAACGGTAATGTTATAGCGGGCTCGTTTAAACAAAATAAATAACAGTTACTCCAAACCTAGCTCGACGGAGCGAAAGAGGCGGCACCCACTGCCTTTGGTTTGGGATTTTAATGGGTTCACCTTGGGAGGGTGAGAATGAAAAGTATAAATAATAAAATTCTGATAAACCTACTTCTTGATTGCGAAGAAAACAAAAAAATCTCTAAAAAGGATTTAATCTTAAAATTTAAACGGGCTTTTCTTTTTAATACCACTGATAACGAAAGTGATACTACCTCATGGGGGTGGGTTAAAAGCATTAGGGAGGGACTTCAAAAAAATGCTGCAGATTCAGATTGGGCCGACTCTTTAGAAAGACAATGGCAAACTATTAGCAGCCATCATCCTTGGGATGAGTCATGGGTAGATAATACCATAGAAGACCATTACAACCCCGCTGACACAATAAGGCTTCGTGATATAGATTCATACGAAAGCCCAGTTAAGGATTTCATGAATATGATGGAAGGGGGCTTTTACCCTCCACCTGAAATACTGCTCACAATCTCTGATGCATTTAAAATTTATTTTATGGGCGGGGGTGATATTTCCCTTGAAGAAGCTTTTTTTGGCTCCCCTATAAAGGGGGTGGGCAACTATGCCGCAAGATCTGATGACGATGATGACTATAAAAAATTTCATCTTGCATATGAAGGTTATCTTAAAGCTAAAAGACATAAAATAAGCTTTCCGAGATTTACCGAAAAATATTTTAACGGTGAATATCATAAAGAAATGTTTGGAGAGCAACACTTTAAGCAATATGGTCACTGCCATGGCAGACACTATAAAAATATAGATATTGATAGCTTTCTAAGAGGGTATAGACGATGGAAGAAGTATTACATTCCACTAGGGCAACCCTTGAGTAACTCCCATGACAGAAATTGAACGCCTAAAAGACTTGATAAAAGATAAAACTGATGAAGATATAGTGCAATTAATCATTCATTACTTAAAGGTTAATTTATACAGCCGAAATCCAGAAGCTAAAACAAACTCTTGGGATGCAGTTAAAAGCATTCGAGATTTTTTATACAAAGACACCGATGATTTTGACTGGAAATACTCTGTTGAGGGGCAATGGAAAGAAATTGAAAAATATAACACATATAAAGGGACGAAATTAGTTGATCGAAAAGACCATGATGATAAATACACGACGCCTATTGATGCTTTCTTGCGATGTATGGAGGATGGCTTCTATCCCCCTCCAGAATTACTACTAGCTATCTCCGATAGCTTTAATATATATATGCTCGGAAAGGGTAAGATAAGCTTAGAAACCGTTTTCTTTGGGCAAGCTAAAAAAAGGGCTGGAAACTACGCTGCAAGAATAAACTTGGATTCTCTCTATATGAAATTCTATAGGGATATACAGGTATCTAATATGTTCAATGGGAAGATGAGCATGACAAAATTTGCAGAAAACTATTTTACTAATAAATATTTTTGTACATTAGGAGGGTACATTAAAGGCTCAACAAACCCAGATTTAGATGAAGCAATAGAGATAGACAATTTTTTAAGAGGATACAGAAGGTGGAAAAGTAAATTTAAAGCGGACATAAAACCCTCTTAGCTGTCCTCGAATATAGGATTTTAATCTATACGATAGTGATACTTTAATTAACTAAGGTATCACCTATGACAAAGCTCCTATCAAGTAACTCCGCAGCCAATTATCTTGGCTATTCAACCGCCACCCTTCGAAATGCTCGGCATACTGGAACACTAGCCGGTGTTGACGCTCCCACTTATAAAAAAATGGGTAAGTCCGTACGCTATGAGAAAGACGTTTTGGATTCTTGGCTTTCTCAGTTCAATGATCTAACAAAAACAAGCAAGGGGGCTTAATCATGGATAAGAGCAAGACCTCATTCAAGCTCACCCTCAAAGAAAAAATCACACACACCACAGCAAGCCATAGGCGCATAATACTCTGGGATTTGGAGTTGGTAAAAACGATAGGTAAAACCGCTTTAGCGTTTAGAGAGGATTACAATATTGTCGATGTGCCTAACGCTATATCCAAAATAAATCATAGGGAAATGATTATCTATAGCTCTTACCCTAATCAATATACGGTACTAGATAAGGATGGTATCCCCAGGCAGACCGTAAAATATTGGCTTGCTGAATATGCTCCTAAAGCATTGGGGGTGGCTATATGAGCAGCCTCTTTGAAATCAATTACAAAAAGGTAATACGCGGCAAAGCCTTAGTCTCTACCACGTCTAATGGCAACGCTGAAACCCTCTTTTTGAGTAAGCATGAAAGTGTAAAAGAGCATAGTGAGCCAACACAAGAGCTAACCATTACCAGCATCACTAAGTTAAAAGGAATCAATGACGGTGGCTAGCTCTATGCTGTCGATATTGCTAGAGCGTGGAGATGAAGTATCAATTGATAATGGCAAGCTGGTTATTCAGCCTAAGAGCGGCAAAGCTGTACCTGATGAATTTATGGTCCAGCACGCTCACGCTATTACCCTTGATGCTTTAACTCTGCTTGGTATAACTGGCTATCAATATATGAGCTACTCGACGGGCGTCTATGGAGAACATAAGTCAGCCGGTATCTCATTGCAGTTTATTGATTTACGCTCAGGTGAAAATCCTTACGCCTGCTTCAACGTTGATCTAAAACGTAAGCGTGGTGGCGATAAAGGAAAAGCACTACCTAAAGGTCAATTTAGCGTTGGAAGACGCAGCCAGTTTTATAAGCTTTGGCTATCCACTGGCTTACCTGTTCCTGATAGCCTTACTCGTTTTTATCAGTGCATGGGTAAACTTAAAGACTTTATATTCACGGCTGATATTACTGGCGACCAAAAGATAAAAGCCAAAACTTTGAAGCCACTAAATATTACCAGTGAACAGCTATTATCAGCGCATAACTTTCACATAAATAACGCACAACCTTCACATAACTATCACATAACTCCAGCGCATAAGGAAATGGCTGCAGCCAAGGAATCGCCTAGCCTAGAGCCAGATCAAACTGCGTGTGTTTCAAACTACGGTAATAAGGTAATAAGGATGTACGGGTATAAGGGTAATGATATAGCCCCCTTAATAGATCCTTTACAGCAGTCTACAGATGAGTGGTTGAGCGATTACAATTCGGTACAGTAATTAATAATTAGTCTATTGGTTTCGATACATAATTTATAGACTAAACGAAGCCCATATAGACATTACAAATAGTTACATTGGCGCAGTACTGACGAGGAAGTTGATGAAAGAATATAACTACAGCACACCCGAATTGAGAATACTCTACAAGCAACATTCGAGGGCCTTAAGAGAAGCTGTAGAGGCAGCGATATGGAGTAAGCCCTATCAACTGCCATCTTTCCCAGAAGAATGCCGAGGAATGCGCTGCGGGGCTAAAACACGCAAGGGAACGCCCTGTAAGCTCAACTCACTTTATGCGAATGGCCGGTGTAAGTTTCATGGAGGAATGAGTACAGGGCCAAAGACAAAAGAAGGTAAAGCAAGATCAGCAAGTAACTGGCGTTTTAAAAAACTTATTGTCTAAGGCCAATACACCACAAATAATTAATATATAGCCTACAGAGCGAAATAAGCGGCTCTGAGACAATATGAGGCACTTATAATTATCGGATTGATGTAATGAACTGGATGTTCTCAAGCGGCTTTACTCTCGAAGAAACCAAAACAGGTAAACCCGACATCCTGCCAAAAGGTATGGCCCTCAGTCAAAATAATGTGGACAAATAGGCGGGGTAGGTCCGTCTGCCTTGCGTAGAGCCCGCTTTCCAGAGTTGGTTGCCGACATTCAAGCCTGGATCGAGAGCCACAAAGATGAGTAAACCCATAAATCCCCAAGAAAAATGATGCTTGCCCAACGTTCTCGAAATAGAGGTTTGAAGGAAAAAAACCATGCTTTAGAGGAGCAAAGGGATATAGCCATTAGTAAGTTACTCGATGCTCAGGCTCGAATAGTTGAGCTTACACTAGAAAATCAGCGGCTTAGAGCGCAACTCCCAGAGAGCAATGTTCGCTTCATGTCAGATTTAACGTAAAGGTATACAAGTGAAACATTCTAAAGTATCTAAAAATCGGACTAATAAATAGTTTAAAACCTGTTAAATCAGCTTAAATCGGCTAGAATTGGCTTAGTTCAGGCTTTTCGATAGATTGTTATAGAAACAGAATTAATGAGGCAAAGATGGACGAAATAGAAGATCGTTGGTTGTCGATGTCCGAAATTTGTAAGCATTTGGGGATATCCAGTGACACCGCTTACAAATGGATCGAGCAAAAAGGGATGCCAGCGCACAAAATTGGCAGGTTATGGAAGTTTAAAAAGGATGAAGTTGATGGCTGGGTCAGGTCTGGTCAAGCGGCTGATTAATTCTGATAGTTTAGCTTAAGAATTTATAGAGAGTGGACGTTTTAATATGCAGGTAATTGACAATATCAACACCTTATTTGGTGACGAGTTAAAGTCGTCATTGACGCCAAACTCAAAGCTTAAAGTCGCTGCTTCATGTTTTTCTATGTACGCTTTTGTTGCTCTAAAAAAAGAGTTATTAAACATAGACTCTCTAGAATTTATCTTTACCTCACCTACATTCCTTCCAGAGAAAGCTACCGACACAATTAAAAAAGAACATCGTGAATTCTATATCCCAAAAATACACCGGGAGCGCAGTGTATTCGGGTCAGAATTTGAGATACATCTAAAAAATGAACTCAACCAAAAAGCGATAGCAAAAGAATGTGCCGACTGGATTAAAAAGAAAGTTATATTCAAATCCAATACTAGCAATGCACAGATGCAACCGTTTGCAGCAACTGAAAGTGAAGGCAATGTAACAGTATTCGCCCCTATAAATGGCTTTACAGCCGTAGACCTTGGCTATCAAAAAGGCAGTGCAGTATCTAACTTTGTGCACAAATTTGATCAGATGCCATTTACTGCGCAGTACTTACAGCTCTTTGATCAAATTTGGAATGACCCAGAAAAACTCGAAGACGTAACTGAACAAGTCGTTCAACACATTGAGTCGGTCTACCATGAAAACTCGCCCGAGCGCATTTACTTCATCATGCTCTACAACATCTTCCAAGAATTTTTAGATGAGATGAATGAAGATGTGCTGGCCAACGACCGAACAGGGTATCAAGACACTGTAATTTGGCAAACCCTATTCAATTATCAAAAAGATGGTGCCACGGGTATCATCAACAAACTTGAAATGCACAATGGCTGCATCCTTGCTGACTCTGTTGGCTTAGGTAAAACCTTCACCGCATTGGCGGTAATGAAGTACTACGAACTGCGTAACAAATCTGTATTGTTACTTTGCCCCAAAAAATTGGCGGACAACTGGCTCACCTATAACCGCAATGTCACGACGAATATACTGGCAAAAGATCGCTTCAACTACGATGTGCTTTGCCACACAGACTTAAGCAGGGTTTCAGGGGAGTCATTCGGCACCAAACTTAATCAAGTGAACTGGGGTAATTATGACCTAGTTGTGATTGATGAATCCCATAACTTTAGAAATGATCTGGCCGTTAACGACCGTGAAACCCGCTATCAAAAGTTGATGAATAAAGTCATCAAAAGCGGCGTTAAAACAAAAGTACTCATGTTGTCGGCGACCCCAGTAAACAACAAATTTACTGATCTGCGCAATCAACTCGCACTGGCTTATGAGGGTGAATCAAGTAACCTCACTAAACGCTTAAAAACAAAGAAAACCGTAGAAGCTATCTTTAAAAATGCGCAAAGGGCTTTTAACGATTGGACAAAACTAGAGCCAGAGCAACGTACACCCAAAGCTATTTTAGACTCCTTAGATATAGACTTTTTTGAATTGTTAGATAGCGTCACCATTGCCCGTTCACGTAAACACATTCAAACCTTTTACGACACCACAGATATTGGCCGATTCCCCAAGCGAAGAGCGCCTTTGTCTTATCGTTGCCCCTTAACCACGCGCAACGATGTAGTCAGCCTCAATGATATATTTGATCACCTTAAGCTACTCAAACTCTCAGTCTATGCGCCCATAAGTTATATCTTGCCAAGCCGATTAAAAAAATACGAAGAGCTTTACGATACCGAAGTAGACGGAGGTAAAGGCAAACTTAGGCAGGTTGACCGTGAGAAGAGCCTAGTGGCGCTTATGACCACTAACTTGCTCAAGCGCTTAGAGAGTTCGGTTTATTCGTTTCGTAAAACCTTGCAGTCACTTTCAGATAATCACAATCGTGTCTTAGCATTAATCGATAAATTCCATAGCAAGGGCGGAGTAACAGAAATAAGCGATCTAGAAGAGGCAATGGACCTGCTTGATGACGATGATGGCGAAGCCTTTCAAGAAATGAGCATCGGCAAAAAAGTACAAATCCAGCTAATGGATATGGACTTACCCTCTTGGCAACAAGATCTAAGTGCCGACTTAGAAATGATTGATGCCTTACTGGCATCTGTCGCTAGAATTGCGCCTAAAGATGATGCAAAGCTGCAACACCTAATAAAGCATGTTGACGACAAGATTGAACAGCCAATCAATACCATAAAGGGCAAAGGCAATAAAAAAGTTATTATCTTCACCGCCTTTGCCGATACTGCTCAATATCTTTACGAGCAATTAGCGCCCCAGTTATGGTCAACACAGCAACTACACACAGCGATGGTAACAGGCTCTAGTCCACCTAAAAGCACCCTTAAAAGCGCAAAACGTGGCTATGACATACAAGAAATACTCACGCTCTTTTCGCCCATATCAAAGTCTAAGGCGGCCATTCTTCCCCAAGAACTGTCGGAGATAGACGTGCTAATAGCGACTGACTGTATTTCAGAAGGTCAAAACTTACAAGATTGTGACTACCTCATAAACTACGATATCCATTGGAACCCCGTGCGTATCATCCAACGCTTTGGTCGTGTTGACCGTATTGGTTCACCGAACGAATCCATACAGCTGGTTAACTACTGGCCTGATATTTCGCTCGATGAATACATCAATCTAAAAGACCGTGTTGAAAGCCGCATGACCATTGTCGATGTCACAGCCACCGGTGATGACAATGTACTCAGTGCCAAAGCTAACGATCTAAGTTATCGAAAAGAACAGCTTAAACGCCTGCAAGAAGAAGTGGTTGAACTAGAAGACTTGAAAACGGGTGTATCCATAACCGACCTCGGCCTTAACGACTTTCGTATGGATCTCATGGGTATGGTCGAAAAATATGGCGAGCCTACAACCGCTCCCAATGGCATGCATGCTGTGGTGCCAGCCAATCCAGAAAAGGGCTTAAACCCAGGGGTGATCTTTGCGCTTAAGAACATTAATGACACAGTAAATATCGACCAGCAAAACCGGCTGCACCCTTATTACCTCGTTTACATTAGTAATGACGGCGAGATTGTTGCAGACCATACCGAAGTGAAGCTGCTACTGGATTTAACAAGAAGCTGCTGTAAAAACCAAAATAGTCCTATTGCCAATGTCTGCGCCCTGTTTAACACAGTCACTCAAGATGGCCGCAACATGGAGCCTTACTCAAACCTACTCAGCGATGCGATACGCAGCATGGTGGATGTTAAGGAAGAGAAAGATCTAGACAGCTTATTCAGCAGTGGCGAAACTACCGCGCTAGTGAATAGCATTCAAGGCTTAGACGACTTCGAGCTATTGGCTTTTATTGTCATTCAAGGCGAGCATCAATAACAATGATGGATGATGCCAATAAACAAAACCAACCACGACTCCATTGGAAGTTTCCAGAAGCTGCCAAGTTTGGCCGTGTTATCCCCAAAGAAAAGCTCTACAGCCAAGCGGGGGCAAACGCTGAGTTAAAGCAGTTGTTTGTAGAGCAAGTCGCCCAAATTAAGTGGGCGTTTAAACTGGCCGAAAACACCATAAACTTAGCCAAAACCGAGCAAGTGCATGAGCTAGAAGTGATTCACATAAAACTAAAAGCGCAAACCCTTGATGAAAAAATACTAACCGCCATCGACAAAGCCATACCGCACCCCACCTTATTTATGCTGACTCGTGATGCCAAGCAGGGTGATAAAAGAGAGGGTGTGAATGATACAAAAGAGGCAAACATAACAGAGCAAGAAATTGCCTATCAAGCAGCCCATAAACTTAAAACAATCACGCAAAGCAATAAAGAGAAATGGCAGCAAAGCGCGTACCTAAAAAGCCAGTGGTTATTGCCAAGCAGCCAGCTTGCAGCATCTTTACCCGCTGCAACCAGTTTAGAGAGTCTGTACAACCAGTTGATAGAGGCGCTAATACCTTTAGGCTTTCAAGATGCAAAGAATTTACAAGAACCAGAAAGTATCAATGAACATACTAAGTCACAAACAAAAAAGCGCAGCTTAGAGGATAAACTCGCCGACCTAGCTGCCATAGAAAAACTGAATAAACAGATTGAACAGACCAAAGCCAAGCGTGATAAAGAAAAGCAGTTTAACCGTAAGCGTGAACTGAATGACCAGTTCAAAGCCTTAAAAAAACAGCTGGCAGCGCTTCATGGCAGTTAAAATATCGCATATTTAACGCGCCACTTAATCCACAAACCTTACAGCATACAAAACTTAAAAGATTAGAGACCAATATGGATAAGCTAAAAATGCACAGCCCCGACATCACGCAACAGAATATCGATAAGCTGCTAGAAATCTTCCCCAATTGCAAAACAGAAAAGCAAGATGATGAAGGTGGGCTTAGCATAGGGATAGATTTTGATCTGCTCAAGCAAGAGCTCTCTAAAAATATTGTTGAAGGTCCTAAAGAACGCTACCAGTTAAATTGGCCAGGTAAAAAAGACGCGTTACTAACTGCCAATGCTCCTATAGCTAAAACATTACGCCCTTGTCGTGAAGAGTCGGTAGATTTTGATACCACCGAAAACTTGTTTATTGAAGGCGATAATCTTGATGCCTTAAAGCTGCTGCAAGAAACTTATTTGGGCAAGGTGAAGATGATTTATATCGACCCGCCTTATAACACGGGTAAGGATTTTATCTATGCAGATAATTTTGCGGAGTCTGCAGATGAGTATTTACAGGAATCAGGCCAAAAAGACAATGATGGTAACCGCCTTGTAGCCAATACCGATTCCAATGGTCGCTTTCATTCTGACTGGTTGAGTATGATGTATTCTCGTCTTAAACAAGCTAAAAAAATGCTTAAAGACGATGGCGTTATTTTTATTAGTATTGATGATAATGAGTCGAGTAATTCGAAGAAGTTAATGGATGAAATATTTGGTGGCGATAACTTCCGAGGAACTCTAGTCTGGCAGCATAGTATTCAACCAAAAGGATATTCTGGAACATTCTCAGTTCACCATAATTTCGTCCATTGCTATTCTAGTTCTGAGAGATTTGAGCTTAAAAATTTGCCTAGAACCGCAGAGCACAATAAGAACTATTCTAATCCGGATAATGACCCGAATGGGATGTGGCGAACAGGCGACGTAAGAAATGCATTGTATCGCCCAAACCTTATATTTGACATTCACACTCCTTCTGGTAAAAAAATCTCCCCACCAGAAAAAGGGTGGCGCTGGAGCCGAGAAACTATTGCAGATAAAATATCGACTGGAGAAATTAAATTCTCTGAAGATGAAACTAGAATCATCCGAAAAATATATTTAAAAAATCTAGATGGGAGAACGCCGGAGACACTGATTCTTGCTAAGGAAGTGGGGAGCACTAGAGATTCTGCTAATGAGATTAAGGGGTTGTTTGAAGGTAAGCAACCTTTCGATACTCCCAAACCAACGAAGCTATTAATGCATGTTTGTATGCTTGCCGGTGTAAATCAAGATGATATAGTTCTAGACTTTTTTGCTGGCTCTGCAACTACTGCTCATGCAGTGATGCAGCTTAACTCTGAAGATAACGGCCATCGAAAATTCATCATGGTTCAGCTCCCCGAAGTCTGCGATGAAAAATCCGAAGCATTCAAAGCCGGATACCAAACCATCGCCGACATAAGCAAAGAACGAATCCACCGTGCAGGTAAAAAAATCAAAGAAGAAAATCCAGAAATAACTAATTTAGACACAGGCTTCCGTGTTCTAAAAATCGACTCCAGCAACATGAATGACGTGCATTACACGCCAGATTCAGTATCTAAAGGAGATCTATTCAATCAAGTAGAACACATCAAAACAGACCGAAGTAGTGAGGATTTGTTATTCCAAGTTATGCTGGACTGGGGAGTGGATTTATCTCTTCCTATTCGCAAGGAAGCCATTGAAGGCAAAGAAGTCTATTTCGTAAACGACGATGACTTAGTAGCTTGTTTCGACAAGGGTATTGATGAAGCGTTGATTAAAGCTCTTGCGGCGAAAAAGCCATTGCGCGTGGTATTCCGTGATGATGGGTTTGCTTCCGACAGTGTGAAAATCAATGTGGAACAAATCTTCAAGCAGCTGGCTCCGGCCACCGATATCAAAGCGATATAGGGGCAAAAACAATGAAGATAAAATTTAAAAGCCAAGCCTATCAAACCGCAGCGGTGGAAGCCGTGGTCGATTGCTTTCAAGGTCAGCCGAAAATCAATCCACTCAATTATCGTTTAGATAAAGGTGTTTCTAATAGCGCTGGCCAGCAAGTAAATCTAGCTATCGACAGTGATGAAGGTTTTCGTAACCCGGATATCAAGCTCGATGAGGCTGAGTTGCTGCGCAATATCCAGCAAGTACAAAGCCGCCAAAACTTACCGGTAAGTTCGTCGCTGACTGAATTTACGCTAAAGAATGATAAGAAAAAAACGATTGAGCCAGTCAAAGCCGCTTATTTGAAAAATGCTCGCGCCATCGCACCCGTGCACTTAGATGTCGAAATGGAAACCGGTACGGGTAAAACCTACTGTTATATCAAAACCATGTTCGAGATGAATCAAAAATACGGTTGGAGTAAGTTCATCATTGTGGTGCCCAGTATTGCGATTCGTGAAGGCGTGACAAAATCACTGCAAATTACCGCTGACCACTTTACTGACAGCTATGGTAAGAAGGTTCGCTTCTTCACCTATAACTCCAAGCAGCTGCATGAGCTAGAGAGCTTCTCATCAGACAGTGGCATTAATGTGATGGTCATCAATATTCAGGCCTTCAATGCTACGGGCCAAGACAATCGGCGTATTTACGAAGAGCTAGATGACTTTCAGTCGCGTCGCCCCATCGATGTGATCAGTGCCAACCGCCCCATCTTGTTTTTAGATGAGCCACAAAAAATGGAGGGTGACAAAACCCTTGAAGCCTTAGCTAAGTTCAAGCCACTCATGGTGATTCGTTATTCGGCCACCCATAAAACCAATCATTTAAAGATCCATAGATTAGATGCGCTGGACGCCTACAATCAAAAGTTGGTTAAGAAAATTGCGGTGCGCGGTATCAGTGTAAAGGGCCAAGGTGGCACGGCATCTTACTTGTATTTAGAGAATATCGAAATCTCAAAACAGGCACCTAAAGCCTGGGTAGAGATTGAAGAAAAATTAAAGACGGGCGTTATAAAAAAGAAACGAAAACTTATAGGCAAAGGCGATGACCTCTATATTAAAAGTGGTGAGCTTGATCAATATAAGCACTATGTAGTCGCTGATATTAACGCCAATACCGATACCGTCGAATTTACCAATGGCGTGATATTAACGGCTGGCGATGCTTTTGGTGACGTAGATGAAGCTGTGCGCCGCCGTATTCAAATTCGTGAAACCATTAAGGCTCACCTAGAAAAAGAAGAGCAGTTGTTTAAGCAAGGCATTAAGGTGTTATCACTGTTCTTTATTGATGAAGTGGCTAAATACCGTGACTACGAAGCGCCAGAGAACAAAGGCCAATATGCGACGATATTTGAGGAAGAATACACCGAGCAAATTACCTATAAACTAGATCAATTGGAACTTAACCCTGACTATCACACTTACCTAAAAAACATTCAAGTTGAGGCTACGCATCAGGGTTACTTCTCTATTGATAAAAAAACAAAGAAGATGGTTGATAGCGTTACATCGGCCAAGTCAGAAAAGATACAAAGCACCGATATTGATGCTTATGATTTAATCCTGAGAGATAAAGAGGCTTTACTGTCATTACCTAAGCCTACCGATGGTGAAGAAGCGTTTGCTAAGAAAAGCCTGCGCTTTATATTCTCTCACTCGGCACTACGTGAAGGTTGGGATAACCCTAACGTATTTACCCTGTGCATGCTTAAAAACAGTGACAACACCATCTCACGCCGCCAAGAGGTAGGCCGTGGTTTGCGTATATCTGTTAATCAAAGTGGTGATCGACAAGATCAACCATCAACGGTTCACGATATAAACGTACTGACAGTGGTTGCCAGCGAAAGCTATCAAGACTTCGTGACTAATCTGCAAACTGAGATTGCTGATACCCTAGCCGCAAGACCGCGTAAGGCAAATAAAGAATACTTTAATGGCAAGACCTTAAAAACGGATTCGGGTGAGATAGTTGTTACTGAGATAATGGCGAATCAAATCTATCGCTATTTAATGAAGAATGACTTC
>Ga0208643_1000695_pt1 | contig 21145 bp, 20 predicted proteins | sample VirMetDEL_Nov_12_FD_184516 | JGI IMG/M metagenome (GOLD analysis project Ga0208643, IMG submission 184516) | Aqueous microbial communities from the Delaware River and Bay under freshwater to marine salinity gradient to study organic matter... | ecosystem: Environmental > Aquatic > Marine >... | reverse complement strand
CAAAAAATACAAGGTTTAATGATTTTTCCAACAGCCAAAAGCGAAGCAGAAGTTGCAGCTTTAACAACCTTATAAATTATGAAATTCCTGAAATTTGAATTTGAGAATGAAGCCGAATGGCTAACGGTGAAAGATAGTCTTTATGAAGATGGTGTTTTGATTAGTGAGGTTACGGCAATCCACGAGATAGGGCATATTTGCTTTGAGAGCAACGAAGAAGGCGAGTGTATAGACTTAGGAACTAAGTATGCCGTTGATATGCTATGTGAAGAGATTGAATGGCTTGCACCTTTTGTGGTGTACCCTAAGCCTTGCGGCATACATATCTTTGCAGGATGGGAAGAGGCTTATACTGCTGAGTATTGCGAGATTAACCCTGATTCACCTTATTGTATAATTCCCGATGAAACTATATCTGAGTAGTATAGCAACCGCATTGATATTATTCTTCGCTCCGATTAAGGGCATTATCCTAATGGTGGCTCTTGCTACTATTATAGATACTTGCTTCGGAGTATGGAAAGCTAAGAAGTTAGGAGAGCCTATTACGAGCAAAATGTTTAGGAATGGGCTTGTGCCCAAGCTACTCAGTTATATAGCGGTGGTGATGCTTGTATTTTCCTCTGACGTATTTATTATAAACGGCTTAACTCTTAGCGTGGTAAGCGTGGAGTTTATATCTACAAAGGTTATCGCTTTAGTGCTTCTATCTGTTGAGGTTAAGAGTATGGACGAGTCGTTTATCAAGGTAAATGGATACTCGTTTATTGACAGGGCTAAGTCTATTATTGTAAAGATAAAGAACATTAAAGGTGAGCTATAATGGATAAGATCACTATCGATAGGATTGATACACTCCATCCTAAGATCAGAGAGAAGGTCTTAGATGCATACACTCACATAAACAACAATCTTTTAGGTAAGGGCGTAAGACTGAGATTTGCCTACACTAGTCGTAGTATTCAGGAGCAAAATGATCTTTATGCACAGGGTCGTACAAAACTTTTCGACAACAACGGAAAGCGTTTAGGTATAGTGACAAAAGCAAAGGGAGGAGAGAGCATACACAACTACCACCTAGCTTGGGATATTGTTTTGTTGCTCGATAAGGATAATAATGGTACATTTGAATCTGCAAGTTGGGATTCCAAAGCCGATTTTGATAAGGATGGCGCTGCAGATTGGGACGAGGTAGTAAAATACTTCAAGTCAATTGGTGCTGTTTGGGGAGGTGATTGGAAGTTTACTGACAAGCCACACTTTGAGATCACATTTGGAAAGACTTGGAGGGATTTGAAGAAACTTCAGGACGCAGGTCAGGTGACCTATGAGGTTGTTAACGGTAAAAAATACGAATATGTCAGAATATAAAGATAAGCTAACGGATCAAGAGTTTTCATCAATAAAAAAGTTGATGTTTGATTACGACACCATTAAAATGCAGCTCGGAGATACTGTTATCTCACAGCACTCTCTTATGTCAAAGCTAGAGGGTGTGAAGAGCGCATACAATAAAATTGAGTCGGATTTAATTCAGACTTACGGGCCTGATGCTGTTTTTAATTTGGAAACAGGTGAGATAAAGCAAAAATAAATGGCAATAATAAGCACATATCCAATAGATGCTACGGTTACATTAGCAGATAAGTTAATAGGAACTGATGCTGAAGATTCAAGTATAACTAAGAACTACACAATAGGTAGTATTTTAAACTTAGTAAGCGCATCAGCTACAAGTGTTTTGTATGCTTTTTCTACGGTAAATCAAGCTCCTAGTGTATTAGACACACCGCTACAAGTAACATTTGGTGCTGCGCAGAATACTGCAACAGACCCTGTGATGCTTGATGCATTAGGTAATATTACATTTAACCAAACAGGTATGTACTTGTTTAATGGTTTTGGTAATATTGAGAGACAAGGTTCTTCAGGAGGAGTTTCTGTTTTATTATTCAGAGCTTTAATAGATGGCGTTCAGGCAGGTGTAATTAAAGGGTTTGAGCTAAACACAACAGGTGTTATGTTCCCTTACGAGACTACTATTGTAATAAACATTACTGAAGCAGGAACTGTGCTTACTTGGGAAATACTAAGAGACTCTTCAGGAGTTAATGGTGGCGGTATGTACACGCATACTACAAGTAGTTCTTGGGATAATGTTCCATCAGCTCAAATTCAAATATTTAAGTTCTCATAGTGGGAGCAATTAGAAAGATATCAATAGGACCTGATTACAAGTCAGGAGCTATGCACTACATAGTAGGGCAGGATGTCTTGGGCAATACGCATAAAATACATTTAATCAAATTTAATAATAAAAACTCAATAGAGATATGGATCGAGCACAGTGATGAGGTAGTACTTTGGAAAGAGTTCTCGGAAACAGTGCCTATATCGATTGAGTATAATATAAACTTTTAATGAAATCCCCGTTTAATTTTATAGTAAGGCCACTAGATGGCAAGAGGTACAATAATATTAAAAAAATTGGTGACGTAGACTTTATAGTCAGCACCTCGGAGGAGGACTACAAGTCGGCCAACAGATACGGTGAGGTTGTTGAGACACCAATAGGTTACTCAGGACCTATAAAGATAGGTGATATACTTCTTGTACACCACAATGTATTTAAGTTCTACAACGATATGAAGGGCAATCAAAGAAGCGGAAGAAGCTTCTTCAAGGACGATCTGTTTTTTGTGGACTCAGAGCAGTTCTTTATGTTCTACAACGGTGAGGAGTGGACAGCATACGACAAGTACTGCTTTATAAAACCAATTCCTACGATTGAGTCTTACATATACAAGCCGTTTGCAGAAGAGCCCCTTATGGGTAAGGTTAAGTACGCAAACGAGTACTTAAAGAGCAAAGGAGTTAAGAGTGGCGATCTAGTCACATTCTTGCCTGATACTGAGTACGAGTTTAATATTGATGGCGAGAAGCTTTATAGAATGTATGACCACCACATAAGTATGGTAATATGAACTCAAAGGATACTAAGCTAAGGATAATACAGGCGGGACACGCAGCAGTTGAGCAGCTAATTAAGGTTGCCAAGGAAGATATTATTAAGAACGATGACGGTGAGGATCTATCTGCGGATAGACTAAAGAATGCAGCAGCCACTAAGAAGCTTGCTATATTTGATGCGTTTGAGATCTTAAACAGAATAGATGCGGAGCAGGAGGCTATAGAGTCTCTAGAAAAGAATCCGAATAAGGTACACACAAAGGGAGGATTTGCAGAAGGAAGAGCAAGATAGCATATACAGGGTTGTAGATGACTACATACCTAACACTGTTAGGGCCACTAAGAACAAGGCAAAGTCTTGGGTGTATGGCTATGACGAAAAATATGATTTCATTGTAATATCTAAGGACGGCACAGTTGGTGAGATAGTGGACATACAGGGCCTAAAGATAGGCCTACCTCTAGCACCTAGGTTGTGTATTCAAAGACACAATAAGCCTGAGGAGCAGTATTGGGAAAGGATGCCAATCCCTAAAGAGCTTTCGAGAATACAGTCTATATTCCAATGGAATGAGAAGCCATCTCAGTTTAAGGACAGATGGGTTGACTACATTGAGGAAGAGTTCGACTACAGAGAGCGTGGGTATTGGTTTATGAACAACGGTACTCCTACCTACATAACAGGATCTCATTATATGTATCTGCAATGGGCGTCTATTGACGTTGGATACCCTGACTACAGAGAGGCGAATAGAATCTATTGGATTTTTTGGGAAGCTTGTAGAGCAGACGAAAGAAGTTTTGGGATGGTCTATCTAAAGATTAGACGTTCAGGATTCTCATTTATGTCATCCTCTGAGTGCATTAATATAGGAACACTTGCACGTGATGCTAGGATTGGGATACTATCTAAGACAGGTAGCGATGCTAAGAAGATGTTTACAGACAAGGTAGTTCCGATAAACGTAAGGCTTCCTTTCTTTTTTAGGCCGGTAATGGATGGTATGGACAAGCCAAAGACAGAGCTTGCATTCAGAGTACCTGCATCAAAGATTACTAAGAAGAATATGTACGAGACTGATGATAGCGATATCGAGGGCCTTGATACGTCAATAGATTGGAAGAACACTGACGACAACAGCTACGATGGAGAGAAGCTATTGTTCTTGGCTCACGATGAGAGCGCTAAATGGCTCAAGCCAAATAACATAAAGGACAATTGGAGGGTAACTAAAACCTGCCTTCGTCTAGGTATGAAGATAATAGGCAAGTGTATGATGGGCTCAACCTCAAATGCACTTAGCAAGGGAGGTCAGAACTACAAGGACATCTATGAGGATTCGAATGTATCGCAAAGAAATAAGAACGGTCAGACTAAGAGTGGCCTATACGGCCTGTTCATACCAATGGAGTGGAATATGGAAGGCTTTATCGATAGATACGGTATGCCTGTATTCAATACACCTGAAGATCCTGTTCTTGGCGTTGATGGAAGGCTAATAAAAAGCGGAGCTGTAGACTATTGGAACAACGAGGTAGAGTCTCTTAAAAACGATGCTGATGCATTGAATGAGTTCTATCGTCAGTTTCCAAGGACAGAGTCTCACGCATTTAGAGACGAGAGCAAGCAGTCACTGTTTAATCTGACTAAGATATATCAGCAGATAGACTACAACGACTCTTTAATAAGAGATCACCACGTAACAAGAGGATCGTTTTCTTGGAAGAACGGTATAAAGGATACTGAGGTTATGTTCAGCCCGAACAATAGCGGTAGGTTCTACATCTCTTGGAATCCTAAGCAGCATATGCAGAACAAGATGATAACTAAGAACGGTGTAAAGTACCCCGGCAACGATCATCTAGGTGCGTTTGGCTGTGACTCTTATGACATATCAGGAGTTGTTGGAGGCGGAGGATCTAACGGGGCTCTTCACGGATTAACTACCTACCATATGGACGAAGCCCCTGTAAACACATTTTTCTTAGAGTACATAGCAAGACCTCAGACAGCTGAGATCTTCTACGAGGATGTTCTAATGGCGTGTGTGTTCTACGGTATGCCAATTCTTATAGAGAACAATAAGCCTAGACTGCTTTATCACTTTAAGAACAGAGGGTATCGGGGGTTCTGTATGAACAGGCCCGACAAGCAGTACAACAACCTCTCTAAGACAGAAAGAGAGTTAGGTGGCATACCTAACAGTAGCGAGGACGTTAAGCAGGCTCACGCCTCTGCAATTGAGTCATACATTGAGAAGTATGTAGGAATGGATATGGATGGCACTTACAGAGATGCGGGTGATATGGGCGATATGATATTCATAAGGACCTTGGAGGATTGGGCTAAGTTCGATATTACAGACAGAACAAAGCACGATGCTTCTATTAGTTCAGGTCTAGCCATTATGGCTACGCAAAAGAACCTGTACCTTCCTGAGAAAAAACAATCAAAAATAAAGATTAACTTTGCGAGGTATAGCAATACAGGAACGCTAAGCGAAATAATTAGATGAAAGATGTTAAAATAGATATCACATCTGCGGGGTTTCCAAGCCAATTTGTTTCCGATAAAGAGAAGGCTTCGGAAGAGTTTGGTTTACAAATTGGGCAAGCCATACAGTACGAATGGTTTCGAAAAGATGGGAACAGTAGCAGATATTATGGTCAATGGAGAGACTTCCATAGGTTAAGATTATACGCCCGTGGCGAGCAGTCTGTAGCCAAATATAAAAAAGAACTAGCAGTAGACGGTGACCTGTCTTACTTGAACTTAGATTGGACGCCTGTTCCAATACTACCTAAGTTTATAGATATCGTTGTTAACGGTATGTCTGATCGTTTATTTAAGGTTAAGGCTTATGCACAGGATGCAATGTCACAGTCTAAGAGAAGCTCCTATCAGGATATGATAGAGGGGCAGATGGTTGCAAAACCAATCCTTCAGACTATTATGGACAAGACAGGAGCTAATCCTTTTGTTACAGATCCGGCAGAGCTTCCAAATACAGACGAGGAGCTTGCGCTTTATATGCAGCTTAACTACAAGCCTGCTATTGAGATAGCGGAGGAGACCGCTATAAATACTCTATTTGACAATAATCATTACGATGACATCAGAAAGAGATTAGACTATGATATGACGGTACTCGGAGTTGCTATTGCAAAGCACGAGTTCTTAAAAGGAGATGGCGTAAGGATATCATACGTTGACCCTGCTAATGTGGTGTATAGTTACACAGAAGACCCTAACTTTAAAGATTGTTTTTATTGGGGAGAGATTAAGACTGTTCCAATTATAGAGCTAAAGAAAATAGACCCAACGCTAACTAATGAGGACCTAGATGAGATATCTAAGTACAGTCAAAGTTGGTGGGATTACTTTAATATAGCGCAGTTCTATCAGAATGATATATTCTACAGGGATACTGCTACGTTACTATACTTCAACTACAAGACCACTAAGGATATTGTATACAAGAAGAAAATAACTGACTCAGGCAACATAAAGATGGTTGAGAAGGATGACACCTTTAATCCACCTGAGGATATGATGAAGGAGGGTAACTTCGAGAAGGTATCTAAGACTATTGACGTTTGGTACGAGGGTGTTATGGTAATGGGTACTAACTTCTTATTGAAGTGGGAGATGTCTGAGAATATGGTTAGACCAAAGTCAGCTACTCAGCACGCTATGCCTAACTACGTTGCCTGTGCTCCACGTATGTACAAGGGTGTTATTGAGTCGTTGACTCGAAGAATGATACCATTTGCTGATCTTATTCAGATCACTCACTTAAAGCTACAGCAAGTAATATCTAGGGTAGTACCTGACGGTGTATTTATTGACGCTGATGGGCTCAACGAGGTTGACCTTGGAACAGGAGCGGCATACAATCCGGAGGACGCTTTGAGGTTATACTTCCAAACAGGTAGTGTAATTGGTAGAAGCTACACTCAGGATGGTGAGTTTAATAACGCAAGAGTTCCAATTACTCAGCTTACTTCTAACTCAGGTGCAGCTAAAACGCAGATGCTTATAGGCAACTACAACCACTACCTAAGTCAAATAAGACAGGTTACGGGATTGAATGAGGCAAGAGACGGTAGTATGCCTGATCCAAACTCATTGGTTGGTGTACAGAAGCTTGCAGCACTTAACTCAAACACAGCCACTAGGCATATACTTGAGTCAAGTCTTTACATATACAGAACTCTAGCTGAGGCTTTGACGTATAGGGTCGCTGACATACTTGAGTACGCTGATTTTAGGGATGAGTTTATAAACCAAATAGGTAAGTACAACATAAACATCCTTAACGCTATCAAGGACCTTTACATATATGACTTTGGTATATTCATAGAGGTAGCTCCTGATGAAGAGGAAAGAGCGCAGCTTGAACAGAATATACAGATGGCATTATCTAAGGGTGACATAAACCTTGAGGACGCTATTGACATACGTGATATTAAGAACCTAAAGTTAGCTAACCAACTACTAAAGCTTAAGCGTAAGTCTAAGCAAGAAAGAGAAGAGAAGCTAATGGCTCAGCAGCAGGCGATGCAAGCACAAGCTCAGCAACAGTCTCAGCAGATGGCAGGTGAAATGGCTATGCAGCAGATGCAGATGGAGACTCAGTCTAAGATGCAGCTGAAGCAGGCCGAGATAGCCTTTGAGATAGAGAAGATGAAGAACGAAGCTATGCTTAAGTCTCAGCTAATGCAGCAAGAGTTTGATCTTAATATGCAACTAAAAGGTGTAGAGGTTCAGGGTCTAGCTTCTAGAGAAAAAGAGAGAGAGGACGCTAAGTCAAAAAGGATTAGTCAGCAGAACACAGAGCAGTCTAAGTTGATTAACCAAAGAAAGAATAATCTTCCTCCACTTACCTTTGAGTCAAACGAAGATAGTATGGATGGTTTCGACTTAGCTGAGTTTGAACCACGATAAACTATAATATATTTTTTATAACTTTGCAAAATAAATTTAATCTAATATGGAACTAAAAGTAAGAGAGATAGGGTTGACTGAAGAGAAGTCGGTTCAGCAAGTAGAGCAAGAGCTACTTGACAAGCACGAGCAACAATTCAACAACACCACTACAACACCTATAGTTGATGCAACTATAGAAAACAACAATGCAGGTGAAGAGCCTGTAGAGTTAAGAGAAGAAGACGTTCTTTCATATATTGGTAAAAGGTATGGTAAGCAAATAAATTCCCTTGAGGAGTTTACACGTGAGAGGGAGGAAGCCGAGGCTTTACCTGACGATGTGGCAGCTTACTTTAAATACAAAAAAGAAACCGGGCGTGGAATTGAGGACTTTGTTAAGTTAAGCAGAGACCTTGATGAAATAAGCCCTGATAAATTGTTACGTGACTTTCTATCTGCAACAGAGAAGGGTCTCGATTCAGAGGATATTGAATCTATGATGGAGGAGTATTCTTACGATGAGGATCTTGACGATGAATCTTTTGTGAAGAAAGCCAAGTTAGCAAAGAAAAAAATGGTCGCTAAAGCCAAGGAGTATTTTGAATCCGAAAAAGAGAAGTACAAATCACCTATTGAGTCAATGGGTAATTCTATTTCTGAAGAAGATTCGAAGTCCCTGCAGGAGTATAAGCGATACATTGAAGAGTCGATGTCTTTAAGTGAGCAGATCCAACACCGAGAGGATTGGTATAAGCAAAAGACAGGTGAAGTTTTTGGCAATGAGTTCAAAGGTTTTGAGTTCAATATTGACGACAACAAACTTGTTTACGCCCCTGCAGACGCTACGGAGTTAAAGAAGGTGCATCTAGATCCATCAAATTTCACAAAGAAATATATTGGTGAGGATGGTCTTTTAACTGACCCTGTTGGCTATCATAAAGCGTTGGCAGTCGCAATGAATCCTGAAAAGTTTGCTAAGTTCTTTTACGAACAAGGCAAGTCAGAGGCAGTTGATGATGTGATGCGTAAGACAAAAAATATTAATATGTCTACACGACAGTCACCTCAAAATATTGCTGCAGGAGGAACGACAATAAGAGAAGTAGCCCAAGACTCAGGTAAGGGGCTGCGAATTAGAAGTAGAAAATAAAAAAAATAATTAAAAAACTAAAAAATGTCCGTACAAGCAATTCCGGGTTTTGCGTTGCAGCCAAGTGCGCAACAAGTCCCACTAAAAACAAATTACATTACCAACTTTGATTTCTTGAATCAGTATCTTCCTGATACTTATGAGAAAGAATTTGAAAGATATGGTAATAGAACAATCGCATCTTTCTTACGTATGGTAGGAGCTGAGATGCCTTCTAACTCTGACCTTATTAAATGGGCTGAGCAAGGAAGACTACATACTAAGTATGTTGATTGTACTACTACAGTTCTTACAACATCTGACACAGCTACATTTACTGTAAATGATGTTTTGATCCCTTCAGGAGGCGGTCCTTCAGGAGAAGGTTCTATAGCTATAAGAGTAGGTCAAACTGTTATGTTCACACTTAATACAGGTGGAGCTAGTTACAAAGCAATTGTTACAGCAGTGAACACTTCTGCAAAAACTTTTGCCGTAGCATTCTACAATGCTTCAGGTATTACTAACGCATCTGCAGGAAACAAATGGACAGTATTTATTTACGGTTCTGAGTTTAAAAAAGGAACTAACGGAATGCAAGGTTCTTTAGAAGCTAGTGATGAGATCTTCGAAAACTCTCCAATCATCATCAAAGATAAGTATGCAGTATCAGGTTCTGATATGGCTCAAATCGGATGGGTAGAGGTTACTACTGAAAATGGTGCTAATGGTTACCTTTGGTATATGAAGTCTGAGCACGAAACTCGTCTACGTTTTGACGATTACTTGGAGACTGCAATGATCGAAGCTGTTCCTGCTGAAGCGGGATCGGGTGTTGCTGCATTGACAGGAGCTAACGACCAAATTGGTAACAAGGGGTCTGAAGGTATCTTCTATGTTGTTAACGAGCGTGGAAACGTATGGGGTGGTGGTTATCCAACTACTCTTGCTGATTTTGATACTATAGTATCTCGTCTTGACAAGCAAGGTTCAATCGAAGAGAACGTAATCTTTGTTGATCGTTCATTCAGCTTTAGCATTGATGATATGTTAGCAGCTCAAAACTCTTACGGTGCAGGTGGAACGTCTTACGGTCTATTCGAAAACGATAAAGAGATGGCTCTTAACTTAGGTTTCACAGGATTCCGTAGAGGTTACGATTTCTACAAATCTGATTGGAAGTACCTAAACGATCCTACAATGAGAGGTGGATTGCCTACTTCTGCAGGTTCAGGTAAAGTAAGTGGTTTGTTAGTTCCTGCCGGTTCTACTACTGTTTACGATCAGATCCTTGGTAAAAACGCTAAGAGACCTTTCTTACACGTTAGATACCGTGCTTCTGAAACTGAAGACAGACGATACAAAACTTGGATTACAGGTTCTGCGGGTGGTGCTGAAACTTCTGATCTTGATGCAATGGAGGTTAACTTCCTTTCTGAAAGAGCAGTTTGTACTTTAGGTGCTAACAACTTCTTCTTGTTCCAAAACTAGAACAACTTAATACAGGGGTGTGTCTTCAAAGACACATCCCTTTTTTAAATTTTAATTAAATTATATCAAATGAAAAAAATACAAGAGTCAAAAGACAAGGTCTATAAACTCACAAGATCTGAAGCTCCGTTGTCTTTTATGATACCAACAAGACACACGGCACAGTTCCCATTATTATACTTCGATGAAGAGGCAAGATCAAACAGAGCGCTACGCTATGCAAGAAATCAAAAGTCTCCATTTGAGGATGAGCAGGATGGAAATGCTATCCTAGAGCCCGTTATTTTTGAAGATGGTTTCTTAAGCGTTCCAAGAACAAATCCTGTACTACAAGAGTTCCTCCACTACCACCCACTAAACGGGATTAAGTTTGAGGAAGTTAATCAAGAAAGAGATGCTTCGGAAGAAGTTGAACAAATGAATGCTGAGGTAGATGCACTTATCGCAGCAAGAGAGATGACTATCGAACAGGTAGAGATGGTTTCTCGTGTTCTATACAATAAAGATATCAGTAAAGTGTCTACTGCAGAGCTTAGAAGAGATATCTTGGTGTACGCTAGGAACTACCCAAGTTCTTTTTTGAATGTAATTAATGACCCATCATTAAAGCTTCAATCTACTGTTACTTTATTCTTTGAGAAGGGATTATTGACATTTAGAAAGAACAACAAAGAGGTTTGGTTTAATACCAACACTAACAAAACAAAAATGCTTAACGTACCTTACGGAGAAGATCCTATGGGGATGGTATCATCATTCCTTCAGTCTGATAACGGCATAGAGAACTTTAAGCTACTTGAAAAGTTATTGTAATCAGTCATTTTGTCTATATAAGAAAGACCTCAAAAAATGGGGTCTTTTTTTTTGTTATCTTTGTGACTCATTAACTATATTTATTTTTTAAGAAAATGGAAAAATTTTTAAGCATTCCTGTAACAGGAAAAACAAACCAACTGATTTCTGCTAACGATATCCTTATTGTTAGACAAGCTTCTACTACCACTGTAGTTATTAATTACGCAGGAGGTAAAGTGACAACTTTAACTCACGCTGCAGCGCCTGCTTCTAACGAGGCAGAAAGAGATATTATCCAAAATGCTATAGTTCAGGTACTACAGCAGTCTTGGACTAACGTTGCGCTAGAGGTAATTAACTTGCCTTTTGCTGTAAGTGCAATTGCTATAGCTTAGTAAAACACCTTATCAATTTATTGAGAGAGTCCAATTTTATATTGGACTCTTTTTTTTTATTATCTTTGTAGAAAGGTTTACAGATGATCAACTCAGTTAGAAACACAGTTCTGTCTGTACTGAACAAGAATAACTACGGATACATATCGCCATCGGATTTTAATTTATTCTCCAAGCAGGCGCAATTAGATTTATTTGAGACTTATTTCTATCAGTACAATTATCAGATTAATAAAGAAAATGCCCGCCAATCAGGCACAGGGTATGCTGATATACGCAAGACTATGGAAGAACTTATTGAGGTGTTCTCAGTTTCAAATCCATTAAGCCTAAGCACTACTCCTCCAACAATAAGCAACGTGTACCAATTACCATCTCCGACTACTACAGGAGATGACTACTACCTATTAAACAAGGTACTTGTATACAATAATTTTCTACTAGACGGTACAACTACAGACGTAGATCCGAGTGGGAAAGAGATAATAGATTTGAGTTCTGCGTTTATTACAGATGGAGTGCAGGCCGGTGATGTTGTTGCGTTAGTAAGTGGAGGCATTACGCAGTACGTTACGATAACATTTGTTAACTCTGAGACATCATTGTTTACTACAGCAAGTAACGTAACCTCAACTCCGTTCAATTCAATTGGCATAAACTACAACATATACAGGGACTCGCTAGAGGAAGCAGAGAAGGTTTCGCACAGCAAGATAACTATGCTCAACAACTCTTTGTTGACTAAGCCTAATCTTACTTTTCCTGCGTACACGCAGGAGGGAGGAATATTAACCGCATTCCCATCTACAGTGAATAAAGTTGGTCAGGTGTTATCTCAGTACATAAGATATCCTAAAGATCCTAAGTGGACTTACATAACTCTAGTAAGTGGCGAGCCTGCATTTTCGCAGTCACAACCCGATTACCAAGACTTTGAGCTTCCACTTGATTGCGAGCCTGACTTGGTTAATAAAATTCTTCAGTATGCCGGTATGTCTATTAGAGAGGTATCAGCAGTTCAGTTTGGGCAGGGCCTTGAGCAAATAGCTAATCAATCACAACAATAATAGAAAATGGGGTATATATCACAGTATCAATACTACGATAACGGAGGGGCTAGTCCTGAAAATGAAAATTGGGGATCGTATCAGTATGTTTCTTTGTACGACATAGTAAACAACTTTATGTTGATGTACGCAGGAAACCACAGTCTAATAAATAACGATGAGAGGTTTAAGGTTTTATTCCACGCAAAAAGAGCGATACAGGAGCTTAACTACGATGCGTTTAAGGAGATAAAAATACTAGAGCTTAGTATTGACGATCAACTAAGGTACATTCTTCCATCTGACTATGTGAATTGGGTTAGAATATCTATCCAAAGACAAGGAATACTTTACCCACTAAGCGAAAACATACAGACCAATTGGTCTAATGCATACCTTCAGGACAACACAGGAAAGATTCTATTTGACGAGGACGGCAATGCACTATCTACTCCGTTTTCAAAACTAGATTACGATAGGATTTTTACTATGCAGCCAACCATATATCTAAATAGCAGCTCACCTTTTTACGGGACTAACGGATACAACGACAATGGGAATTGGTACTTTACTAGAGACATAGGCGCTAGGTTTGGCCTCAATGCAGAGACAGCTAATGCCAATCCAACCTTCAACATAAACAAGAAGGGTGGTGTCATAAACTTTAGCTCAGGAACACAGGGAGAGTTGGTCGTGCTTGAGTACATATCTGATGGTATGGAGAACGGTAACGACAGCAATATCTCTGTAAACAAGATGTTTGAAGATTATATGTACGCAGCTATAGAGTATGCTGTACTTAGCTCTAAGTTTGGTGTTCAGGAATACGTAATCAATAGGGCTAAAAAAAGAAGACGAGCTTTGTACAATAACGCAAAAATAAGAATAAGCAATATTCATCCCGGAAGGCTTCTAATGAACCTACGAGGACAGGATAATTGGCTAAAATAATATGCCGAATTTATCAAGAAACTTTATAGCAGGTAGGATGAACAAGGTCGTTGATGAACGACTTGTGCCTAATGGCGAGTACATCGATGCCCTTAATATCCGTATGGGTTCTACAGAGGACTCTGAGTACGGTGTAATAGAGAATGCCAAAGGCAATCTACCGCTTACCACACTGTCTTACAATGGCGTTCCTCTTAGCTCAGATGCAAAGTGCATAGGTGCTTTAGACGATGGGATAAACGAGACCATATATTGGTTTGTTCACGATAGCAATTATCCGTCATCTCCAACAGGCAAGATTGATTTAGTGGTATCGTACGACATAAAGACAACTATCCTAACGTACCACTTGATAAGCGTTAGAGAAGGAGCTACAGCTAATACAACGCTAAACTTTAATCCTACGTATGTAATAACAGGCGTAGATAAAGTTCAGAACTTATTGTATTGGACCGATGACTACAATGCTCCAAAGCAGATTAATGTAACTAAGGGCTATGCTAATCCATCTGCAGGCGTTGACCAATTTTCAGCAGAGTCGATACTTGTAATAAAGAAACCACCTCTTGCTGCTCCTGTTGTTGTTCCAACGATTACATCAACCCAAGATAATTTCTTAGAGGAAAGATTCATATGCTTTGCCTATAGATACAGATACGAGGACGGTGAGTACTCAGCTACTTCTCAGTGGAGCAAGCCTGCTTTTTTACCGAATACATTTAACTACGACTACGCAACTGCTTTGAATAGCGGTATGCAGAGTATAGCTAATATGGCCGAGGTAACCTACAACTCAGGAGGGCCTCTTGTTAAGGCTATAGACTTGTTGTTTAAGGAGATGGACTTCCCTACAATTCGAATTATAGAGAAGATAAACAAGAGCAACAATGGACTTAGCGACAACACTGAGTACACGTTCCAATTTCAAAATAGTAAGATATTTACAATACTAGCGGACTCTGAGATACTAAGGCTCTACGATAACGTGCCACGATTTGCTAAGGCTCAAACTATGATGGGCAATAGGATTATGTACGGGAACTACGTTGAGGGGTATGATATGGTGGATAGTATAGGTAGCCCGACTAGTCTAGAGTACATAGCTAATTTAGAAACTAATGAAGTGGGTAGTACGGATTTAGAGTACAACTTAGCTTCGGGAACATACGCTTGGAATGGAGCTCAGACAATAGGCTCTTCAATTGTATACTTTGACTTTGGAGCTGTAGACTTAGTTTCAGGAGCATTACTAACTATAGAAATACAATACAGCAATTCTCTTTACTCGGGAGATTTACCTTACCCAACAGAAACTCAAAGTAATACTGTAATATCCTTTCCGTACATCCTACAAAGGTCATTTAATAGTGTTTATGAACTGTCTATAGATCCTGATTTTGTAGAAAATATAGGAACAGCGCTTACAATACAAACGGTAGAAGACTCTTGTGATGGCTTGACTCTTACCGATAGATTTAATTGCTCAGTAGAGCAGACTCTTGTAGATCCCGGAAATGTTACATTTACTAAGTATGAGAGTGGTATATCAGGACCGGGCCAACCTATACAAATATTCTCATCTCCTGCGTCCACCCAAATAGGGCTTCAGCTTCCTGCGATTAGATATGTAAATGATCCAATTACAAGAAGCATTTACTCTTACTATACGATTACTTTTGCTACAGCACTTTTTTCTGAGGTAGGAAGTCCTACTAGCTTGCACAGCAATAGGGGGTATGAGATTGGCATTGTGTATATGGATGAGTTTAACAGGTCGTCTACAGCTCTAGTAAGCCCTAATAACGCAATACACGTTCCTTGCTCAGCATCTGAATTTCAAAATAAAATAAATGTAACTATACCAACAGGACAGATTGCTCCTTATTGGGCAGAAAGGTACAAGTTTGTAATAAAGCCCGATAGGGACATATACGAGACAATATACTCTCAGTTCTTTTTTAGAGACCCTACGTCAGGGGCTGACTTCTTTTTACTTGAGGGACAAAACTCGCAAAAAATTCAGCTTGGCGATGAGCTTATAGTTAAGAAGGACACAGCAGGTCCGTTAAATACTTGTACATACACTACTGTTTTAGAAAAAGAAGCTCAGCAGGCTGACTTCTTAGATCCTAAACCTGTTGACGGCAATGGTGTAGAGTTAGCTGTTCCTGCAGGAGTGTATATGAAACTAAGAGCAAATAACTTTAGTACAACTATAGAGAGCCCCGATGGGTTGCCAATCGTTTTTGACACAGGAGAATTAAAAAGTAATACAAAAGATCTGCCTCTTGACTGCGCTACTATATATCTGACTGTTAGCGTCCAAGACCCAAGTAATCCTGCTGTGCACATAGATCTTCCAATACCCTCAGGATCGAAGATTACATTAGAGTTCGAAAGCGATAGGGAAGGCAGGGGATGTAATATAGAAGGAAGAACGTATATATATCAAAATGATTTTACGTCATCTAAGGACTATAATAGCTTTAAGGAATGGTGGGATGGAGATAATGTAGCAGGCACACTAAATGCTGACTTTGTGGTAAGAGAAGCCACCTGCAGTGCCACCGAGCCTGTAGCAACATATTGGCCTGATATAGCTACATCACCACTTACTATAGATTATGAATGTTCGGGAGAAGTTAATTTTCAATTTGCTAAGTTTGGTTCACCAACTGATAATGTGAGGTTGTTTTTTTCAGGAATAAAAGGATACGGAGGTAAAAAAACTAGAACAAATAACAAAGCAAGGATTACTGTTGTACGTACAAATAGTATTATTGTTTTTGAAACGCAGCCACTTGATGCATCGCCTAATCTTTGGTACGAGTCGTCTGAGGTTTACAATATAAATAGCGCAGGAGAACACTTGGGTAACGAGGGAGATCAAAGTCAAGTATTCGCATCCAACACCCCGGCTATTATAAAGACTGACTTCTACAACTGCTACTCATTTGGTAATGGTGTAGAAAGCTATAAAATACAGGACTCTATAACAGGTAAAAAATTATCGTTAGGTAACCGAGCATACATAACAACTACTATAGACTACAAAGAGTCAAGAAGATTCTCTGATATTACTTACAGTGGTATCTACAACGAAGAGTCAAACATAAATAAACTCAATGAGTTTAACCTTGGTTTACTTAACTACAAAGCCTGCGAACAGTCATTTGGTCCGATAAATAAATTGTTTGGTCGTGAGACTGACGTGTTGACTCTGCAGGAGGATAAGATATCTTACGTAGTTCAAGGTAAAAATATACTTACCGATGCGGGAGGAGGAAGTGCTCTAATGGCGTCACCTGAAATATTAGCCAATCAAGTATCTCGTATTGAGGAGTATGGAATCTCAAGCAACCCTGAAAGTTTTGTTCAGTGGGGTCCTGATAAGTTCTTTACAGACGCAAAAAGAGGTGCTGTTCTTAAGCTTACCGGCACTGAAGGTGGAAACGATCAGCTGTCTGTGATATCTCAGAACGGTATGAGAACTTGGTTTCGTGATCTATTTAACGAGTCGTTTACAACTCAAAAACTAGGTGGATTTGATCCGTATATGAACGAGTACGTTTTAACCTCTAACGAAGTTCCTATACCTCAAGAGGTTATATGCGACAACTGCAATACCACTATCTCACTAAACGTATCAAGCGACTCAAGCTTTGGTTCTTGCTTTGAGCTAGGTGATTTAGTTGGAGATGTAAACATAGACTACATTGTATCTGATGTTAGCGGCACATTTAATATAACAGCAGTCTACAACGGCATAACTTATACCACGGGAAATGTTACTGCAAGCGGAACTCTAACTTTTCCTAAATCAGTAGTAAACGTATCCACCGTAGATCTTACTATTACATCTACAGATAGCGTAACCCTTGGTTTGATTATAAACTGTCCTGACGCTGATTCTATCACAATATTTTTAATAACTGTGACAAGTAGCAATGAGGTTGGGTTGTTTACTACAAACCAATACAGATGGTCTGATGGTACTTTTAACTCACCGTTACACAGTCAGAATATTCAGTTTGCTCAGTTCTATAGCAATCCTATAGTATCTCAGTATCAAACTATAACAGGACTGCAGGGTGGCGGTGTAATACCCGCAAATGGTGCAACGATTACAATGTTCAACAACACTATCGTTCCTGACAACTTTGTATTCAATCAGTTCGAGGATAACTTCAAGTACCTTAGAACAAATACCTTATACGAAAATACATCAGTTGACATACAGGGGTTACTTGCTGCTGCAACAGAGGCTACACCAATCTATCCACCAATAAACGGTAACACTTCATACTACTCTCAGTTTACTATGCCGTCTACAGGTAGCTACTTGTATTTGGTTTGGGACTACAGAAACAGCACAGCGATACAATTATGTTACGATGCTGACTCTAGAACTACTGCTTGTTGTGATTGTCAAGGTGAGGGTAATCCTGCTACATTTGTAATACAGGACTGTATAACAGGGGATAGCTTCTTCGCACTACAAACTCCATACTTGTTTAATATAGGTGAAGTTGTTAAGTACAAAGAGGGTGCAGGCGGAGGAGTAGGTTCAGACAAGTACGGTACTATTGTAAGCAACGCAATAATACCTCCAACGGCTACAATACAAGGACCTGAAATATTCGAGTGCGGAGGCATAATAATTTAAAATGGCAGATATATACTACATAGACGGAAACACACTATCGAACTCAACTGCAATATTTACAGATTCAGAGTTAACCACCTGTGCCCCTGACGGATTCTATTCGGATGGGGTGACATCAAGAGAACAGGTTAGCTGCATTCTGCTGCCTTCTCAGGCCTGCGGTACTTGCGGTACTCCTTGCGGTGAAGAAATTGCTGTAGCGGGCCTGCAGGGCATCTATTTAATAAACTCAGATGCAGGAGGATCTGAAGAGGATACAGGTGCTATACTGATTAAATTTAACCCTGCGTCCCAACCTGATGGTATACGAGCTACGTTCAATGGGATTACTTACAATAAGTTAAGCTCAGGATCAGATGGATACCACGCATCTACATCCCCAACGTCTCATACTTTTGTTGGGTTCAACGATACAGATCCCACAAGCTGTGCTCAAACTATTTCAGGAACAACATTCCCTGCACTACCTGAGTACTTGTACGATGGGGTTGATTTTGTTGGTACAGGCAACACTCAGTCTCTGTTTATAGCCGCAGGGGACTTATCTCTTTCAAATTTAGCGCCTCCGGGATATTGTCTTATGGTTATACCTAAGCTTACTGCAAGTCCTAACATAGTAAACATATCTGTTGTTGGACCTTGTGAGGGTACGTCTTGGGATATATCAATAGGTTGCCCTGTTCAGCTTAGCGGTTACTCTTCATCTAGTACATTTGGAACAATAGGAGCTGCTTGTTCTGCTATAAGAACCGAGGTTTACTACAACGCACCGCAGGGTGGAGGATTTGGAACTCCATCGTTATACGATTGGGTATTCTCAGACCCTAATGGTCAGTTTATATTACCTGACGGGTATTATGGATACGGAGCAGTTACTCAGTATATGCAAGTAGCAAATGGTGTTATTATTGCACTAGGAACTTGTCCTTAATAAAGAATGGCGAATTATACATTAACATACGATAGCGGAGTGCAGGGGTTTCCATCCTTCTACTCCTACAATCCCGATTGGATGATCGGAATGAATAACTACTTCTACACATTTAGAGGAGGCAATTTGTACAGACACAATGTAAATCCTGTTAGAAATAACTTCTACGGAGTGCAGTACAGCTCAACTCTGCAGGGTGTTTTTAATGATCTTCCGCTTGAGAATAAGCTGTTCAAGACAATAAACCTAGAAGGCGATGATTCTTGGGAGGTGTATATGAGAACTGATATACAGGACACGGGATACATTGATGATGCTTGGTTTGAGAAGAAGGAGCAGTCTTGGTATGCATTTGTTAGGAACACAGGAACTGTGCCTGCAGGAGCTAACGAGTACGCACTTCGTTCTTTAAATGGTATAGGAAACAGCTCTTCTGTTGTAATAACCTCAGGAGTTGCTACGGTAAACTATCCACTAAATGTAGAGGTTGGGAACATAATAAGTATCGGTGATATGCTATACTTTGCACTACCACCTAGTTATAGTCAGCCTATATTGGCAGGACAGGTTACTGCAGTTAACATTAATCTAAGGGCCGGAGTTAATCAGATTGTTGTTGATACCACTATACCACTTACAGTGCCTATCTCTATTCAGGACGCTTACTTCTTGTACATAAAGAACTCTATTGCTGAGTCTCACGGTGTGCTAGGACACTACTGTGTGTTTGATATTGAGAATACCAATACGTCTAAAACTGAACTTTTTGTAGTCGAGTCCGAGGTGATGAAATCTTTTCCTTAAAATTATTATCTTTGTACAATGTATGAGGGTATTAAGTTTATTTAAGAGAAAGAAGCAGAAACCTGAAGACTTATTAAAGTTGATAGACGTTAATAGGGGTCTTCTTTGGGAAGCTATATCTGATTTTAAAGAAAGCATACAATCAATAAACGGTGCAGTAAACCACCATACCCCTGAGATGGAGCAGCATTTTCCTCTTACTCACCATTTAAAAGACGGTCTGTATACGAGAGAGGTGCTTATGCCAAAGGGGTCACTAGTGGTTAGCTTCATACACAAGACCAATCACCCATCATTTTTTATGTCGGGTGAGATGTCGGTGCTTATGGACAATGGAGAGATCCAAAGGATACAAGCACCAATGAAGGTTATGACAGAGATTGGAACACAGAGGGTTGCGTATATGCACGAGGACTGTGTTTGGGTTTGTGTGTACAGAACAGATAAAGAAACAATAGAAGAGGCAGAGAAAGATGTTTATACAGAAAACTATCTTGACCTACCTGAACACATTATTTTAAATAAAAAATTATTATGGCAGGATTAGTAACAGGCATAGTAGGGCTTGGTATATCAGCAGGTACTACAGCAATGTCGTTTATTCAAGCGAACAACGAAAAAAAGAAACAGGCAGATTACGAGGCGGATGCTGCAAAAGCATTAGCTCAGGCACGTAAAGCACTTCAAGTGAACTACGCAAAGCAGATGTCTATTCAGAAAGAGCCTTACAACCAAGAACGCCTTGCTCTATTAAGTGCAGGTGAACAGATTGCCACGGCTGCTGCTGAGAGTGAGAGAGGTGCTGCTGCGACAGCAGGTCAGTTACTAGCTGCACAACAGATGGGGGCTGCTGATATAACTAACCGTCAGACTACTGATATGCAGAACATAGAGAACGCTATACTAGAGGAAGAGTCAAGGCTTCGTGATGTTGGTGTTGGTTTAGATATGCAAGAGTTAGCAGGTCAACAGCAAGCCGCTGCAGACTCTAGGTTGGCTGCAGCCCAAGCAAAACAAGCAGGACTACAGGGAATAGC